>OLQH01000671.1_pt1 | contig 34845 bp, 30 predicted proteins | sample 1672671 | NCBI WGS metagenome assembly OLQH01 (sample SAMEA3136712, study PRJEB25190) | human gut metagenome
ATTTTTATCAAAAGTGCTTTGGTGTTCAACTCCGATAATCACATAATCTCCATGGATACCTGCTTTTCTTACGACATCCAGATATCTTTTGATCTCTGTTGGATCATCTACATTTCCTATCAGGGTCGACAGATCATTTTCTCTTGAAACAAGTTCTTCTGGTTTAATGACCTGTCTTCCTTGAAAAAAGCATAATTACAAAGATCTGCAAAACATCCTTCATCTCTAAGCAATTTTTTACAAGTACTGTCACTTGCATTTCTTTAATGCACATCCGCTTTCCTCATATAAATTTTTTATATTAAGGTTTCATACATCGCTTTTTGTTTGTATTTTTTATAATATTTATAAGGAGCTTTCTGATTTAATTGTATCATATGCTTAAAGATAATTCGTCTCAAATTTGTTTCACATTTGTCTCATTTCTATTATCATTTTATCTTCTTTTTTCCTTCTTTCAATGGACAAATAGTCCAAAAAAAAGATGCCTTCGCTAAAGCATCTAATTGTATGGAAGAGTAATAATTAAAACAAATGTTTCTGGTAAATCTTGGATAAACAATTGTCCGTGATGTGTTTCTACAATTTTTTGAATACTTTTTAAACCAATTTTATTACTTTCAATTTTTTGTAAATCTTTTTTCTTTTCATTTTCAAAAACAATTTTTATTTTACCTTGTTTAATACTAATTTCTAAATAAATAGGTTTATCTTTTTTAGCATATTTCAATATATTTGAACAAATATTATTGATCATTCTTTTCATCATTGATAAATCTAATTGTAAATCAACTGAGCATATATCAATTTCTTTTTCAATCCTAAATCCTTCTAATTCTAAATATTCAAGATTTTCTTGAAGATAATATATAAATTGTTCACTTTGAATCGTTTCTAATTGAGGCAATAAATCTTGTTCAAAAACAAATGTTTTATTTGATAAATCTTTAATTTGTTCTGTTTTTTCAATACATCCTTTTAAATAATGATCCATTTGTTTTTCATCTTTATAACAATGTAAGCTTAAAATATCCAAATAACCTCTTAGCGTAGTAAGCGGTGTTCTTAAATCATGTGATAAAGAAGTAATTAATTCTTGATGAGCTTCTTTAATTTTTGATTCATTTTGATAATTTGAATCTAAAGTTGTTCTTAAAATATCACTTCACGTGCCAATATAGATAATTCGTCATGACTCTTGATTGTCATTGGATGATTTAAATCTCCTTGTGACATATTTAATACTTCTTCTTTTAAAATATTAATATATTTCACTTTTTTTCTAATAAAAATAAATGTAGGTAAAAAGAAAACTAATAAACTAACAAATAAAGCACAATAAAAATAATACTTTATATATTTTAATAAATGCATAGAACTAACATAAACAATTCCCTCACCATCTTTAAATGTTATTGTTTCTCTAAAAAAATTATTAAATGCATATTGTTCAAAATCACTTTTTAAAATATACAAAGGTGTAAATCCTACCGGCTCATCAAGAATTTTTCCTAAACTACCATCAATATACAATTCTCTTTCATCATAAAGAAGAAGATTCATATAATCATCATGCTTCTTTAAAAGCTTTTTCAATTCCTTTTTATCATTTTTATCTTTTGAATAAATAGAAATATTTTTTGCTTCTTCTTTAAAATCTTTTATAAACGTCTTTTCATTAAAAGGTTTTTCAACGGTTTCAATGAAAGTATAGAAATCTGTTACATTGTTTCTAAAAAAGGCATAACATAAGATAGCTAAAATAGCCGAAGAAAGAAGTAATAAAACGATTTTCATTGATAAGCTCAAATTTCTTTTAGTCAATATAATACCCCTTTCCCCATACTGTTTTAATAATACGTGGGTTTTGTGGATCATCTTCTATCTTCTTTCTTAAATTTCGAATATGTACCATAATCGTATTATTCGCCCCATAATAATAATTATCATGCCAAATAGCTTCAAATAGTTGACTTGCAGAAATAACTTGTTTTCTATTTAGTAACAAATAATCTAAAATTTCATATTCTAAATCTGTCAAAGAAAGTTTTTTCCATTCAACTTAACTTCTTTATGTTCTTGATTGACTTCTAAATTTTCAATAATCGATGTTTTTCTTATTGAAGAAATCTCTTTTTCCTTTCCTTGATAAACATGATATCTCCTTAATAAAGCTTTTACTCTTGCATTGAGTTCATTATAAGAAAAAGGTTTGGTTAAATAATCATCCCCACCACTTGAAAAACCTAATGTTTTATCACTTTCTTGACCTTTAGCCGTTAAAAATAAAATAGGAGCATTAGTTTTTTCTCTCATTAATAAACACGCTTGATAGCCATTCATTTCAGGCATCATGACATCTAAAATAATAAGATCTATCTCATCATCTAATAACTCTAGCGCTTCTTTTCCATCTTTGGCTTCAATGATTTGATAGCCTTCATTTGTAAGTAAAACATGAACAACTTCTCTAATGTCTTCATGATCATCAACGATCATTATCTTTTCTTTCATAAACTTCTCCAATCTTTTGCCTTGACCCAGTTTTCGTGGTTCATCATATGATCTAAATGTTCCATTACTTTTTTTTGTGATGCATATTTTTGTATTAACTGCATTTTCTTATCATAATTTTTTTGCTTTATCTTCTTTAATGCATGAGGAACATGCTTCTTTTTATAATATTTTCCAAAATAATATAAATTTTGATTTGTTGCTTCTATACTAACTATTTGTGATGTTAACCGATGATGAATATGTCCATATTCTCCTAATGGATTATGAGTTACAACCATCGCCCATGCTTTCTTATTTAAAATATATGTAATGTCTTTTTTTATTTTTTGTTTAACATGTAACCACTTGTCTCTTTGACCATTTGTTTTATCTGGATAGTCAAACATTAATCCTTGATTATGTGTCTCTTTCATAATCTTCATAAATTCTTTTTTTCTTTTTGCATTATTTCCATTTGTTAGACAAACAACTAAATAATGTCCCTTCAATAAATGACTTCCACCCCAAATTGTTTCATCATCTGGATGTGCAACGATCATTAATTTCTGACATTGTTTTAAATCTATTTGATTAATTTCTTTTTGATGTAAACATTTAGAATCATCTATTAAAAAACATCCTAAAACAACCATTATACAAATAACGATAATACTTTTCTTCATTTCTATCACCTATTATACCTTATCACTTATTTCTTAATAATAATTCATAAGAATTCTTAAGACTTTCTAAAGCCTCCTTTTACGTAGACTTTATTTGTTTATGATTTCTTAAGAATTGATTAAGGGAATTATTAAGAATGACTTGCTAGAATGAATAGCGAGGTAAAAAAGATGAAGAAAAAAGATTATTTATATATGTTGGTTTTAACTATTATACCATTATTTATGGTCTTCATAGTAAAAAGTCAACATCTCTTATTTGGAAATTCAATTGATTGGTTTAACCAGCATGTCACTCTTGCTGATGCTTTAAGACATGCAATTAGAAGTGAAGGAACAATTTTTCCTACTTATCTTTCAAATTTAATGTCAGGTGTTAATATTTATCATTTTTCTTATTATGGTACTTTAAGGTTTGATGTTTTATTAGGTGCTTTATTGATTCATGTAAAAATGGTCAATATTATCATTTTCTATCAAGTATTTTTAATGATTTTAACACTGATTGCTTGTTATTTATTTTTAAGAAATCATCTTAAAAATCGTTATCTATGTTTTTTGATGAGTTTATTCACTTTACTTTCAGCCTTATTTTTTCAATTTCATAAACAAATCATGTTTGTAAATTATATGCCTTTTTTATTTTTAATGTTACGTAGTATTGATCGTTATTTTATAAGTCAAAAGATAACAAGTATTGTTATCTGGGGAAGTTGTATTGTATTACATAGTTATTTTTATTGTGTTGGGTGTTTTATTGTTTGTTTTATTTATTTTATGCTTCATTGTTATCGTTATAAAAACTATAAAAAACATTTTTTACATTTAATTGCTGCTTATCTTCTTATTGTTTTATTGACAGCTATTTATACAATTCCAACATTATTTGTAATTGCTGGTGGAAATAAAAGTGTGAATGCAACCAACTATCTTAGTTTATTGATTCCGACTTTTTCACTAAAGGGACTTCTTTATAATAACTATGGCTGTGGTCTCACTTATATGTTCTGGGTTTTAATTGTCTTTGGATTATTTAAAGAAAAGACACGTACTCTATCAATTATTTTAATGATTTCTATGTTATGCCCTATCGTCAGTTTGATTATGAATGGTTTTTTATATGCTAGAAGTAAAATACTGATTGTTTTTTTACCTTTGGTTATTTTACAAGCAGGTCTTGTATTAGAAAATAATCATTTTAAGATCAATAAGTATATGCTATTTCTCTTTGTTTTTCCATTATTTTTTATACAAAGATCTGAACTTGTTTTTCTTGATTTAATTATTAGTTTGATCATTCTTTATTTTTCAAAAACAAATAAAAAAAGATGTTTTATTTATCTTTTAGTCCCTCTATTTGTTGTTTATTACAATAATCCTACAACCAGTTTTCTACCAAATAAACAATATAAAAAATACGCAAATCAAGAAGTAGAAACATTGATTCAAAGAAATTTTATAAATACTTTAGTTAATATGAATGAAATTCATCAAAATATGAATCAAACTTATCAAAATCAAGTAACCCGTCTTTCAGGTTATACATCAACAAATCATCATCTTTATAATTCATTTTTATTTGATACTTTAAAGATTCCTATTTCTTTAAATAATCGTGTTGGACAAATAGATCAAAATAATCTTTTCTATTTAAAGATGTTATCCGTTGATTCAATTATCTCAAAAAAGAAAATCGATGGTTATCAAGAAATTGATGCTATTAAAGATTTAAAACTTTATCAAAGTCAAGATATTATGCCTATTGCTTATGCAACAAATAAACTCTATAACCAAAATCAGTTTCATCAACTGCAATATCCTTATACCTTGGATATTCTTTATAATCATGCCATTGTAAAAAATGGAAATAGTACAGATCAAAGTCAATTTATCAAAGAAGACATGGGTTTAAAGAGTTCATATCAAATTCAACAAAAGAAAAATAAAAAAATCACTCTTTCTCTTCAAAGAAAGACTAAAAATCAAATCATTGTTATTGAAGGCGATATTAAAAATTATAAACCACATCAAAGTGTCTCTATTACAATCAATGGGATTAAAAATAAATTATCTAGAAGTAATTCACCTTATTATAATCAACATACACATTTTACTTATTTATTATCTGGTGAAAATATTAAAACTTTATCTATTTCTTTATCTAAAGGACATTATGATCTTAAAAATATTAAAACTTATTCTTTAAATAAAGAAGTTATTGAAAATAGAAACAAAGAAGTAGATTCTTTAAATATTCAAAAAGGAAAAGATGTTTTAAAAGGATCAATTAATGTTAAAAATGATGGTTATTTTATAACTCGTATTCCTTATGATCGTGGTTATACAATTTATATCGATGGTAAAGTTGTAAAGAGTGAAATTGTAAATGAAGCGTTTTTAGGATGTCCTATTAATCAAGGAAAACATAAAATTCAAATAAAATTTACCCCTACTGGATATCGTTTAGGTTTTATTCTATCTTACTTTGGATTTATGGTGATTTTTATAAATTATATTATTGAAAGGAGACGAAAAAATGAAGGATGATACAAAAGAAATAGTGAGTTATGTTTTTGTAGGTGGGATGACAACTCTCGTAAATTATGTTGTTTATTTCATTTTGTTAAAAATACATAGTCATTGGTTAATCGCTAATAGTATTTCTTGGATTTTTGCAGTTTTGTTTGCTTATTATACAAATAAAAGATATGTGTTTAAAAGTACAAATAACATAAAAAAAGAATTTATATCTTTTATCTTATTAAGATTTATGACGTTATTGATTGAAAATATATGTCTTTATCTTTTAATTGATTTATTAAATCTTCAACCAATGATCTCTAAAGTATGCGTCAGTTTTATTACGATTCTATCAAATTATATTTTATGTAAATTTAAAATTTTTAAAGAAGAAGGTGTTTGTCATGGATAAAATAAGTGTTATTGTTCCTTGTTTTAATGAAGAAGATGTTTTACCACTCTTTTATAAAGAAGTGACTCATGTTTTAGAAAGTATTGAAAATATTGATTATGAAATACTTTTTATCAATGATGGTAGTCATGATCATAGTGAAGATATTTTAAAATTACTAGCTCATAAAAATCCTCATTGTTTCTATTATTCTTTTTCTCGTAATTTTGGAAAAGAAGCCGCTATGTATGCAGGACTTGAAAATGCTAGTGGAGATTATGTTGTTATTATGGATGCAGATTTACAACATCCTCCTTATTTATTAAAAGAAATGTATAACTCATTAAAATATGAAGAATATGATTGTTGTGCCGGTAAACGTATTGATCGTACTGGTGAAGGAAAATTAAGAAACTTTTTATCTCATAGTTTTTATAAAGTGATTCAAAAACTTACAAAAATGGATATGGATGATGGTGCTGGTGATTTTAGAATGATGTCTCGACAAATGGTCAATGCTATTTTAGAACTTAAAGAATATAATCGTTACATGAAAGGATTATTTTCTTTTGTAGGATTTAATACAAAATGGCTTGAATTTCATAATGTTGAACGTCCTGTTGGTAAAAGTAAATGGAATTTTGCTAGTTTATTTTCCTATGCATTTAAAGGCATTTTCTCATTTTCATCAACACCTATTACGATTGCAGGAGTCATTGGTGGTATTTTAATAGGTATTTCTTGTATTGTTTCTTTATACTCTGTTTTTGTTCATCCTGTTTCCTATCTTACAAGTTTAGTTTTATTTTTAAGTGGTTTGCAACTTATCTTTGTTTCTATCTTAGGTCAATATTGTTCATCATGTTACTTTGAAACGAAACAAAGGCCTATTTACATTATTAAAAATACAAATAATATTCATAAAAAAATGGGATAAATGAAAAAGGATTGTTATTCAATCCTTTTTTCATCATAATCTTTAATATTCAACTCTTGAAAAGATAAACAACTTTCTTCTTTTGTTAAGCGTACCGTTTTTCCATAATTATTGATTTTTAATAAATATTTTCATTTTTTTAACTCATTCCACAATAAAAAGAAAAGGATTGTTTATATGAACAATCCTTTTCTTAAATTTTTTTCTTTGCTTTCATACGTGCCTTACATTCATACATATTTTTATCTGCTTGATTCAATAATAACTTTAAATTTGTTTCTCGACTATGCGTAGAAAGTGCATAACCAAAGGCAAAATCAATGAATATTTGTTTACTAAATTCATTATAACATCTTGCTTCGTTTTGTACTTGTAAAATAATATCTTCTACGTCTTGTTGAGTAACATCATTTAATAAAGCAATAAATTCATCTCCTCCATATCTTCCAACAAAATATTTTTCAGGAATAGAAGTACGGATAATATGTGCAAAATTCATAATTAACGTATCACCAGCAAGATGTCCTAAAGAATCATTAACTACTTTTAAATCATTCAAGTCAAAAACAATAATTGCGGTCGGTTCATCAAAGTGATCATAGTGAGCAATCAATTCTTCTACACGACTTCTATTAGGCAAACCTGTATGCAAATCAATATATGCTTTTTTATTAAGTTCTCTATTTTTCTTCATTAAAACAACTGCAGATACAGATTCCTTGATCATCATTAGAATAACTAAAGCAATTACAAAAATCAATGCTTTCTCTATTTGATCTAATCTTGTCGCACATTTTTGAGAATAATCTTCAGCAGCTGTAACTGTTTCATCTGCTAAATAAAAATATTCTTCACTTATTTTAATAATATTTGTTTGTTGATATCCCTTTTCTCTTACTAAACTAATTTCATCTTTTAAAGATAACCAAGAAGTATGTAATTCCGTTAATTTCTTTTGATAATGTTGATCATTTAATGTTGTCAGTTGATACTTTCCACCACCATTTGTCAATCCATAAAAAATGTCATCTAAATATTTAATTAAAACATCATTTTCATTTCCTGATATTTCTAATTTAATTTCTCTTTGTGTGGCCCCTCTAATAATTCCTGCATAATTAATAACACGTGCATTTCCTTGAATCTTTTTAACATCACTCATCATAAAAATCGTTAAAGTAATTAAAACAATGAGTAATATTCCCTGGGCAATTTTTTCTCCTAAATTTCTTCTTTGTTCTTTTTTCATTTACTTCATCTCTTTCCCTTAATACTATAACAAATTTATAGCTTATTCGCTATTAAAAAAGAAGAAACATAAAGTCTCTTCTATAAGTCATATAACTTTGCTTTTGTAAGTATTAATACATATAAAAAATCTCTAGTTGCTTCCTTGGTTTCAAATTTTTGTCTTGTTTGACTGATATAATTTACAGCTTCTGTCCATTCTTCTAAAGAATAATCATCCAATGAAAATAATAAAATTCTTCCTGCTTGTTTATAGTTGACACTCCCTATGTCTAAAGGCAGGGGATTCTTGCTACCTTTCAATATACATTCTTTTTACACTTTTAATAAAAATATATTGAATGACCAGTCTATTTCTAGTAGGTCGTAGTGCAAGATATGGTATGCCATTACCACTCCTAGGGCAGAGCATATAGCTCCCTAGGCAATACATCTGTTACCAATGTATTCAGTTGAATTACAAATGTTTATCGCACCTAACAAATCTCTATGTGTATGATATCCACATTTACAAATATACTTTTTATCTTTTGCATGGTGGATATTTCCACATTGAGGACATTTTTGACTTGTATAAGCTGGATCTACATATTCAACTTCTATTCCTACAAGTTTGGCTTTATATTCTATATATTGTGCTAATCTATAGAAAGACCATGTATGCAGACTAGGATTGTTTTTACAACTTGTTCTTGTCGTTGAGCGAATGTTTTCTAATCGCTCTAATTTTATTACTTTTGCTTTATGTTTCTTTGCTGTATTGACGATTTCACGACTTATCTTATGATCTATGTCTTTCATAATACGTTGTTCTTTATTCTTAATTCTTTTGACAACAGTTGGTTTCTTTGCTTTTTGAAACCATTTTCTTAAATTTGCATAGTGTCTTCTCATATACTTATTTTTTCTACCATTGCCATAGAATTTAACACTTCCATCTGTACAATAACTTACTGCAGGACATTTGATACCTAAATCTACTCCCATGGCATTATTGCTTTCATTTACTTTCTCAATTTCATTAATTTCATATACAAATTGTGCAACTAATATATTTATATTTTTAATAACAATACACATTGTACCTAGTCTATGAGAAGATAAAATTAATTTTTGTTTATCTGTCATTTTAGTTTTAACAGAAATACGTTTTGATTTTCCATCTATCATTACAGGAAATGAAATATAGTTATCTTGAATTTTAAAGTTTTGATTATTGATATAACAACATAATTTCTTTAAAACAGGAACTTTTATTTCCTTTAACTTTTTTACTTCTTTTACTTCTTTTATTTCTTCTACTTCTTTTACATTTTTTGAATTTTTATTCTTTTTACTTTTTTTATTCTTCTTATTCTTTTTAGCCTTTTCAACTTCTTTACATGCCTTATCATATTTTTTGACAATAGATTTTGCGTCACGAATACATTGATTACATAAAGCACTAGGTAGTTTTGCTTTCACATCCGCAGTTGTTAATTTAGAAATACTTTTAATATTTTTAATTTCTTTAACACTTTCAATATTTCCATTATCTTTATTAGTATAATCAGAAACAATATTATTTACTGTAGAAATATATTCAGACATAGTATTTCTAGTTAACTCTATTTGATATTCAGTTGGATATAGTTTTACTGTTTCTGATAGTTGCATACGCTTCACCTATATTTTAATTTTATTTATTTCCTTTCTTTTAATTTATAATTCTATTATATATTATATGCATCAATACACGAAGTGTTGGACAATCATTTTAAAAACAACTACAAAGGGATCTCCTTATATCCTCATGGCTAAAGCGAGGAGCTTTACGGCGCTCTTTGGTAAAAATAAACAGGCTATGATCCAAGACATTCATGTTGAACTGAGATGTAACAATCAAAGCAAGACCATCAATCTGTTTTCTCATGTCACAAAACTGTTTGGCAACATAGATATTTTTGATTTCATCGGTATTAATAATCATAGCATGTTCTCCAATAAAATCTTAAGATTTTGTTTGGAACAGGAAATATGATGATCAATATCAAAATCAATAACGTCATTACTTTTATCAAGGATGACAGGTAGAAAAGTATTTTCTTCTTCAAGGATCAAAGCCTTTTGTTTATAGAAGCTGGAAATACAAATATGATTGTCGTTACAATACTTTTAAATTGTTAAATCACTTTGTTTCTGTGCTTCGATAACTTCCTTCCATTTTTCTTTTCCTCTAATTATCAAAAAAGATGCACCTCCTTATCAAGTACATCCTTATTGTATTGAATTCTTTAATTATTTATAATCGCTTATTTATTTGACACTTACCTTTTTTATTATTTTATCTTTCTTTTTTTCTTCTTTCAATGGGCGGATTGTCCAAAAAAAAGAAGTCACAATGACTTCTTAAAAATTTCATATTAACTTGCATACTATTTTACGTTATTTTTTAATTTTGTAAAAATAAATAATAACAATGTTCCTACAACTGTTGATAAAACAATTAACGCTAAATAATATAATGGATTATTGACCATCCATATTAAGAATAATCCTCCATGAGGAGAAGTAATTGAACATTCAAAATACATTGATAATGCTCCTGCAAGACCTGCTGCTAAACAACATGCTGGTAAAATGACAGTTGATTCTTGTTGAATAAATGGAATAGCTCCTTCAGATATAAAAGATATACCATTAATATAATTCATTAATGCATCTTTTCGATTAGAAAATCTATTTTTAGATAATGTTGCTGTTAAAGCAATTACAAATGGTGGAATCATTCCTCCAGCCATGACTGCAGCCATTGGATAATAATCATAACTTATAAGCATTCCTATTCCAAAAACATAGGCTGTTTTATTAATAGGACCACCATTATCAATAGCCATCATCATTCCTAAAACAAATCCAAATAAGATTTTTGTTGACATTTGAGATTCAACAAGTGAAACATATTGTAAAATATAGCTATGTGCTATATACAAATAACCATTTAAATAAATCATCACAAATAAAACAATAACAGTTGATAAAACAGGATGGAATAATGATGCTTCTATTCCTTTTAAACATTGTGGTAAATAAGAAAATAATTTCTTTAAAATCAATGAAACAAATCCTGCTAAAAAACCAGCAACAATTCCTGCAAGCAAAGAAGTTGAATTAGCAGAAATTGATGACATTGAAATTCCTTGACAAACAATTAATCCACCAGCAAAACCTGAAACCATTGCAGGTCGATCTGCAATACTATCAGCAATATAGGCTGATACAATTGGAATAATCATGATTGTTATTAATTGTTGAACATAATTTATAAGTGTCAATAATTGATTTGATAATACTTGATCTTTAACAAGATATAAAATACCATATAGAACTCCACTTGCAACAAGGAATGGTAAAGCATGTGAAATACCATTCATTAAATGTTTGTAAAATAAACGTATGATATTTTGTTTTTCTTTTTTAGTATCATGATGATATATTTCACCATCGCCATTATTTGCTTTTTGAACAAGCTCTTCAGCTTTCGAAATCCCATCTCTTACAGGAACTTGAATTACTTTTTTCGCTTCAAATCTTTGCATTTCTACTTTTTTATCAGCAGCTACTATAATACAAGTACAATGATCAATATCATCTTGTGTTAATTGATTTTTAACCCCTTCTTGCCCATTAGTTTCTACTTTAATAGAAATATTTAATTTTTCTCCCGCTTGTTCTAAAGCTTTAGCCGCCATAAAAGTATGAGCAATTCCTGTAGGACACGCAGTTACTGCTAAAACAACAGGATGAACAATTTCTTTCACTTCTTCTTTTTTATTTTCCTTAGCATCTATTAATTGTAAAAATTCTTCTTTAGAAGATGCATTAATTAAAGCATTTCTAAAATCTTCTTCCATTAATAAAGTAGATAACTGTGCAAGAGCTTGTAAATGAGCACCTCCCGAATCTTTAGGAGCACCAATCATAAAAAATAAATAAGTAGGTTGTCCATCAAGAGATTTAAAATCTAATCCTTCTTTAACAACCATTGCAGATAATCCTGCTGTTTTCACACCTTCACTTTGTCCATGAGGAATAGCAACACCATCACCAATTCCTGTTGTACTTTGCGCTTCTCTATTTAAAACACTTTCTTTATAAATTTCTTTATCATTTAATTTTCCACTTTGATCTAATAAATCAACCAGATGATTGATTGCTTCTTCTTTATTAGAAACTTGTGGATTTAAATCTATCGAATTTATATCTAATAATTCTGTAATTCTCATTTCTAACAACCTTTCTTTTTTTGTCTATCATAAAACAAAAAAGTTGTTCAATCAAGAACAACTTAATCATACTGACATAACTTATAAATATCTTTGATGCAAGTTCCTACATCTGCTGGTTTATGTGCATCACTCGCTGTAATAATATCCACATGATGTTCTTTAAAAATATCCAACAATTCTTTAGACAAACCTTTATCAGGATGATGATAACGATAATAACACCCTGTATTACATTCCCCTTTAACATGATGTTCTACTAATAATTCAGCAAGTTCATGATAAGTTGGTTTTAAATCATAAGTTGGATAATAACCAAACATTTTAATTGTATCAGGATGAGCTAATTGCGTAAATAAATCGCTTTTAACTAAATCAAAAATCAATTCATAATAACGATGATAAATATCATCTACGTTATATTTTCCCCAAAGTAGTTCTTTAGACCAAGGCATATCATATAAAAGTCCATCAATAGAATGAATAGCTCCTACTAAAAAATCAAATTGATAGGGTTCTAAAATACGTCTTATTTCTTCTTTATATTCAGGAACATAACATACTTCTAATCCAAATAAAACTTCTATTGGAAGTTCTTCCTCTTTTACCTCATTAATTAAACGCACATAACTAGAAAGTGTATCTTTAAATTTCATTTTCTTATTAGCAAGCCATTCTCTTTGTTGATCACTTGCTTCTTTAACACCTTGATAAATAACTTCAAATTCTTTAAAACGATGTGTATGATCTAAAATTTGAATACAATCAAATCCTTGTTTATAAGCTTCATTAATAAATTCCATTACATATTCTTTAGTAAGTGGTCCGTTTTCTAAATGCATATGTCCATCTACTAGCATAGGCAATCCTCCATTCATGTTGTATACAATTATAGACTCTTTAATAAAAAAAACAATCTATTTAATAAAACATCTTGTTACAAAAAAAGTAACAAAAACAGTAGATTATTTCCTCTCTATATTTTACTAATATTTGACTATTAAATTTATCATTAGATTTAAAATTTAAATTAGTAGCATATAAATATTTTAGTATACTTGGTATTTGTTAAGAAAGGTCGTTCAGTTTTGAATAGTGTCGTTAGGTATTTAAAATTGAAAACATCGAAAAAGCCTTTAAGCATCAACTTAAAGACTTTTTCTATTTCTCTATTAATTTTCTTTTTTTCTTACAAATACCATCACAAACATACTGCTTACTAGTAGCATCATTAATCCTATAATATTTGCATTATCTCCCGTTTTAGCTTTCGTTGTTTGTTTTGTATTTGATTTATTTATTAAAGTAGTTACCGTTGTTTTTAATTCTTTTTTATCTTTATAGATAATTGCATAATCACTGAACTTATCTGTTTCAAATGTTAAACTGTTTGTCTTTTCATCATATTTTGTTTCTAAGATATCTACTTTTCCATTATGACTTCTTGCGATATAGTATTCTCTTTTAGTTTTACTATCTTTATTGATTAGTTCTTCTGGAACTTTGATTGTTACTTTCAAGACTTTTGTAAGTTCATGTATACTTTCATTTGTTCCATTAACACTCTTATAAAGTGTAATATCTAAGTATTTTCCTACTTTATATCCTTTTGTACTTGTTTCAATAAGTTCATTTGCTTGTGCTTCTTTTACTTCTAATACGATTTCTATTTTCTTACCTTCTGCTACTTCACTTAATTCATTTGCTGTTATTTCTTTGTTTTCAATAAGGAGATCTATAATTTCATCTCTACTTATTTCTACATCTCCTGTTGTTTTAACAGTAAATGATCCTGTTCCTATCTTATCTGAATCTTTTGGTAAAATAACATAAGCATATTCAAAGGATCCTGTATGGTTATTTCCTTTAGCTTTGATTGTTAGAACATGTTTTCCTTCTTTCGTTGCTTGATTATCTAATACTTCATAATCTTCTTTATTTAATGCTTTTCCATTGACTAAAACTTGTTCTACTTCTTGTGTTTGTTTTTCTCCTGTATATTTTAAGACATTTCCTAATACTACTGTTCCTTTATCAATCGATAATGGATTAATTGTATATGTTCCATCTTTAAAAGTAATATCATAATTTGGATTTGATCCTTCTTTTTGACTTACTTTTATCTTATATGTTCCTACATCTTCTCCTTCTTCTCTTGTAAGAATAATTCCTGTTAATTTATCATTACCAATAAGTTTATCATTTACATATGTAAATTCAGAGTCTTCATCTCCATATGTCTTTGATGCATCATTTACAGTAACTGTAATCTTTTTAGCTTTAACAGTAAGATTTATTTCTTTAGATATTTTTTTATAATTCTTACTTTCTTTTTGACTTACTGTAATGATGACTTTACCTGCGCCTTTGATAACTACATTACCTTCACTATCTACTGTAGCTACTTTTTCATCGCTACTTGCATATTCAATAGCTGATTCATTATCTTTACTTTGAGCATGAATTGTAAATGCTTCATCACCATAAGTCTTTTCAACATCTTTTTGATCAACTGTTAATTCATGATTGATTTTATTAACAGTTAATGTTACTTCTTTACTATCACTATCATAGTTATGATCAACTCCTAATGTAGCTTTTAATTTTGTTGTACCAGCATTATGAATTGTTACATTACCTTGATCATCTACTGTAGCTACATCCTCATTACTACTTGAATAAGATAATTTTCCATTTCCTTTATGAGATACTTCTAATTTAAATCCTTGATCACCATATTTTTTATCATTCACTTCTTTTACTTTTAATCCAGCATCTGCACCTTTTACTACAAATTCAGCTGTATTTGTATCAGTTAAATTATAGTTTTTGTCATCGATACTTGCTGTAACAGTATATTTACCTGCATGACTAGGAACTTCTGTTCCATTAACTTTTGTTCCATCATACCCTGTTCCTGTGTAAGTTAATGTTACTTCTGGATGATCACCACTTTCTACATCATTTAACTTAGCTGTAGCACCTGTAATTTTTTCACCATAAGTACCACCATTAGGTGTTATTGTTACAGTGATATCTTTTGGTCTAATTGTATAACTTGTTGTTACATTTTCAGGTAACTTATAATTTTGATTACTTACTTTTGTAGCTTTAGCTTCATAAGTACCTGCATTTTTTTGTTGATTTCCATCAACGGTAACTTCACATTTATCACCATCTGCTAAGTTATTAACTGTAGCTGTTGGTAATTGTTCTTTACCGTTGTAAGTTAATTCTTTATTCCAATTTAAATCAATTGTTCTAGGATTGATTTTATTTGTGATTTCTTGTACATCTGCATCTTTAAAGTTTTTATTTCCTTCTACTTTGTAGTAAACTGTATATTCTTTGGCAGCTTTCCCTGTTGGAATTGATGTTGACCAGTTTTTATTGTCTAAAGAATATTTTACTGTTCCTCCATTAGTAGATGCTGCATTTACTAATTCTTGTTCACTTCCATTATATGTTAGTGTTTTTGTTGTTGGTTTCGTAACAACTGGTGTTGCTTGGGTAATATTGAATTTTACTGTTGTATCAATAGTACCGTCTTCCCATCTATAATTTGTAGGATCTTTTAAAGTCAATTGAACATCATATTCATTTACATCAATACCACCATTATTTTCTTTAACTGTGTATAAACCATTTTCTGAAATATTTGCAGTTAATGTTTGTCCTGTATATACTTTGCTTTCTACTGTTGGTTTTTTTACTTTTTTCCAGTTAACTGTAATATTATTTAATGTTGTTTTATTTCCTGATTTATCTGTTACTTCGATTGTATATGTTCCTTTTTTGGGAACTAATGTATAACTACCATTAGTAGGTTCAACTGTTTGTCCATCTACTTTTACTGTATCTAAATTATTATCAGTTACTGTAAATGTTTGTGTTTTCGTATATGTTTGATTGTTTTCTACACCTGATACTTGTGGTGCAATCGTATCAATTACGATACCATCTGTTGAAACATATTTAATATTTCCTGCTTTGTCTGTTACCTTGGCATAAATAACATAATTACTATCTTCACTAAATGTAACAGATGTTCCTTCTTTCCAATCTACTGCTTGTAATTGTTTCTCTGTTAGTGATTCTTCACTACCTGATTTATCAACATAATAATAGTATTTATTAACTCCACTACCTTCATCTGTAGCTGTAATTTCTGCTTTTTGTGTTTCTTTAAAGAATAAACCGAATGTAATTTTATTTAAAATACTTTTCCATGTTTTATTGGATACTTTTATTTCTGTATCAGGTGCTGTTATATCAGCTACTCCTTCAACTGTAATATCTGTATCTTTTTGAATATTATTTATTGTATATTGATTATTGTTATCTAATTGAACTGTTTCGCCATTGACCTTAACAGCGAAATTTTTTGTTTTTGAATAGCCTTTATTCAAGGTAAATGTAAGAGTACTTGATTCATTATAATCAACAACTGTATTACTAACACTTAAAGTATATCCAACTTGACTAGCTGGAACTTTTACTTTGATTTCTTGTCCATTGGCTACATATACTTCTTTTTCAGATGATGCATAATAATTATTACTATCTTTATATCTTACATAATACTTACCAGTAGATAATCCTTCTACAGTATCTCCAGTAATACTACGCCATTCATTTTCACCATCTTTTCTATATTCCATTGATGAATCAACATTATTTAATTTACCATCTGTTCCACCTTTATATGTTGTTCCTGTGGCTGTTACAGATGTTGGTGCTTCTCTATGGGCTTTGACAATTTCGAATGTAACTGTATTTTGTACAGGTAATTTATAATTTGAATCACTCAATTCAGTTGCAGTTGCAGTATATGTACCTACATCAGTTTGTTCACCAGAAACAGTCACTTTACATTTGTCATCTCCAACTGTATTAGTGACAGTTGCTGTTGGAACATGTGGTTTACCATCATATGGAATTTCAAGTGTATTTGTTCCATCTAGTTTCCATGATAAAGTTGCTGTTCTTTGGGTAATAGTAATAAATTTTTGAGGAGACGATCCAGACTTATAAAGATCAGATCCCGAATTATATATACTTAAATAATATTTTCCTACGTCTGGATATTCTTTATTGACCTTAACATTTGTATCACGATCATAATATTTATATGAATATTGACAATTATCTAACATACTTTCAGGGACAAGTTCTGGTTGTTCTCCATATTCCCATGTGTATTTAACAATGCTAGGTGGAGTAGGTTTTGCTTTTAATACAGTAAATTTAAGTGATTTTGTTGTTAAACGCAAATAATGATTTGTTTCAGAAACTACTCCTCTAATAAAATAAGTACCAGGTTTTAGACTATTTAACTCAGCTAATAGCTTATCTGAACTTATTGGTTTATATGTACTGTCGTCATCATCACATTTCTTGTATTCATAAGAAACAACTGCATTTGAATCTACATAATTTGGATCCATAAGATGACCATACCCATCATTGACTTTTACATATGGACCAAATTCTGATTGATATCCTTGATAAGTATATTCACAATTATCTTGTTCTTTCCAGTTCTTATCTTTGAAATATATTTTATTTGTATAATATTCTGCTTTCGTAATTGTGAATTCTCCAAAAACTGAAACTTGATTCATTGTTAGAGTTACTGAATAATCTCCTGGTTCTGTTGGTCTTTGTGATAATTGTTGTCCATTTTGATAATATGTTAATTGGTATGAATCTCCTGATATTGGAAAACTAGAGGTATTATTACCAGCGGCATTTTCAACCCAAGCATTGTCTCCTTTCTTATACCCTCCATCTTTTGTTTTTAATACTATTTTCGCTGTTGTAGTATCTGGATCCTGATAATCACATTCACTCTTTCTATCTTCTTCACTACAATAACCTTTTATTGTTTTTCCACTTTCATCGCTGTTATCAAGTACATAGTTCCATTTGTGAACATGTTTTGCTAAATAAATATATTGACCTTCTTCGTCATATCTAAGATCAACTCTGTATAATTTATCACTATTTCTTACAAATTTTATTTTATTCAAATCATCTCTACTTACTCCTCTTGGAGATATTCTGTGTTTTTTTCCATCATTTATGTTATAATCAATATCAATTGTAATAGCATTTCCATTATATTCTGAAAGATCAATGGTACCATTACTACCAAGTTGAACATCTGTTCCACAACTTTCATCAAACTTTACATTTTTTAGTTTAAGTACTGTCGCTTCATTGTAAATACCAATACGATTTGCTTTAATTGTGACATCATTAACATTCAAAACTCCCTCTTTAGAGTTAAGTCCAACTTCATCAGATACAATCGTTCCACCACTACCATTGATTGTCATTGTTCCTGAATTTTCAACAAATCCGCATAGACTGTAAACATCATTTCCACTATAAGTAAATGTATGACCATTCATATTAATAGTTACATCAGTATTCCTGTCAGTCCTAATAAAATCAAACCTTCCACTTTTATCAGGATTATTAATAACATCGCCTAATATATTTAAAGCTATCGTTCCTATTTTAGAGCTATTATATTGTACACGAACTTTTGTACCTGCATTTTCCCATGTAGAATATTTCTTAGTATAATACGTACCTCCAGGCAAATTATATGTTCCTGGTGTACTTGTATAATACGTACTTCCATCACTTGAAATATTAGTATCTGCCGCAAATACATTTACAGGCACTTGTGTAAAGATCATCATAAATGTAAGTATACTTGCTATTATTTTCTTAATTTTTATCTTCATAACTTTCTTTTCCTCCCCTTATTAAAAATTATTATGTTTAAAACTACTTATTTATTTGTTAATAAAAAACCTCCCTTGTCTATTCATATTTTACTATTTATGATACTTTATTTTTTCATTTGTCGCGAAATGTCGTTTTTAGGGTGTGAAATGCAAAAAGACCTCTTTCGAGATCTCCTAATAAATAATTTTTAATATTTTAAAAGAAGTCCACTAGGGACTTCTAAGTAGTCTATTTTCTCCATTGAGATGGAGCAAATAATAATAACATTGGGAATATTTCAAGTCGTCCTGCCAACATATCAAAAGATAAAACAAGTTTTGATACCAACAACAATGATAACATTTTTAATACGATTTGTGATAACACCGATATCTAAACAAAATCTTGATAAATCTCGATGTGTCCCTGTAATATATAAATGATTGCCTGGTTTAATAGCATAATTTCCATCTGGAATAATTACATCTTCATTATGACTTACAGCACATATTAAAATATTTGCTTTTGTAATTTTATGTAATTGATTTAATTCAACTCCATTTAAACGACTATGATCTTCCACAAAGAATTCAGCAAGCTCAACTTTTCCTCTTGAAAAAGTATCCACTTTAACAGCTGAAGGAAAAGATAAAACACGACGAATTTCACTTGCTGCTTCAAGTTCAGGATTAACGATCATTGAAAAACCTAATTGATTTCTCATAAAATCACGTTGTGATGAATAATCGGGATTTCTAACACGTGCAATAGTGTGTCTTGTTCCCATTTTTTTAGCCATTAATCCTGCTAAAATATTTAATTCATCTGAAGTAGTTACACAAATAATAAGGTTAGCATCTTCTGCTCCTGCTTCCATTAATATATCCTATGAACTACCATTACCTACAACACCTATAACATCATATTGGTTTACAACTTCTTCTACTTTAGTTGTATTTTGATCAACAACAATAATATCATGATCTTCATTTGACATATGTTTAATAAGTGTTTTTCCGACTTTACCGGCTCCCAAAACAATGATTTTCATAAAAAATGAAACTCCTTAATACAGATAGATATTTTTACCCTTTTTCTTTAATTACTCAACCTATTTTGCATTAACCAAACTAAATATCAATGAAAAAATTATTTTTATACAGTATAATAAAAAACTCCACTATATCGTGGAATTTTCATTATTTTTCAACTGCATTATTTACAATAATACGGCTTGCTTGCATACGAGATAAATCTCTTTTGAATCCTTCTAAATCAATTTTTTCTAATACTTGTTCTTTAGTCATTTGATTAGCTTGTCCAACCATATTTAATTGTTCATCTAAAACTTCTTCAGTAACAACAATATTTTCAACAGCAATAATTTCATCAATTAAAGCTTCTAATTTAGCTTGTTGAGTAGCAGATGGTTTCATTTGTTCTCTTAATTTTTCTTCATCCATACCTGTCATTTGTAAGTATTGATCTAATTGAATTCCTTGAGCCATCATTTGATTCGCCATATAAGACATTTGTCTATCTAATGCCTCATCAATTGCATCATCATCTAATTCAACTTCACTATCTGCCATGAAAGCATCAAAAATTGTATTTTCTTTTTGTGCTTCATATTGTTGATCATGTTGTTGTTGTAAACCTTCATTAATATAAGCTTTTAAATCTTCAACTGTTTTAATTTCAGGTACACCTAAACCTTCAACAAAATCATCATTTAATTCAGCTTCTTTTTTTACAGATAATTTTTTAACTGTTACTTTGAAAACAACATCTTGTCCAGCTAAATCTTCGGCTTGATAATTTTCTGGGAAAGTTAAGTTTAAATCTCTTGTTTCATTAACTTTCATACCAATCATTTGTTCTTCAAACCCTGGAATAAATGATCCTGAACCAATTTCTAAATCATAATCATTTCCTGTTCCACCTTCAAAAGCAACATCATCTTTTAAACCAACAAAATCGATTGTAGCGATATCACCGTTTTCAACAGTATCTCCATCTTTTTCTTCTGTTTGACTTGATTGAGCTAAAATCATTTGAATTTGTTGTTCAACTTCTTCATTAGATACAGGTACTTTTTCTACTTTAAATTCAATTCCTTTATAGTTCCCTAATTTAATTACTTTACTCATTTATCTATTTCCTTTCATTATATGCCTGTTTATTCTATCATAAAGAAAACTTATTGTCTTTATTTAATCTTAATATCCTTAATATTATTTAAAGTAATTGTTGAATATCCTGACATATCTGTTTCGGTTGTAATATTTTCATGATTTAAATAATCTTCAACATTTAATTCAATAATACGATCATCATCTAAAACCAATTTACATCTTGACATACGATCTAATGAAAGTGGAACATTAACAATTTCATCATCTTCTTCAATTCCTAGATCTCTCATAATCGTTTCAACTTCTTCTTGTGCGTTATAATCATCACCCATGACCTTCTTCGCAATTTCCATTGGTTTTAATGGTAAATGTTCCATCACTAAATCAATCATTTCTTTTTTGACCATAGCTGTAGGATCACCTTCAAAAACATTATATTCACTATCGACTTTTTTAACGACTTTATTGACAATACTCATTTTTTGTTTATCTGTTAATTTAGGTTCACCTTTAATATATTGTTCATTAAGATAATAGCCTGGTTTTCCATCTATTTGAAATCTTTTTTCAATTAAAGAAACTGTGTTTTTATCAACATTGATAATAATTGCTTCTTCAACAGCTGAAGTTTTAGGTGGAAGACTTTGTCTATTAACAAATTTAATAAATCTTTTACCATCCACTTCTTCCACAATAGAAATAGGTGTCACTTTATAATTTAATTTCATGATGAGAATCATCTTTTCTCCATCTACTTTACATTCAACAAACATTAAATTACTATTAGGCATTTCTTCTACATATTTGCTGACAGCAAATAGATCTTGAGCAATCTTTTTAGATTCAGCAATAAATTGTTCATCATCAATGATCATATTTCTAGCTGCTTGTAATAAATGATGTTCACTTCCTACAACGAGTTCTTTAATGGTTGTATTCGTTAAACATTTTTCTATTTTTTTATCATAATATTCAGTTGTTCCCTCTATTAAATCAATAAATTGATCAGAGTAAATAATTTGACTATGTTCCATATCGAGCATATGAATTAATATCTTATCTATAATTGTTGTATTCATCTTTATCACCGAATGTAGTATATCATAATTTTTTATTTTAATATATAATGGATGTGGTGAAGTCTATGAAAATTATAATTGCTGATGCAAAAAGTTTAAAAGAAAAGCATTTTCCTATTGAAAAACAAACACCATTGTTTTTTAATAAAGCAGAATCTTTAAGAAAACAATTAAAAGAATTAGATATTAATCAAATTCATGATTTGATGAAGATTTCTTTTAAACAATCTTCATTAATTTATGATTATTTTCATAATGAGGAAACTTTTGCAGCCATAAATTTATTTAATGGCGTTGTTTTTAAACAGCTTGATTTAAAGAATTATCAAAAAGAAGAATGGGATTATTTAGATAAGCATTTACTAATTAATTCTCCACTTTATGGAATTTTACGTTATAATGATGCTGTAAATTATCATCGTTTAGAAATGAAACATAAATTAAATGAAATAAATTTATATCAATATTGGTATAAAGAACTAAATGATTATTTAAAAAATGAAGATGTTATTCTTTCTTTAAGTACGAAAGAATATGAAAAAATGTTTGATCTTCCAATCATTCAACTTGATTTTGTGATAAGAAATGGGCATACTTTTAAACGAAATGCCGTGTATTTAAAAAAAGCAAGAGGAATGATACTCAATTATTTGATTGAACATCATATTGAAGATATTGAACAAATAAAAGAAATTGTGATCGATGATTATCATTTTAGTGAAGATGATTCAAATGATGATCATTGGGTTTTTATAAAAAATGAAAAAATGAAATACATCAAAAAATAGGAGGTTATTTATCATGTATAAAGTTGGTGTTTTAGGCGCAGGTACATGGGGGATGGCTGTCGCAAGAGTGTTATGCAATCGTCATCATTCAGTGATGGTTTGGTCGGCTTTACCTCAAGAAATTGAATATATTCAAAAAAACAGAACACATCCAAAATTACCTGAATTAGAAATTCCTGATGATATGGAATTTACAACAGATATTAAAGAAGTATGTAATAGCGAGTATTTAGTGGTTGCTGTTCCTTCCATTTTTATGAGAAGTACAATGGAAACAGCTAAAGATTATATTAAAGAGCAAATCTTAATCGATCTTGCTAAAGGGGTTGAAAAAGATAGTCTTTATACAATGTCTGAAATTATTCGAGATGTTTTAGGAAATCAAGCAAAAATCGTAGCTCTATCAGGTCCAACCCATGCTGAAGAAGTTGTAAGAGATATGCCTTCAACCATTGTTTCAGCTTGTGATGATTTAGAAGTTGCTGAAAAAGTACAAAATCTTTTCCAAGATACATGCATGCGTGTTTATACAAACATTGATGTCCGCGGGGTTGAATTATGTGGTGCTTTAAAAAATATCATTGCTTTAGCAGCTGGTATTTCCCATGGGTTAAATTATGGTGATAACACTCGTGCTGCCCTTATTACGCGTGGTCTTTCTGAAATGACACGTTTAGGAACAACAATGGGATGCCTTGAACAAACATTCCATGGTCTTGCCGGAATTGGTGATTTGATTGTCACAGCAACAAGCGTGCATAGTCGTAACTTTAAATGTGGAACATTAATTGGACAAGGTTACAATGTTGATGACGCTACAAAAGAAGTTGGTATGGTCGTTGAAGGTTTAAACGCTTTACCTGCTGCAATGCAACTTGCTAAAAGATATGATGTAGAAATGCCAATTACTGCCATGGTCGATGCTATTGTTAAAGGTAAAGTTAGTCCAAATGAAGCAGTCAAGGCATTAATGAATCGTGATCGAAAAACAGAGCTAACAAAGTCTGTTGCAGATATTAATTTTGAAAATAGTATTATTAAAAGTAAAAGAGGGTTAGGTATGAAAAGAGTTATTACTTATGGTACATTTGATTTATTACATTACGGACATATTAATTTATTAAAACGTGCGAAAGCTTTAGGTGATTATTTAATTGTTGCTGTTTCAACTGATGAATTTACACGTTTGAAAAAAGATAAAAAATGTTATTTCTCTTATGAACAAAGAAAAGGTCTACTAGAATCTGTACGTTTTGTAGATTTAGTTATTCCTGAAGAAAATTGGGATCAAAAAATCAAAGATATTAAAGAATATCATATTGATACTTTTGTTATTGGAGATGATTGGAAAGGTAAATTTGATTATCTAAAAGATGAGGGTGTAGAAGTTATTTATTTACCAAGAACTCCTGAAATTTCTACAACTCAAATTAAAGAAGATTTACATCATACAGAAGAAAAATAAAGGCTATAGCAATCGCTATAGCTTCTTTTTTTATAAAGGATTGTTATGAAAAAATCATAACAATCCTTTTTGATTTAAATAGTTTTCTAAAAATTCAAAGAATCTTTCCATTTGTTGATCCGTTCCAATCGTAACTCTTAAATACTGATCAATCAATGGTTTATTCCAATGACGCACAATAATGCCTTCTTTTCTAAGTGCTAAAAATAATTCTTCCCCATCAATCTTTGGATGTTTTACAAATACAAAGTTAGCATAACTATCTGGAACCACAAATCCTAATTCTTTTAGTTTCGTTTTTGTATATTCTCTTGTTTGAATTACTTTTTGACATTTTTCTTTCATATCTTGACTATTTAAAACAGAAACAAGTCCAATTTGTTGAGTTATATAATCAATAGGATATGAGTTAAAAGAATTTTTCACATCATATAGATGAGAAATAGCTTCTTTATTTCCTAAAGCTACTCCTAATCTAGCTCCAGCAAAAGATCTTGATTTAGAAAACGTTTGAATAACCACTAAATTTTCATATTGATGAATAAGTGGGACACATGATTGTCCTCCAAAATCAATATAAGCTTCATCTACAACAACGATACTTTCTGGATTACTTTTTAAAACTTCTTCAATAAAATCTAATGAAACGAGTAATCCTGTTGGTGCATTTGGATTAGGGAAAATAATTCCTGAATTTGGTTGTTTAAAATCTTCAACATACATTTTAAAATCTTGATCCAAAATAATTTCTTTATAATTCATTTGGTAAAGATCACAATAAACTGGATAAAATGAATAAGAAATATTTGGAAATAATACTGGATCACTTCCATTAAAAAATGTTAAAAATGTAAGTGCTAAAACTTCATCTGAACCATTTCCTAAAAAAACTTGTTCATCTTTTAAACCATGATACTTAGCTAAAGCATGTCTTAATTCTTCTCCATCACTATTTGGATAAAGTTTTAATTTTTCAATATCGATTTCTTTTAAAATATCTTTTATTTGTTTACATGGACCATATGGATTTTCATTCGTATTTAATTTGATCATATTGTTGATTTTTGGTTGTTCACCTGCTACATATGGTTCTACTTGTCTTAATTTATCTTGCCAACTCATTGTTATTCCCCCTCTAACATATCGTTGATGACTTCATAAACATAATCAACTTGTTTTTCTGTCTTTTCTTTTATTTGTTTTTCTACACGATTAAAAGTATAAGCATGATCAGCTTTTTCAAACATATCTAAATCATTATAAGAATCTCCTATACAATAAGAAATCACTTCTTGATCCAATAATGAACAAAGCTTTTTAAGTCCACTTCCTTTAGTACAATCTACTGTAATATCTAAATAAACAACATTGAGTGTTGCATGAATACCTACATATTTTTGGTGGATTTGTTTTTGAATTTCAAGTATTTCATCTAATTTTTCTTGTGGATGAAAAGCACATACAATATCAATATCATCTTGAGTATGATCTAATATTTCTAAAAAATCACCTGCTATTTCTTGATAACCATTTTCTGTTAAAATACATGTTTTTTGATTTATATATCCATATGTTTGTTGACCATCAAAAAATGTATAATTTAGATAAGGATATTTTTGATAGCTTTCTTTAAGTATTTCTTTAGCAATTTCATTTTTTATTTGTTTTCGATAAAGAACTTGATCATTTTGATCAACAATCATTGCTCCATTATTTAAAACAAGATAATCATATTCAAAATGTGGTGTGACAAGTTTTGTTTCTTGAATATTTCTTCCTGTACAAAATGAAAAATAATGACCTTGTGTTCTTAATTTTTTTACAGCTTCTTGATCTTTATAAGTAATGGGTAAATTGCCCTTAGCAATTGTTCCATCAATATCACTAAATAATATTTTTTTCATATCTTCTCCTTAAGCTAAGTCTAAAAATAATTGATATAAACGATCCTGATTTTCATTTTTTTCAATTAAAGCTTCTTCAATATTTTTAGATATAATTTGATTATCTTTCATGCAGATACATAAACCACTTTTTCTTTTTTCTAATAAACAAATGGCTTCTTCTGCCATTTTAGATGCTAAAATACGATCTTCAGGAACAGGTGATCCACCTCTTTGAATATGTCCCAAAACAATTGATCTTCCTGAATATCCAGTTTCTTCGCTAATACGATTAGCTAGTTTTTCAACATCTAATATTTTTTCACTTACAATAATTATCGCATGTTTTTTATGATACTCTTCTTCACATATTTTAAGTTCTTCAATAATTTTATTTTCATCATACTCTGTTTTATCTGTAATAACAATTTCACTACCACATGCAATTGCAGAATAAATAGCAAGATTATCTGCATGATTTCCCATAACTTCAACAACAAAGCAGCGATGATGTGAACTAGACGTATCTCTTAATTTATTAACAGCATCGATAATGTTATAAAGTGCCGTATGAAAGCCTATTGTTTCATCTGTTCCATTAATATCATTATCAATTGTTCCAGGAATAGCAATACAATCAATTCCTTTTTGACTAAGTGCTAAAGCTCCTTTATAACTTCCATCTCCCCCAATAACAACAAGTCCATCTATCCCTCTTTGTTTAAGCTGATGAATTGCTTGTTCTTGAACTTTATCTTCCTTAAATGAAGGTAATCTTGAAGATTCTAAAATAGTTCCCCCTTTAGATAATATTTCAGAAACATCACTATACCCTAATTTTTTGATATTCCCTGCTACTAATCCTTTATATCCTTCATAAACACCATAAACCTCAAAACCTCTTTTTATTCCTACACGAACAATAGCACGAATAGCCCCATTCATTCCTGGTGCATCTCCTCCTGAGGTTAAAACTGCAATTTTTCTCATCGATTCACCTACTTTTCCCCTATAATTATCCCTATTATACTTGTTTTACATAAAAAGAAAAAGCCAATTTCTTGGCTTTATATAAATTTTTCTAAATTTAAATTTGAATCATAAGAAAATTTTAAACGATATGTATCTTTATAATTAAATATTCTTATTGAAGATTGATCGTTTCCTTTTGATTGTGTCATTCCTTTTCCATAATGAGAAAGTGTTTCTTTTGAAATTTCAGCTTCATTATTTTTTAAATCATTTAATGTTTTTTGAATTAATTCTTGATTATCTTTTTCATTAAATAGTGTAATGATTTGATTTATTTTTGTAAATTGTTGATTTAATTGTTGATAGCCATCATCTAATTGTTGAATATCATTTAAATGATATTCAAACTGTAATTGGCTTTCTTTTGATAAATCATAATCATAAGAAATACTCATTGTATTTTGTTTATCTAAAGAAATATCATATTGAACAGATACATAAAGATTATTATTATCTGTTATTTGAAACAAATATTCTGAATCCATATTTTTTGTTCCAACTATTTTTTCTAAAGACGATTCCATGTTATTAATCTTATTGACATATTTTTTACTATTTTTAACATTTTTTGAAAATTCTTTTAAGGAATCATATTGATATACAACTGTTTCTTGATTTGATTTTGTATATGTTTTTAATGTTGCTGTTTGATTGATTCCACTATCAGATAATGCATTAAATGCAAAGAAATAAGAAATTCCCATAGGTAAGAAAACAAGTGCAATAATCAAAATTGGATAAATGAATGCGTATTTTCTTTTAGGAGTACGTTTCATTGGTTGATAGCCAGATTGAGGTGTTCCACAATAAGGACATACTTTTGCATTACTTGGTATATTTTTATGGCATTTTGGACATTTTTTCATATTTTATCAATCCTTTCTTTTAATCTTGGTATATTTGGTTTAGCCAAGATGAAAGTTTATCAATATAATCCTGTTTCTTTTCTTTTTGTTTTTTGCTTGGTAATGAATAATAATCTTCATCTAAAAAAGTATATTGATCTACAAATTTCCCATTGATCACTAATTTTAAAGTAGGTGTCCATGAAAAATCAAGTTTTTTTCTCATTTGGTTATATCGAGATTTTTCTTTTTTTGTTGCTTCTTGACTATTCGCTTGATCTCGATATTCTTTAATATTGAAATAATAAAGATAAACTCCTTTATTTTTCTTTAAATATTTTTTTAAATAAGGTTCAAATTCTTGACAATCTTTACAATCAGGTCTTCCAATATATAAAACAAAATCTTCTTTTTGATTTATTTTCTTTAAAACATCATCATAATTGATTTCTATGATTTGATTTTTTGATAAATCTTTCTGTATAGTATGAGTGGATGTAGTATGACTACACCCACTTAATATACCTATTAAAAATGAAATCAATATGAACTTATTGATTATTTTAATAAAGATTCTCCATCCATTTCTTCAGGAATTGGTAAACCTAATAATTGTAACATTGTTGGAGCTAAATCTCCTAATTTTCCGCCTTCTTTTAATCCTACATGAGAATTAGTAACAATTAAAGGTACAACATTTGTTGTATGAGCAGTGAATGGATTTCCATCTGCATCTAATTCTTCTTCAGCATTACCATGGTCAGCAGTAATTAACATAGTTCCACCTAATTCAAGAACTTTTTCATATACTTCACCAATACATTCATCAACAACGCTAACAGCTTTGATTGCTGCAGGAATAACACCAGTATGTCCTACCATGTCACAGTTTGCAAAGTTAACAATTACAACATCATGAATATCTTTATCTAATTCAGCAATTAATTTATCTTTTACTTCATAAGCTGACATTTCAGGTTGTAAATCATAAGTAGCAACTTTTGGTGAATTAACTAATACACGAGTAGCTCCTTCGATTTCTTTATCAACTCCACCGTCAAAGAAGAAAGTTACGTGAGCATATTTTTCAGTTTCAGCAATACGTAATTGTTTTAAACCTTGAGCTGATAAGTAATCACCTAATGTATTTGTAAGTTCAGGTGAAACGAATGCGATTTCTCCATTAACACTATCAGCATATTTCATCATACATACGAATTCTAAATCTTTAACTTGTTTTTCAGGTACATATCCTTCATAGAATGTAGGATTTGTGATTACTGTAGCTAATTGGATTGCTCTATCTGGTCTGAAGTTAGCGAAGATTACTGAATCTCCATCATCAATTGTTCCTTCAACGTTTTTGTTGTAACCAGGGATAACGAATTCATCTAAAACATCTTTAGCATAAGAATCTTTTACATATTGAACTGGACATTCGAAAGATTCACCTTCTTGACATACGATTGCATCGTAAGCTAATTTAACACGATCAAATCTTTTATCTCTGTCCATTGCATAGTATCTACCAGAAATTGATGCAATTTGTCCAACACCGATTTCTTCAATTTTTTCTTGTAATTCTTTTACGAAATCAACACCACTATCAGGAGCAACATCTCTTCCGTCTAAGAAAGCATGTACATATACTTTATCTAAACCTTGTTGTTTAGCTAATTCTAATAAACCATAGATATGTTCATTTGATGAGTGAACACCACCATTTGATAATAATCCCCAAATATGTAATTTAGAACCATTATCTTTAGCATGTTGAATTGCTTTTAAGAATTTTTCATTTTCAAAGAAAGTTTTTTCATTTAAAGCTTTATTAATTAAAGTTAATGATTGATAAACAGTTCTTCCTGCTCCAATATTTAAATGCCCAACTTCACTATTTCCCATTTGTCCATCAGGTAAACCAACAGGCATACCACTAGCTGAAATAGTTGTGTTTGGATACATAGCCATTAAATCATCTAAGTTAGGTGTATTAGCAAGTCTTACAGCATTACCATTAATGCTTTCAGAAATACCATAACCATCCATAATACATAATACGATAGGTCTTTTTTTCATTTTTTTGTTTCCTCCATTAATACGTTATACATATTATCATTTTTGTTATCGTGTTTCAATTCATTTAGCTATATAAAATCAGTATTTTTTATTTCATTTCTTTTTAGTTTTTTGTGGTGTAGCAAGCAATGAAACACCGCAAAAAGTAATAAATAAAGGCCAGTATTCTTGAATATAATAAACAATAATTGAAACAATACCTTTGAATTCATTTGTTCGATCTAACGTTAAGATGATTCCCAAAACAATCAAAACAATACCACAATTTTTTTTAATATTCATTTTATTCACCTAGTTTTATTTTATCTTGGATAAAATAAAAAAGATGTCCAAAAAAATCATACGATTTCTTTAAATATCTTTTTTGCATAATCTAGTAATTGAATGATATTGACTTCTTCTTGTCCTTTTTGTGAAAAAACATAAACTTTATCGTCCTCAAAAAAATCAAAACGATTTGAATGGATAATACTATTAATATCTTTTCTTCTTTCTTGATTTAAAGTAATAAATTGATTTTCACACATTTTTCTTAGAATAATACACAAAGAAGCAAGTGATAATTCTAATTGACACTTTGTTTTTAAAAGATCCCTTTCAATTATATAATTAGCTATCTCTTGATTATTTTTTAATCTATTTAATTGATTTAAAATCATTTCTACTTTAACAACCTCTATATTTAATTGTTCTAAATAACAACTTAACTTTATTTGCCTTTTATTCATTCTTAAGCTCCTTATAAATTGATAACAGTTGTTTAGCATATAAAACAAGTGATAATAACATCAACATAATACAAACAAAAATTGAAATAGTTGCAAAAATAGAATTTGGAATATGTATTCCAATTAATACGATTGCGACAACATCAAAGATAGCAGTAGAAATTTTCCCCCACCATGAGGCTCCTTGGACCTTTGCTCCTTTTTCATATAAATAAAGCCCCCCTAAAGCCAGCATTCCATCTTTTAAAACAATGATAAGAAGTAATAACCACATCCATGAATACGTATAAACTAAAACAAACGCAACCGTAAATTGTGTCAATTTATCAGCGATTGGATCTATAACTTTCCCAAAATCAGTAATCATCTGGTAATGTCTTGCAATGTAGCCATCTAAAAAATCAGATAGACCTGAAATAATTAAAATAGTAGCACATATATAATAATCTTCTTTACTTCCAGCTAAAAAATAGCGATGTAAAAAAATAGGAATAAGTATTATTCTTAAATAGCATAAACAATTAGGTATATTAAATAATTCTTTAAGTCTTATTTTTTTCATAATTTTCACCTTCTATATTAGTAATATAATCTTACAGTTTAATGATAAAAATTTCAACCTAAACAAAAAAAAGGGAGATTTCTCCCTCATTAATTTTAATATTCTTTTTCTAATAAAGCTGCAGCTGCTTTATCAATAATTACAGTTACATCTTTATGATTTTGTAATACACTAGCTGGTAATTCTGGAGTTACAGGTCCTTCAATCATTCCTTTAACAGCATTTTCTTTATTTTTACCACAAGCAATTAAAACAACACTTTTAGCATCCATAATATTTTGAATTCCCATAGAGATTGCTTGTTTTGGAACAGCATCTTCATCTCCATTAAAGAATAATCTTGCATTGTCTTTAATAGTACTTTCTTTTAAATCAACATAATGTGTTTTTGAATTAAAATCAGTTCCTGGTTCATTGAATCCAATATGTCCATTTGAACCAATTCCTAATAATTGAATATCAATTGGATTTTCAGCTAACATTTTATTATATTCATCACAGTTTTCTTGAATATTTCCTTGTCCACATGGAACATGAACATTTTCATCTTTAATATCAATTCCATTGAATAAGTTTTTATACATAAAATAATGATAACTTTGTGGATGACTTGCATCTAATCCAAAATATTCATCTAAGTTATATGATTTAACATCTTTATATGATGTATGATTTTTTTCATGATCTTCTCTTAATAATTCATACATTCTAACAGGTGTAGATCCTGTAGCTAATCCTAAAATACTTTTTGGTTTTTCCTTTACTTGATTAATAAAAATTTTTGCTGCTTCTTGGCTTGCTTCTTCATAATTTTCAACAATAATAACTTTCATTGCAAACTCCTCCTCGATAACATCTTATCATGTCTAGACAAACAATTCAATAAATACTTGTTTTTTTTCTTAAAAAGTCCTTTCGTACAATGAAAATATCTTTATTTTTCAATAAAAATAGGTTAGAATTGGAATGTAAATATGGAGGTGTTTAATACTATGATTAAAGGTATTGGGGCTTCTAGTGGTATTGCAATTGCTAAAGCATACAAACTAGTTATGCCTGATTTAACTGTAACACAAAACACTGTAGAAGATGTTGCAGCTGAAATCAAAAAATTTGAAGATTGTATGGCTGAAACAGCTAAACAATTAGAAGCAATTAAAGAAGCTGCTTCTAAAAACTTATCAGCTGAAGAAGCTGCTGTATTTGATGCTCATGCATTAGTACTTCAAGATCCTGAATTAAAAACACAAGTTTTAGACAAAATCAATAATGAAAAATTATGTGCTGAAGCTGCATTAGATGCAGTTGCAAATAGTTTCATTGCAATGTTTGAAATGATGGATGATGATTATTTTAGAGAAAGAGCTGCTGATATTAAAGACGTTTCTCGTCGTTTATTAGCTAACTTACTTGGTAAACCATTACCAAACCCTGCTTTAATTGATGAAGAAGTTGTTATTATCGCTGATGATTTAACTCCTTCTGATACAGCACAATTAAATAAAAACTTAGTTAGAGGATTTGCTACTAATATTGGTGGTAGAACTTCTCACTCAGCTATCATGGCTCGTTCTTTAGAAATTCCTGCAGTTGTTGCTTGTAAAACAATTACAGAAGAAGTTAAAGATGGAGATTTAATTGTTCTTGATGGTATTGAAGGAACAGTTATGATCAATCCTGATGAAACAACTGTTAAAGAATATGAAACTAAACGTGCTGAATTCATCGCTTATAAAGAAGAATTAAAGAAATTAGTTAATGAAAAAACAATTACTACTGATGGACATCAAGTTGAATTAGTTGCTAACATTGGTTCAGCAAAAGATTTAGCAGGTGTTAAAGAAAATGGTGGTGAAGGTGTTGGATTATTCAGAACTGAATTCTTATATATGGAATCTGCTGAATTACCAACTGAAGAACAACAATTTGAAGTTTATAAAGAAGTATTAGAAGGTATGGAAGGTAAACCTGTTGTTGTTAGAACATTAGATATCGGTGGAGATAAAGAAATCGAAGCTATCGATTTACCAAAAGAAATGAATCCATTCTTAGGTGTTCGTGCAATCCGTTTATGTTTCCAAAGAGAAGATATCTTTAGAACTCAATTAAGAGCATTACTTAGAGCATCAGTTTATGGTGATTTAAGAATCATGTTCCCTATGATTGCTACTTTACAAGAATTCCGTAAAGCTAAAGGAATCTTAATGGAAGAAAAAGAAAAATTAGTTGCTGAAGGTGTTAAAGTAAGTGATACATTACAAGTTGGTATCATGATTGAAATTCCTGCAGCTGCTGTATTAGCTCATAAATTTGCTAAAGAAGTTGATTTCTTCTCAGTAGGAACAAATGACTTAGTACAATATACATTTGCAGCAGACAGAATGTCTTCTGGTGTAAGTTATTTATATCAACCATTCAACCCATCAATCTTAAACTTATTAAAACATGTCATCGATTCAGCACATGCTGAAGGTAAATGGGCTGGTATGTGTGGAGAAATGGCTGGTGAAGCTATTGCAGCTCCATTATTACTTGGTTTAGGATTAGATGAATTCTCTATGTCAGCTACTTCAATCTTAGCTCAAAGAAAATTAATTAAGAGCGTATCAAAAGCTGATATGGAAGCTTTAGTAGAAAAAGCATTAGATTGTGCTACTTCTGAAGAAGTTGTTGAATTAGTTAAATCTACAGTAAAAATGTAATAATAAAGACCTCGAAAAGAGGTCTTTTTTTTACTAATTTCCAATAATAATTCATACAAAAAGTCAAGATATTCAAATAATTTCAGAAAGTTTATAAACATCAAATAATAGCAACTCAAAATTATCTTTATTTTATATGATGCAATAAAGCATATCAGAAAAAAAAGTCATACCGCAATGGTATGACCTGTCAAGGATCATGTAAAGACATAAAAAAAAAGAAGGAACTGGCAACGAGCTATTTTCGCACAATGTACTATCTTCGC
>OLQH01000672.1_pt1 | contig 34825 bp, 25 predicted proteins | sample 1672671 | NCBI WGS metagenome assembly OLQH01 (sample SAMEA3136712, study PRJEB25190) | human gut metagenome
CAAGGGTGATAAAACGGACTTATATAGGTTACCAACACATTTGCGGACTAACACCAAAGATTTTTCTGGCCCTCCACATGGAAAATATAGGTGCTCTGAGAATGAAACGTGGTGTGCGTGTCATCACCTTCACAGGGATCCCCCATATCCTCCCATTCCCCCATCAGTTCCTTCGTTCTGAAGTATTTCGCCTGATTGGCAGCCCAGGAAGTAAGATCAGAGGTAATCATATAATAATAACCCTGGTGGTTTACCAGTGCAGCCGCCTCTCTCCAATATGCAGCATCCAGTCTTTTATACCGGTCCGTACAGGAAAGATAATCATCGGAAAGCTTTACAATATGAAGACATCTGTCCTCACCCACCTGCCTGTCATAGATAAAATGGGCGCTTCCATCGTCATCCTGGAACACTGTACAGTCCCGGACCAGTCCCCTTTCGTCAATTGGCCTGGTTGTTCCAAGCCAGGTATAGCTACCGTTAACTTCATTGCAGACAGCAACTCCCGCTTCAGCTGTTCCTTCCGTAAATCCGTGCTCCCCCGGTGTCTTCACATAATGGCACCAAAGCACATACTTTCCGGTATTTTTGTTGTATACAATTTTGGGACGTTCAAAACGCATGGGACCATACAGAGGGCTATGCGGATCCCCTGAGCATGCCAGAATGACACCTTCATATTTCCAATGACACAAATCCTCAGATGCATACATAACAACGCCTTTTGTGGTCGTCTGTCCGCCTAGTCCCCCTCCTGCGAACGGCAGCGGCCGGAGCGCCATTCCGTACCAATGATATTTTCCCTCTGCAAATATCATACCTCCGTCACTGGCATTGATGATGTTTCCGTCCTCATCATACCATTGTACAAACTCTTCAATCTTCCCGTTGATAATCATGAACCTGTCTCCCTTCCCGGCTCTCTTTTTATGTATTTTGAACTAATAACTTCTGTACAGATTATCCTTATTTTCAGGATAGGCTTGTTTATACTAATTTTCAATTTCACTTTATCTGGATACTTTTGAAATGGAAGAAAGCTGCGTTTTCGATTTTGAAGGATTGTTCTAATCTGTAAAAATTATGCCGCTAATCTGAAAATCTTTTTTATTTTTCGTTTAATTAATAACGGGAAATAAAAAGTTCGCAGATTTCTTTAGCTATTTAGATGTACTCAATACTTCTTTCTGTATCTTGATAAAAAAGGCACCAGACAATTATCTGAATTGTCTGATGCCTTTTTTAATATGATATATGTCCTTGAATTATTATTTTCCGGGATGTCGAAAAACAATGCTGTTTCATATCCATATATACGAAGCCCCAGAAAATCATATAATTTGTATAAATCCCGGTCGCTCCTATCTAATTGCGCTCCCATTTTTCTGCTATCCGGATAATCCCCCTCTTCATCTTTGGCCCACGTAGCCAACAAATAGTTGCTCCAGAGTTCATTTGGATTGCATAAGTGTTCTTTAACCAGTCGTTCTGCCCTGCCTGATGGAATGGTTCCCTGCCACAATGACAACATTCCTGCTATGCATTTCTTTTTATTCAGCTTTCCTTTTTTTCACTTCCGTTATAATAAAAAACGGCATCCTCATTCCACAGATATCTATTTACGTCCCATGATTTCTGAATCATAAAGTTTATGGTTGCTGCGCATCGCGGAAAAGAATACATCTTGATGTTTACGTTAATGACAAAAAGGAAACTGTGTATAATGTAGAAATGCAACGTGGGAAAAGGCGCGAGCTGCCCAAGCGCAGCCGTTATTATGCCGACAGCATAGATTTGGATCTGATTTCTTCCGGCATGCCCTATACCGCGCTAAAGAAAGCTTATGTTATTTTTATATGCACCTTCGATCCCTTTCAGGAGAAACGGCATCTTTATACCTTTGAGAATATCTTCAGAGAGGATACTTCTCTGACTTTACAGGATGAAAGTATTAAGATTTTTTTGAATACAAAGGGAAATACTGATGATGTAGACGAAGAAATGAAGGAATTCCTTACATACGTGCAAAATACCCTCTGGTAAAGGAGCTGCATAAAAAGGTAAACGAAGTAAAGCAAAATAAGGAAATGGAGGTCGAGTATATGACATTGCTTCAGAGAGACAGAGAAAATATAGAACAGGGCGAAGAGAAAATGGCGGCTTTGACCAAACTGCTTTTGAAAGAGCATCGGACGAAGGATCTGGAACGGGCGTTAGAGGACGTTGATTTCCGGAAGAAATTGTTCGCGGAATATAGCATATATGAAATTTAGACTTTTATGTTAAATTACCCATTATTATAGTCCCCATTCTTGTTTTACGTCTCTGATTATATCATAAAATGCCTGTTATATCCATTTCAAACTCCATGAGAAACAAAATACAAAAACTGATGCAGACCCTTCAGAGAAATAAAGAACAGGTGCCGGCAGAGCTTTTGCAGACAAAATATAAGAAAGGCTATTTTTCACTTATCGATAACCTAAAACAACTCTCTTCTGACTATGCTGGCTTTCTGATTCTCCATGGTATCCGGATACACCAGGATTACCTGGATGAGGTCACTGCACTAATTAAACGGCGGATAGATACTACCGGTATTCTGCCACAGTTATCGGCTGCGGTTTTTCATCAATATAACATAAAATAGTTTGAAGCTCTGGCTGCTTCTCTTAGAACTAAAATTAAGGATGAACTGGAATGCTTTTATGGCTGCTGCTGTTTGTTTTTCAGTGAAGAATGCCTGGAGTATCCTGCAATCCTTCCTGAAATATACTGTCCGGTAAACAGATACATCTGGCTGGATGGGAAATGGCTTTCCAAAGAAAACACAGAAAAAAATCTTTCTGAAGAGGTTCTGCGTTCCTAAAAAAGATAAGCTTCTCAGGTATTTTCAAGTTTTTCCGCTATTTGGAGGCGCTGTTCGCTTATTCCCAGTGACGTATTGCACAGGCGACAGAGGCAATTGACAGCATCGAATACGTACCGGCTGCCTTAGCGCTCCATCAACGCCCCGCGCCGGGTGTACGCAACACCTTCGACAACGCTGTCCAGAATGTGGAGACCTCTACTATGACAGCTACCGGGATTTTGTCACCAGAAAAGCCCCTTTTTATATTTATGATGCCATTCGTCCCGCGCAGGAGCGACTTACCTATGCGGCGGTCATATCGCTCACTGATCGGAATGGACTGGGGAAGAAATCTGGTTTTATACCTGTGCGTTTCCCGCCGGCCGCATCATGAACCGCAGCATGGATCTGCCGCTCACCGTAAGCCGCCTGCTTCTGTGGATGGGTGCCCGATACCAGCTCTCCGGTTTTCTCTACTGGGGCTTTAACTACTATATCGGCGACGATATCTGGAACCGCGCCTGCTGTCCCCACAAGGGAGCCCTGCTGCCTGCCGGGGACGCGCACATCGTCTATCCCGGCCCCCATGGCCCCTGGATCAGCATGCGCTATGAAGCCCAGCGGGCCGGCGCGGAGGAATACGAACTCTTCCGCCTCCTGGAAGAAGTCCATGCAGGCAGAGAAGAAGAAATCATATCCCCTGCCTGCACGGACTTCCGGAATTATACCTCTGACCCTGCGGTTATTATGAAGGCGCGTCATCGGTTGTTTGAGGAATTGGAATGTTTGTCTACTGACTGATATTTCTTGAGCGGATGGAAGGGGGAGGGCATAAGCGGCAGACCGCTTATGCCCTGCTTCTCAGCGCTATCCTCAGGGACGCACAGCCATCCGTACTGAAGGTAACCCGGATCATACCTTCTTTGCCCACAGATCGTACTGCTGCCTGTACATAACCGTCAAAGGTATGGCAAACCGTACTCTGATAGCTTTCCTCTGCCGCCGGATCCGAGCTTCCATATCCCTGAAGGACACCTACTCCCTCCACACAGACACGGATTTCTTTCTCTTCCTGCAGATTGATATTTCCATTTCTGTCTCTCATACCCACCGTAAGGAATACGATATCCTGTCCGTCTGCCTTCAAATCGGCAGTGTACTCCTCCGAGAATAACTCCACCGCAGTATCTGCGGTCTTAAGTTCATAGCTGCCGCATACCGTTCCATTCCGGTAAAGCACCGCCTTTATTTCGCCCGGTTCATACTCCAGCTGATATTTTGCAGCAAAGCCCGCTTTCTCCCCCATGGGCTTTCGTCCCATGGATCTGCCGTTGACCAGAACTTCCACTTCATCCCCGTCGCCGTAAACATCCGCAATAACCGGCTGCCCTTCATACCCTTTCCATGTCCAGCTGGAAATACTGTCCTCCAGCGCCCATTGGGATTTCTTTGGTTTTTTCCCGAAATACTGAGGCCTTTCCACTGCAATATAAGGATCCTTCCTTAAACCAAATACAATTTCCCTGAAAAAGCTGACAGGCCTTCTGCGTCCAATCAAATCAATATCCCCGGCATAGGCGGTCCGGTACATGCTGCTTTTCGGCGGCTCCTCTTCATAAGTAATCAGGCCTAATGCGGCTTCTCCCAGATAATCATACCCGGTCCAGGTCATGTCTCCAATCACATATTTATTATTCCTGACAATTTTCCACAGCTGCGCTATTTCCGAGGGAAAGGTTTCCGTCCCCAGAATAATTCTGTTCGGTTTTTCTTCCCGATCCATTTCATGCCTTACTGTCAGATAATTATAGCCTGCAATATCCAGGGGAGCCATAAATTCATCGATCTTTGCAGTCATGAGCGGGTGGACGGAAGAAGCATTGAGAACCTCCTCCTGAAACGGATTTACCGCCTCCCCCATGATATCATTCAGCCCTTTCTTTTCCCTGGAAGCTTTTTCCCGGAGGGCGGAGCTGATTTCCATTTTATAATCTATGGAGGCCAGCAGGCCGTTAAATGCATTTGTGGTATATCTGGAAGGATCCAGTGAACGTATTTTTTCACAGATCCTTCTGTTCAGTTCAGCGCCTCCGGGCGTGCCGACTTCCTGTATCTCATTTCCCGTGCTGTACATAATAACGCAGGGATGATTAAAATCCTTATCTATCATCCTCTCCACATCCTGTTCCCAGCAATCGGGAAAAAACATGGCATAGTCATTGATGTTTTTAGGATGCTCCCACATATCCGACAGTTCATCCATTACCAGCATACCCAAACGGTCACAGGCATCCAGCATGGCCTTGCTAAGCGGATGATGAGAACTCCTGATACAATTGAAGCCCGCTTCCTTCAGAAGACGGCATCTGCGCTCCTCGGCCCGGGGAAGCGTACATGCGCCGATGATCCCATTATCATGATGGATACAGGCCCCGCGGAGTTTCACTTCTTTTCCGTTAATACGCAGGCCGTTTTCCGCATCCAGGTTCAGCTTTCTGATACCGAAATTCAGGATTTCGGTGTCTGTTTCTTCTCCTGCTTCCAGGATACGCAGTTCGCAACGGTATAAATCTGGAGTCTCACAGCTCCACAGTGCCGGTTTTCTTATTGTTATCCTTTGCTTCACATAGGTGTCGGTATTTCCGTAAACCGTCACCCTGTTTACTTCTTCCGCCGCCAGTTTATTATCCGGGCCGAAAATTTCTGTTTTCAGCAGGATACCGTGATTATGATTGCTCCGGTTTTTAATTCTTCCCTCTACGCAGACCACAGCGGTATCTTTTTCTATTTCCGGCGTTGTGATTTTTACACTGTCAGCCGCAATATGCACATCGTTTCCTGTCATCAGATTTACATTCCGGTACAGCCCGCTTCCGGAATACCACCTGCTGTTTGGTTCCGCACTGTTATTGACAAGAACGGCTATCTCATTTTCTTCCCCGTATAAAAGCCCTTTATCCAGTGATATGTAAAAATTGGAGTAGCCATAGGCACAGCCTCCCATATAATCTCCGTTCAGATAAACTCGGGTATTCATATAGGCGCCTTCAAACTCAATGGAAACTGTTTTTTCCGCCCATTCCCAGGGTACATAAAAACGTTTTACATATCTGTAGATTCCACCCGGGTAAAACCCGGTACTCACTCCATTCGCACAATCCGACACTCTCTCCTCTTCAATCATGGCATCATGAGGCAGCGTTACCTCTTTTCCCTCACCATATCCCATAATGTGCATTCCAAGAATCCCACCAGTTAATCTGGTTACTTTCCAATTATCATTAAATAATGTTCTGCGCATATCCCTTTTTTCCTTTACTCGTAATCCTCAATCATTCATCCAGCCAGTCAATTTCTCTCCCTCATAATCCACGTATGTTAGTATAACATATTAAATATCCGCATTTCCTCCGATAATATTTCCAATCCCGCATACAGGGAAAAGCTAAATTTAAGCATGACACTTTCCATTCATGTATACCTTCCAGCCAGACAGTTCAAAGGGAATCACCACCTCCGGCGTCCATCCTTCCGGCAAAGTGAGTTCCATATCCAGCACATGTGCTTCGTGATCCGCATGCCATTCCAGATAAATATCACCCTCCTCACACACTGCATTTCCGCATGCCCAGTTCAGTTCCCCGGGATGAGGATTGATGCGCACGGTATGTGTCAGCTGAAATGGCTGTCCCAATCCCAGTACCTGATTTACTATCAATGCCCCCGCCATCCCGTTAAAACCATGGCAGCCGCTGAATGCATTGATATTTTCATAGAGAGTGCCGGCACCATGCAGCAATTCAGGCAGATATACATCCTTTAGTTCCTTCACAAGCGTATCCGTTTTTCCCAACTTCGCCAGAACATCAAACCGTATCATCAGGCCAATAAACAGATTGGCCCGTCCTATATTGGGGTTCGGCCGCAGTCTGGGACAGGTTCCCATCTCTTCCGTAAAGGGTCTCACATAAGCAGGATCACCCGTCCTGAAACCGCTCCACAGTTCCAGCGCCAGCCCTGCTTCCGTAAGGCAGCCGTTTTTTATAAACCTTCCGTTTTCAAAGGAATACCCATCACTGTCCAGTCCCATGACAGGCCTGACTCCTTCTATCCGCTTTCTTACCTTTTGGGCAATGGCCGTCCATCGTTCCACATGATACAGCTCTCCCATCAATTCAAAGGCATGCACTATCAGACAATTTACCGGAATTGAAATAGGATACAGGGAAAACTTTTCATTGGAGAGTGACCAGTCCACAAACAAAGTGTCAAAGCCTTCAAACAATCCGCTCTCCCCCACATGGTTCATGACGGCATCCAGAAGTTTCTCCACTCTGCCAAAGCAGCTGTCGATAAACTTTCTGTCGGCAGATCTCCAGTAATAGTCCCACAGCTCCGTCAGAAGCCAGAAGGACCAGCTCTGGATTCCGGGAGATTTCTCCTGGTAATTTACGCCGGGATATACCTCCGGAAAAAATGCATCTAAATAATCCTCCGGATTTGTCAGCATAAAGTTTTCAATGAAATCCTTCTCCACACGCAAATCACCCAGAAGCTGCCAGGCAGCCTGGGAAGTGAACTGGGAATCACACAGCCAGCCTCCCCGTTCCCGCTGGGGACAATCCATAAAAATGTCCAGTGTATTCAGCCGCAGAGTTCTTTTCGCCCCTTCATATATCAGATTCAGTTCTCCGTCGCTGCATTCGAACATACGGCTTTCCTCCTCCGGGTAGCTGTAATCCCACAGCTGTGGATAAGAAAAAAAGACTTTACCACAGGAGCGGATAATCAGCTTAATATACCTGGTCAGTTTAGGTTCAAAGGTGGTCAGGCAATAGCTGCCCCGCTTCAGCTCATATCGCACCGCATAGGTATTTCCCCGGACAACGCCTTCCTTATCCGTATGATCGGAATTTACCACATCAATGACCGTATCTGCTTCTGTTTTAATCTTAAAATGAATAAAACCCAGCTCCGATTTCGGGATGGAAAATACAAAAGCTGCCGCACCATGACAATCAGAAACACAAATTTTCTTTTCTTCTCCGCTTATATTCTTATGCCAGCTTCCTGCAAACGGCACCTCACGTTCTTCCAGAAGCTGTGCAATAAACCTGTCTTCCTCCTTCAATAACCTGTACCAGTCCGGGTTAAAGCTCTGTGCCAGTTCGTATACTATACCACCCCGGATTCTGTCGCAGGCCTCCATATTTTTTACCTTCTGGATACGTTGAAAGGGTATGGGACGGTATGTAGGATAAGGAGATCTGCGTTCAAGAAAACCCACTTTTTCCTTCAGAGGCACCGGCTTCTTAAATCCGCTGTAATCTCCCGTAATCCAACTGAAACTGTTTTCCTCCAGACGGTAATATTCCACAATTCCCCTGCTATGACTCATCAGCTCAGCCATTGATATACGGTACAAAAGCTCCGTATAGCCAAAACAATCCTCTCCTGTCGCTGCTGCTGTTTTCCACCGCCCGTTTTCTTCCTCAAAACTGATTTCCGCCGCAAGAAGCCCCGGTTCCATGGTATTGTCATTGCTGTATTTCAACGGTTTATCAATGGCAATCACTTCAATCGCAAGCTGCATCCTTCCAAGGGCAGGCATAATAAATTCATCCACCCGGCAGAAACCCTTTGCCGTTCTTGCCGGGCCATTCGCCACAATCTCCCCATTCACATATAGACGGTAATACGTTCTTGCTGCCAATGCGATTTTCATCCGAACTGGTTTTGGGGCTTCTACATCTGCGCGGAAGCCCAAAACCTGATTGTATTCCCAGGTCAGCCCTTCTCCCCAGACAGGCAATGCTTTATCGAACTGATACATAATTTCTCCTTTTCCATCTGCTAATCCGATTTCAAACAAACGCTCCGAGGGCAGGCCATAATATAAAAATTAGTACAGGAGCCGTTTCCTGATCTTTCTGCTCTCAGAATCCTTTATCCTCCAGCCATTCAGGATTCCTCCTGCTGAAAAACCGCCGATTGCAATCTTATCTGTGGGAATTCCATACTCGTCGGCATGCGAACGGAGATATCGAATTGCTGCCAGGCCATCTTCAGCTGCGGAAAGCTGTATTTCCATTGAAATCCCCATTGGTTTGGATGCATCCACATGATAATCTAAAATCGCAGCATTCAATCCCATTTCACGGCACGATCCGCAATTAAATCCGTCCAATCCATATCTTTATAATCCGGTGCATTATTTTCCATTTTCGATCCTTTCTGCGTCTAAATGCACATATTGCCAATATATACAAAGGATACCCGTACCTTATTCTGTTTCAGTGTCCAGAAACTAAAACACAAAAAACATTCCGCAGCAGGCATCGATTGTCACATTTTCTCCTATTATTATTTCCTCGATACTGCCATCCGCAGGGTTCCAGACCTCCGCCTTCTCTTTCCCCCTGCACTGCCAGGCTGCCTCCTGCTTTTCCTCCGTTTTATTTACCACGAAATAAATTGTCTTTCCGTCCTTTTGGTATTTCGCGGTCAAAAGGCTGTTGGGAGCGCCTGCCTGCACAATAAATTCCTTTTCCTGCGTTTCTATTTCCTGTACTATCTGCTCCGGGGATTTTGCCGCAAAATACCTGCCGTCCGCAGTAAATTCACCCAGCACCGATTCTTCCCGAAAATCATAGTAAGCAAAAACGGCCTTCTCTCCCACCCGGTATTTCGGCAGTTTATCTGCAAACCATACGGCAGTTCCCGCTTCCTGCAGACGAATCAGGGCTTCCCAGGTTTCCGGGTAAATAACATCCATGGCAGGAACAATTATGTTTTCCACCCTGCAGCCGGAGATCCTGGCCTGATTCCCGGATATGGAATCCGCAGCAGCCACGATGTCCTCCTTGTCTGCAAACAAATAATCCATTCCCCTGTCAAACAACCTGCGTGTAATCTCAAAAATTGATCTGTCCGCAGGAGAATCTGAGGCTTCCTGGGCGCAATGGCTGGGACGTGTTTTGGCCTGCACCTCCTCCAGCGCGTAATATACAAATGTCCCGCATTCATTGCCTGCCTGATCCAGCATGCTGCCAAGGCGTCCTGTATACTCGTTCAGCCATATGGACTGTTCCCTGCTCATAAATCCCTGATAGCCTTTCAGCACTTCCGGATGATAGGCGGAAAAATCAGAGGAAAAATAAGAATTGACGCATCTGCAGCCTCCCAGGTAAAGCAGACTCAGAATACCAGCCGCATAACGCACCGGGTGCTTTGAAAAGTGATCCATATTGATAAACGGACATAATTCCACCATGACTCCGTTGGTACCATTTTTCCTGGCAGCCATCTGGGCAAAACGCGTTGTATTATGATGGTAAATGTCCGGATAAGAAGCGAGTACATCCACGCCCGGATAACCGGCGGCACGAAGTACTTCCAGGTAAGAGCCATAATAAAGGACATGGGCACGAAGGGATTCTTCCGCCAGATAATGCCCGGAAAAACAGGTTCCGTGTTCCTCACACCAGTCCGAAATCTGTTTTACATAGTTCCCTGCGATCAGCTTTCCTATCAGCTGGTAAAAATGTACACGGACAGTATAGGAACTGCTGCGTCCCTCAAAAATCATCGGAAGGTAAGGGAGCAGGGAATACCCGTACTCCTCCTCAAACGCCTCAAACAGTCCCTCCGCCCACGGCGCTAAAGCATAAGGCCACACCTCATCCCCCTGGATATAAGGTGTCTGTAAACTTGGCTCGTCCGTAAAAACAGCGCAGGCATTTTTATATGCTTCCGGAACATCTCTTACAATAGGCTCATAGCATACATCCAGGAAACGTCTCACGGCTTTTTTATCCAGGATGTTGATATAATGGTTTTTGGAGCTTACATTATGCGTCAGGTGGGAGCCCTCATAGGCAGACTTCACACAGAAGATAAACAGCGCCTCGTTTTCCTTCATGCCGCATTCGCAATGCGTGTCTGTGAACTCCACCGGCTCCATCTGAGCGTACAGAACAATACTGGTATTCATTCTGGTGCAGTCACACGGATATTTGGCAGCCCAGATAATCCTATCCGATTCATCATCCAAATCAAACACAGCAGTTTGGGGTTCCCGGGCAATCCGGCGGCGCATATAAAAGCCTTTTGCCTCCAGCTCCGGGTGGCCTTCCAGGGACTGTCCTCCCCCATGGCCGGAAGGATATCCCTTCTCATCATAAATCCAGTAGTCCATATCACGGCGGCCCAGTTCCTGCAGAATCTGCCCGAATCTCACCAGATTCTCCTTATTTCCCGTATACCCGTTTTCCACAGGCGGATTGGTCGCTGTCCCTCCATATCCAAAATCCTTTACCGCATCCGCCAGGATACCGCATTCTTCCGGCCAGCTGTGGATAATAGTTTTCATCCGGTATTCCCGCGCGGGGTTTGCAAATGCTTCTCTGTCCATAATTTTCTCCTGTATATGTTTTAAAAAGCTTCCTGAATGCAAAGGCTCATAATTGTCTGCAGGATCCGCTTTGCACAACGCCTTAATTCCTCTATGTTTACTTCCCCATTCTCAACGGAAGACGTAAGATTCCTGATATCTTCCATCGATCCGGGCATAATCAGATCATTGCCGGCATGGATACATCCTGCGCAGGTAGACGCTGCATACTTATGCAAATGGTTTTCACTCTGGGATGTGGTCCCCCAGTCAGTCATTACCATTCCGTCAAAGCTCCATTCAATCCGGGCCGCCCGGGTCAACAGGTCATGGTTATTGGCTGCGTGTATCCCGTTAATCAGGTTCAGTGATGTCATCATGGCTTTCGGTCGGGCCTGCTTTACTGCAATTTCGTAACCCTTCAGGTAGATTTCACGGAGCGCCCGTTCCGAAACATGGACATTGTTTGCCCCTCTGTTATCCTCCTGATTATTGCAGGCCAGATGCTTTATGGTGGCTCCCGTTCCCCGCAGGCTCTGCAGTCCGTTAATCACTGCTGCCGCACACTCTCCTGTTACCACAGGATCTTCCGAATAATACTCAAAGTTACGTCCGCACAGGGGATTTCTGTGGATATTCATGGAAGGCGCCAGCCAGAGCCGTACACCGAAGGTACGCATTTCCTTCCCTTCTATCTCCCCGCATTTCCTGCACAGCTGTCTGTCCCATGTCTGTGCCAGCTGCACGGCAACCGGCAGGCCGGTGGTATACTGGTCAAATACCCTATGGTTCTTTCTGTCCTGTATATAATCTTTTCCGATAATACGGTCAACTCCATGGATTGACAGCAGTCCCGACGTCAAAACCTTTCCGTTTTCATCCATTTCATATTCCGGAACCAGACGCAAACCGGAGCCGCCATCCGCCATATTCAGATTCGGGATTCCTCTGCTTTCAATCAGCTCTCTCGTTGTATCGCAGGCTCCTGGAACTATGCTTAAAGGAATTTCCCCGTTCACTGCCGGAGCATCTCCTGAGCCTGCGCATACGATTGCTCCTCCTTCGTTGCCTCCGTTTTCCGCATCCCCCGTATTTCCAACGCAGAGGCTGACCATTTCCTTCACAGAAAGGGACTCCACAAAAGCATCCAGGCTGATATGCCCTTCCACAACATCCTTAAGGTGCAGCGCTGCCTTACTATCGCCGCAGTTTCCGGCCAGGCAGTCCTCTGCACTGCCATCGCCTTTAGCCGCTCCCACACCTTCGGTATCATAAATATGGTACAAGGTTTCCATGGTTTTCTCAAAGGAAATTATATTCTCAGGAAGCGTTTCTTTCTCTTCCATCCGAGGGAATGAGGTACCCTTTGCAGAAAATTCTTCCATCTCACACCTCGGAGAAAACAGCCTTTTACACTGTTCAGTTATTATTTTCCGTTCCAGCTTAATCCCGGCCGCCGTCCGGGTATTGCGGGAAGAATTCCCCACACGTACTGTATAAATTCCCGGTTCCAGAATCCAGGCGCTGTCCTTTTCACTGTAGGAAGCCAGATTTCTGAGACTGACTGTAATTTCCAGCTTCTGCGCCTCTCCCGGCTGTAAGAGCTTTGTTTTCGCATATCCCTTCAACTCCTGATATGGTTTTTCCAACTCTCCGCCAGGTGCCGATACATAGAGCTGAACCACCTCCCTCCCGGAAAATCCGCTGCCGGTATTAGTAACCGTGACTTCTGTTACAAGCTGTTCTTCTTTTATTGTTACCGCTTCCGTCTGAATCCTGAAATCCGTATAAGACATACCATACCCAAAAGGATATGCCGGCGTGATACCGAAGGAATCAAAATACCGGTATCCTGTATAAATCCCCTCCGTATACCATTCATCATCCAGATTGCCATTCATCGCCCCATAGCTTTCCGCATTGGGATAATCCTCGTATTTTTCCGCCCAGGTTGCTGTCAGCTTTCCCTCCGGTGTCACCCTGCCCGTCAGCACATCCGCTGCCGCCAGTCCTGTTGTCCCTCCCGACTGGCCGGTCAGTACCAGGGCACTCAGATGCGGCAGACTGCGGATATACGAAGTATCGATGACACCTCCTACGTTCAGAAGTACAATCAGATGTTTAAAATTCTCCGATAATATCCGCAGGTTTTCCTTTTCTGCATCCAGCAGCAGGTAATCCCCCCTGGCATATCTTCTGTCCGCCCCTTCTCCTGAATTCCTGGAAATCACGAATACGGCCGTTTCCGTATCAGCCCTTCGGACATCGTCTTCTGTAATTAACGGCTGTGCGGACGGGACGAAGGGTTCTGCATACATTTTAAGAACCCCTTTCAGAAGATCCCCGCCCCCCGCTTCCCTGATATTTGTGTAATAAGCGTCTTCCTCTTGTCTCATTATCGCTTCATAACGGTCCAGATAATCCCCGGAGGTTACAGCAAGTCCTGCCCTCTCTAGGCCTTCCTCAATGCTGACAAATTCCCGGCAGTTGATACTGGCTGCGCCCAGACCGCAGTACACAGTATTTCTTGCCCCATATCCGTACAGTGCTATACGGCTTCCCTTTGCCAGGGGCAAAATTCCATGATTCTCAAGCAATACAATTCCCCTGGCCGCAATATCCCGTACAAGCTTAAAATGCTCCTTTTCCTGCGGAGGGACCACACCCGCTTTCAGCCCATAATAGCGATTCATAAAAAATCTCCCTTATACTTTTCGAAATTTATCCCTTAACGCCCCCTATTACGATTCCTTTCACAAAATACTTCTGCAGGAAAGGATAAATAATCAGGACAGGAAGAACTGCAATCACTGCAATTCCCATACGGATGCCAACCTGTGGAATCTTCATACTGGATGCCGCAGATCCAAGCATACTGGCATTTCTTGTGAGGAATTCAATATTGTTGATCATATTGTTCAGTATCATCTGAATCGTATAAAGCTTCTGTTCCGTAACATAATACAGGCCATTCATCCAGTCATTCCAGTATCCCAGGCCAACCATTAACACCAGTGTGACGATCATTGGTTTGGAAAGCGGTACTACAATACTCATTAATATTTTCCTTTCGCTTGCCCCGTCCAGCTTTGCAGCCTCTATCAGAGAATCGGGAATACTGGAGGAAAAAAAGGAGCGCATCATGATTACATAAAAGGCGTTCATCATCAGCGAAGGCACAATCAGGGCAAAGATAGTGTTTTTTATATGAAAGGTATTCGCATACATCATATAGGTGGGAACCAGACCGCCGTTGAACAGCATTGTAAAGAACAGGAAAAAGGAAAGCCCGCTGCGGTAAGGCAGATCTTTTCTTGATAAAGGGTAAGCAAACAGAATCGTCAGTACCAGATTGCATACCGTCCCAATAACAGTGACAACAATCGTCATAACATACCCTCTGAGTATGGTACCTGCGCTCCTGATAATATAGCGGTAAGTCTCCAGGCTGAATACCTCAGGGAAAAAGCTGTAGCCATTCCTTGTCAGCGTCATCTCCTCCGTAAGAGATGCCATTACCATTAAAAGGAACGGAAGGACACAGCTCAGTACCAGAAGAATCATGAAAATGTGCATGAGCGCCTGTTGGATTTTATCGTGTTGAACCATAATTCTTTGCTCCTTTTCTAAAACAACGCATTATCTTTATCAATTTTCGATACGATTAGGTTTGCAGTCAATACCAGTATAAATCCGCAAATGGACTGGAAGAATCCGGCTGCCGCCGACCTTCCCACATCATTCAGGAGAATCAGGCCCTTATAAACGTATACATCGATAGTTGTCGTCACATCATACAGCATTCCGGAATTCATGGGCACCTGGTAAAACAGCCCGAAATCCGAATAGAATATCCTGCCTACAGAAAGTAGGGTCAGCGTAATGATCGTCGGCCGCAGCCCGGGCAGTGTTACATTCCATATCCGCTGCCATCTGTTGGCGCCGTCCACCACCGCCGCTTCATACAGAGAGCTGTCAATTCCAATAACCGTTGCGTAATATATAATACTGTTATAGCCGAAGCTCTTCCATAAATTCACAAAAATCAATATGTATGGCCAGTATTTCGGAGTCATATACCAGTTAATCTTCTTATGTAATATCGAATTGTTGATAAAGCCGTTGTCCGTACTTAAAAAAGCAAACGCAATATAGCTTACTACCACCATGGAAACCAGATATGGAATCAGGATGAAAATCTGATAAATCTTTTTCGGCAGATTTGCCCTGATTTCATTCAGGATAATGGCCACTGCAATTGCAAACACCGTTCCCAGTAAAATAAACACAAAATTATAACCCAGGGTATTCCTGATAATCAAAGCGGCGTCTTTTGTGCCAAACAAGAATTTAAAGTTACTCAGTCCATTCCATGGGCTTCCTGCAATTCCTTTGGAATAATCATATTTTTTGAAGGCCAGGGTTAAGCCGCCAATGGGCATGTAGTTATTAATCAGCAGATACAGGATACCGGGCGCCATCATAAGATACAGCTCCCGGTAGCTCCACAGATTCTTCGCCAATCCTTTTTTATTGTTTGTCCTTACTTTTCTTTTTTTCCCGTCACTCATTTTCAACCTCTTCCAGGAAAGGAAACAGGCAGCCGGCAAATGCCCTGGCCGCCTGTTTTCTTACTCTATGCTGTACGAAACAGTTATCTCAGGTTACTGCTTGGCAAGGTATGCATCCAGTTCCTCCTGCATTTTAGCAAGCACATCGTAAAAGCCGATTGCTTCCAGCTCAGACCTAATTGCGGGAAGAACATCATCCAGGGCAACACTGCCGGTTTTAACAGAATGCAGATATTTTTCTTCCAGATTCTTATAGGCAGTTATGAAGTCTCCATATTCGGACGTGTCAAAAAAGAATCCAAAAGTTTTAGAAACTTTTACCTTATTATTCCATTCATCTACTGCTGTCTTATAATCATCCACTACAGCTGTCGCCTTAAGCGGGTTCAGAAGATAATTAGGATAAGTTGCTGTTGCTGCGAATCCACCATAGGGCTCGTTTTCGGCAGTCATTCCTTCGGGATAATCGGCGCATCCGTCTTCATTAATTACGTAATGCTTTCCTTCAATACCATAGGAAAGAAGAGTATGAAGCTTGGAATCTGTATAAAGAGCGCTTAATAAAGTAAAGGCTTCGTCAGGATGGGCGCTATTTGTGCTGATGCCGTACTGTAGATTGCCGATATCGGTAGGCACTGCTCTGGGTTCAATAAGCGTGGCAGATATCACTGTATTAGGATATAGGGTATCCAGAGGATCGATATCCGCATTATGCAGGGTAGCGAATGCCGCACCTGCAGTTACCATACTGCTGCCTTCCTGCGTATTGCTGATTGCATCAGACATAATCAGTCCATCCTGATACCACTGATGAGTATAATTACAGAACTCTCTGAAAGAATCCAATTCAAATATGCTTTTAAGTTCCGTGGAATCAATATCATTCGTATAGGCAAAGGATGTGAGACCAATACCACCAACCCAGGGGCTATTCCAGGTCATATCATTCATTGACTGCGGAACCAGTGCATAAATCTCCGGATGAGCCTCATGAACCTTATAAAGCACTTCTCCCAGACTGTCCATATCTGTAATGGAAGAAGGATCGATTCCCATTTCCTCTACGATATCCTTATTCAGCACTGCTACTTCTTTGCCGCCGTACTGATACTTCCGGACAAGACCGTACATACGTCCGTTCATGCTTGATGCCGTAATCTCCGCCTCGGTAAAGCTGTTCTTAAGTTCATCGGAGGCATTATTGAAATAATCCGTAATATCAAGCAACTGCCCATTATTAACATAGTTGGAAAGCTGGCCTGTTCCGGTAAAATAGCAGGTCACATCCAGTTCGTCCGTAGTCATTGCCAGATTGATTGCCTTTTCAAAGTTACCGATTTCGGTATAAACCAGCTTCGTCTGGATTCCGTAGTTTTCTGCCAGATGCTCATTCACCGCATTCTGCACTTCCGCAATTGCCTCATCCGTATACGGCGCCAAGGTAGGAATATACAGGGATACCGTTACCATATCACCGGCTGCGGCTTTCTTGCCTTCTGATGATGCCTCCGTGGTTTCTCCGGCAGCTGCCGAAGAGGATGCTGCGTCTGCCTGCGTGGATGCCGTTCCTCCTGAGGTTCCCTGGGCTCCACACCCAACAAGGGACCCCAGAACCATTGCCGCACACAATAATGATGCTACAATTTTCTTCTTCATTCTTTTCTCTCCCATCTGCCCGCATATCGGGCCTGTGAATCCGAAAGGCTGTATGCCGAAGCCTAACAGCCCTGTTCCTTTAACCTTCTATCGAAGGCTATTGTTTCCTGATGCATTAAGTATATTGGATCATAACACCTGAAAATAGCTTTTTTAAGACTTGGATTATTGATTTTCAGACTTTCATAGTTTTCATAAAAAAAGACAGTCCATCAGGGCTGTCCGTTTTTTTGATACTTTTTTCTGTATTCTGTTGGCGTTGTCCCCGTGTATTTCCGGAACATCTGGGTAAAATTGGTGAAGTTTTCATACCCCACCTTGGAGGCAATCAGGGCAACGGACATATCCGTATCACCCAGCAGTTTTTTGGCATAATCCATCTTCTGCTTGAGAACGTATTCCTTATATCCTGTCCCCGTTTCCTTCCGGAATACCCTGGAAAAATAGTCCTCATTCAGAAACACATATTTAGCGGCTTCCCTCCTGGAAATCATCCGCTCCATATTTTCATCAAGATAATGAAGCACATCCTGGATGCGCTCATGGACCGAATAGGTGCCTTCCTCCTCCCCCTTTTCCATGAGCATCCTATTGTACTGCCGAAGGCAGATATCCACACCTTCGCAAAGCTCCTCCACGGAAGTACAGGCATGCAGCATCTGTTCATACGTATAATCCTCCGTAAAAAGCTCTGACAGCTTTTTATTCTGCGCATAGCAGCCAATGGAACAGGCCTCAAGGAAGCTGTGGATGATCTTCTGCATATAGCTTATGGTCAGGTACTGTTGCTTTTCCGCATAATGAAGCATATTGACAATCTGGTTTTTTACAAGCACTGAATCCTTTCTCGTCAGCCACTTTCCCCATGCCGCTCCGTCCGGGACCCGCAGTTCCTGCGCCTTTTCTCCGCAGACAAGATAAACCTCATTTTTCCTGATAACCATACTTTCCTGATACTCCATGATATTTCCGATGGCCTCAGGAAGCCCCTCTTTAGCATATTCTCCAAGGAACAGGGTAAGGGAGCAATTTGCTTCCCCGCATACGTACTGTCTTGCTGCCTGAAGTATTTCTCTCATTTGAAGCAGTTCTATGATATCTCTGTTTCCATAAAACAGGACTGCGGCCTGTTCTTCCGCCAAAGGCACGGCCTTATAAATAATACCCTTACTGTCAAACCCATACTCTCCCAACGCTTTTAGCAGCAGCGCCTTCCCATTTTCCGCGTTTGCCCGTTCAAAAACTGCAAGACAGGGCAGATACCACCATTCCTCCCCCTGCGTATGGGAATCCGCACGCCATTCGTCCATTTGGTTAAACTGCTCCCTCTGGTAAAACAGGGAAACAATATAGGCCTCCAGTGTATTGGGCAGCTGCTCATCATAAAGACTGCTTTTCCGCAGTATGGCTTCTCTTTCTTCCAGCTTCCTGATGCACCGGCCAATCGCCTCTTCAATGTCCGGAATGCTTGCGGGCTGCAGTATATAATCAAACGCACCATTATGAATTGCTTCCTTTGCATAGGAAAAATCCGCATGCGAGGTAAGAAAAATACAGTACACCTGAGGATAATTCTCCGCCTGCCATTTCTGCAGGGAAATACCATCCTCTCCCGGCATTTCAATATCCGTCAGCATAATGTCCACCGTATACGTTTCCAGGATTTTTCTGGCGGCAGCGGCGCTGTCTGCGGTATATACCTCCCCTACTCCCAGGCGTTCCCAGTTTACCAGCTTTTTAGTCGCCACAAGAATTCTCTCCTGATCGTCTACCAGCAATACATTCATAGCTCTTCCCCTCCCTGCTTAACCGGTAAAATAACCTCACTGTATGCGCCGTCCCGGTTCTCAAAATACCAGCTGATTCCCACTCCATAGTGAAGACGCAGCCTGCTCAGCAGATTAATGATTCCAACCCCCATTTTTCTTTCCGCCTGCCCGTCGGCAGATACTTCTTTTTTATTCAGTATGGCGAGCAATTCTTCCGGATAGCCCGGACCGTTATCACTTACGGTGATGTCAAGACTGTCTCCATTATCCGTACTCAAATACCGCACATGGACCTGAATCTGCAGATTCCGCCCTTCTATCCCCCTGGCATATTTAATTGAATTTTCCACAAACAGCTGTAGGGTAAGAATCGGGATTTCCACATCCAGTGCTCTGTCATCCACGGACATTTCACAAATAAAAGGCCTGGAGGACAGAATGGCCTCCATATTTACGTAATTCTGGACGAACTCCTTTTCCGTTTTTACCGTTACCAGCTTTGCATCTGTCTGCAGCAGATACCGTAAATGTGCGGAAAGGCAAAGCAGAAACTCCTCAGCATTCTCATATTCCTTCATCATCAGCATATAATACGCATTTTTCAGGCAATTCGTATAGAAATGAGGCGCCAGCTGCAGCTGGAGGAACTGGAGCTGCACTTTTTGCTTTTCCAGCTGCTCTTCATAGGATCTGATTTTATACTGCTCGATTTCCTTTAACATAAGCCGGACCGTCTGCCGCACATTTTCGATTTCCGTAATACGGTTAGATGCTGTAAACTCCACCTCCCATACCCCTTCCTGAATGTTGCGGAGCGCATTTGTCATATCTTCAAGCGGTATTGCCAATTGATTGGAGGTAAAGCGGTACAGTTTTATGCAGAACAAGATAAGCAGCAGCCCGAGAACAAAAAGTACGATATGGATTCCGCTGATATAAAACCAGATATTATGCGGAACAATTTTCACAACGGACATATTTGCACTGTCCAGCTTCTGCACATAGGCTACTTTACCATGTACAATATTTCTTCCGGGCTTCAGCAATAAATAATCGGTATCGGAAAGCCCTGTCTCCCGACCGCTGATCTGATAAAATATTCCTCCATAAATAACACCATATGCCTCGGCGTCATTTGATGCTTCCGGCATACCCTGGCTCAAACTGATACTACCGCTGATAGCCGCTGAGTTTTTCTGCATATATGCATTATAATAGGTATCATTTTCAGCCTTTACCACGTAATCAATAAAAGAATTGCTGACTCCCTGTACGGCACGTCCCGTCTTCTTCAGTAGCTCTTTATCCCGGAATGACATCTCCTCATTCACATAATAAAGAGGCTTTTTATCATTGTCATAATAGATGAAAAGGCCGCCCAGATTCCTGTTGGATCTGACCTGAAGCTTCAGCATGCTGAGCATATTGCTTATCGAATTCACCCTATCCACAGCGGGCTGATACAGATAAAGTCCCTGGAAAACAGCATCGGAGGAGTAAATATACCCCACAGTGTCTCTGAGCTGTAGAATGCTGCTGTCAATATGCGCTGCATAGGAAGCTGCATTCTCTTTATGCAAATCATTTACTTTTCTCTGATAAGAATGAATGATTACCGCCATAAACGTCGCCATAATCAGAAGCAGCAAAATAACCAGAGTCATGACGAACCGGAGCAGCTGCCGCCTTAAACTGAACATTGTGTACTGTTTTGGACTTTTCATCTTATCCTTCAGGGAATTGCCCTTCATAATTTCTGTTTTCCCGCTTTCTTCTGTTATCCGACTTATATTGCTCCTGCCTCAACAAATATTATTATAATATATTTGCCAACCTCTAATCTTTACTCTACAACTTTATCTGTTTTATTTATACAGCTTCCCCCTCTAAATTCGCATTCCTTTTATTACTGCTCTTTCCTTCTGGGATCAACCGAATATACCCCGGGTCCCTTACTTAATGATGCAATTGGGCCGGGAATGCAAAGCTCTTCATATTCCGACCCGAACATATCATTGGATACCAATGGATATTTCTGCACAGCTTCCAATTTATCCATTTCCGTTATATGAAGCTCCAGCCTTTCTCCATCCATACACATTTCCGCCTTTTTTTCCGCTCCAAAAATATCCCAGCCGTAATGTCTGCGCAGTATCTCAATATCCAGAACCCTTACCGGATCAGGGTTCAGTATACGGAAATATCCACCATTACTTCTTCCGCAATCAATATAAACATTTCCTTCCGCCTCATTGCGATCATTTATAAAGTCAATTGCCGCATGCCGGCATTTATAGAAAATATTATTAAGCAGCTTATGATCACTCTCGGTACTCCCTCTTCCGTTTGCTAACCGATTTGCAACGGAGCACCCCTGGAAACCGGCATAATTGATATTAATAAACAGATTATTTACCACTGTCAGATCTTCATTTCCTAACGAATAAACACCGTTACCTTCTTCGACCTCTTTTTCAAATGTATCCCAGCCAAATCCGTTTTGGCTCTGCCGGATCTCTTCGTGAAATGCAGCGCCTATATTACTGAAAATATTATTGTCAATCAGATTATTTACGCGGGTTGCCTCAAAAATCACTGCGCCACGAGGCGTATCCGGCATATCTGTAAACACGTTTCCCGTAATTCTGCAATTAATATTACCTACATCCAGCCACAGGCCATCACAGAACTCAAGATTTCGGATTACATTTCTTCTGAACAACATATTTTCTGCAAAATGCACCTTAACCGCAGCTGACTCACAGGAATAGAAAGCTCTGTGCCAGCCAATTTCTTCAAACAGGTTATCTTCAATCAAGAGATTTCTGCTTCCCAGTACAGCGATTGCATTAATACCGAAATCTTTAAATTCATTTCTTCTTATTATGTGGCAACTGTAATCTTTGAGCTTCCTGAAATCAGTAGCCTGCCAGCACTCATTTCCCGCATCCAGCCCGACCGAATTGGCGTGACGTATGATGTTATCCTCAATAATCCAATGGTGCCCGCGCCATGTGGATACCAGCCCTTTCTGCGGTACAGGATTTCCGTTGCCGGCATGCTCAAAAATAAAGCCCTTTACCCGTATATAGCCCGTATATGGATTCTGCGGCACAAATACCTGCTCCTGATTAGTCACTTCTATATAATGCTCTTCAGGGCTTCCATCCCCGGGAAATCTTACATGAATTGTCCTTCCATCTTCCTCCACCCAATATCCGGATTCCATTCTTCCCAGCTGACCATAAGTTCTGGCCTGCAGCATTCTTATCCCATCCATAAATACAAGCCCCCGCCTGTACATTAACGGTGCATAAACCCGTTCCTCATACTTCAGGCAACAGGTATCATGTATAATCGTGCAGACTGCAAAAGGATTGTATCCGTCAAACCAATTCTTATCCAGCTTCAGGCTCCAGATTACAGGTTCCTTCTCCAATTCCGGACCTGTACTCCTGTATTTATCCCAACCTGTGGATTCCTGCCATCCACCTTTTATTTCAACCGACCCCTTAACAACTACTTCTTCTCCCTCTGCCGCTTCATAACAAATCATTGAATCCGGTCCGCCTCCGCCCCTGGCAGGCCTTACACATTCCCGGTAAACACCGGCCTTGACAATAACCTTCTCCCCGGGCATTAACACCTCGGCAGCCCTGCTGAGCGTGAGGAAAGGCTCTGATTCTGTTCCGGGTCCGTTATCATTTGCATTTGTTGCTTTCTGGTCTACATAATAAACTTTTTTACAAGAAATCGGTTTCTCCCAGAAATAAAAATCAGTTCCGTCTGCCAATCTGTTTTCTGCAAGCTGTTCCTGATACATATGTTTTCCCCTATTTTTTATGCTGTTCTGCGATAAAATCCCGGTACCATAGTGCACTGTCTTTACAAATTCTCTCCTGTGTTTTAAAATCCGTATGTACAATCCCATATCGCTGAGTAAAGCCGATACACCATTCCCAGTTGTCCATCAATGACCATAAATAATAACCCCGAATATCTGCTCCTTCCTCCATTGCTTTGGAAATCCAGTATAAAAATCCTTCTACATATTTAATTCTTTCCAGATCATGAATCCTGCCGTCTTCAGTAAGCTCTTCTCCACAGTTATAGGTTCCATTCTCCGTAATATAAATCGGTATATTCACATTATAGTCATTTTTCAAAATATGAACCGCATCATATACAGCTTTTGGATAATATTCTGTCCCATTATCCATATAATTACCGCCAGTATGTTTCTTTTTCTCTTTCTTCAACAATGTTTCATCTGCACAATCTACCACACGATTGTAACAATTCAACCCAAAGAAATCGATTGGCGCAGAAATCTTCTTCATATCATCATCCATCATAACCGGCATACAATTTTCTCTCTTCATATAATCAAGAAGCGCATCTGTGTAAGCGCCTTTGAAAACAGGATTAAGATATGATCTGTATGACTTTTCATTTTCAAGTTCAGCAGCTGCAATATCTCCTGCATTATCCGGTCGTAATGGATGATGATTCCAGATATCAACAACAATACCGATTTTAGAATCTTTCAGATTTGCCTGACGGAAACGTTCCACGCCTTCACCATGAGCCAGCAAAACGTTATGGTTTGCCTGCCGCCCAAATGCTTCACTCTTTCTTCCGGGTGCAAAACCTCCCAATCCATATCCCACATATACAGCAATCGGCTCATTAATCGTTGTCCAGATTGGAACGCTATCTCCCAGTTCGCGGAATATCAGAGACGCATATTCTCCATACCATTTCACAATATCCCTGTTCAGCCATCCGCCTTCTCTTTCCAGTTCATACGGCAGATCCCAATGGTATAAAGTTGCATTCGGTACAATCCCGGCATTATGAAGTCCCTCTATAAGACGTTTATAAAAGTCCAGCCCTTTCTGGTTGATCCGTCCTTTTCCTTCCGGCATGACACGCGGCCAGGAAATCGAAAATCTATAAGACTCCACATTCAGGCTTTCCATCAACTGAATATCATCTCTCCATCTGTGATATAAATTACATCCCACATCTGGTCTTGAATTATCCGCAATTGTTCCGGGGATTCTGGAAAAAACATCCCAAATGGATAAACCTCTTCCGTCATCCAGCATTCCCCCCTCTATCTGCTCCGCGCTTGCGGCAACACCAAACAGAAAATCCTTTGGGAAAATTATCTCTGTTCCATGGTTCCTGAAGTTTTCCCTGTTCATATGCCACTCCCTTCTGTATTCACCCTCTTCAAACGCACCGCCATATACTGTTTTCCCGGAAGCGTAAGTCGGATTCTTCCCGTATGCACACCGGCATCCTCAATTATCATGTTCCATGTGTCAATAATTTCCACACGGTATGCAGCGCTCTTATCCATCCTTATGTCCGTACGTGCAGGCTGTGCAATGCCATAATAATAAATATAGTAACTTTTAGGCTTGTCTGCTGAAATGTCACACTCCTTTTCAGGGGCAGCCACTAAAATTCCATATTGGTCCTCTGCCAAAGCCATGCCATGCCCCGGAGTCTCCTCCATGATTTTTTTAAGGAATTTAATCCGTTTCCAGCTCTCGCCATGAAGTTTTCCGCCATGGGACCACCAGAGAATATTTTCAGGATGAAGGTATGTTTCTCCATGTCCCGGATATCCCCCACGGCACACAGTCTCCCAAAACCGCCTCACCATTTCAGCCGCACTGCTGTTGCCCCATGTATACTCAATATTTCCTTCATATCCCATTTCATCCATTACAACCGGTTTCTGATAGCGTGACCGGAGACTATCTACATTGGCAGGATTTCCCTGAATACTCACATGCGTAATCCACGGACGGGAATGATCATAAGAATTAATACAGTGATGTATGGAACGCAGGTGATGATATGGATCTTTTTCACACAGAATCTTGCCGTAACGCTCCCAGTCCTCAGTGGTCTTTGCTTTCAGAAGATCGTATTCGTTGGCCGCAGACCACCATACATTTCTGTATGCAGAAAAACGGGCTGCCGCATAATTCCAGTACAAGTCATCCTGTTCTTTTGTCATGTACGCAAATCCCCACCGGTCATAAGGATGCATCATAATAATATCCGCCTCAATTCCCAAATCCTGCAGCTTTGAAATACAATACTCGATATGCCTGAAATGCTCCGGATTAAAACGGAACAAATCAAAATTATTATCCTCATTCGCCCGGTCATATTCATGGAAATTGTCCATTGTCAATACGCTGCTGTCCATAGGCGTTCCTTCATACGGGTAAGAACGGGGCTCTCCCAGATTATAATCAAAATGTTTCGGGAATACGCAGAAGCGCAGCTTATTAAACCCTGATTCCTTTAAGGTTTTCAGTGTTTCTGCGATTCTTTCATCCGACTGATGGTTCCACACATAGCAGGTGGTACCCACAGAGTAATATGGGGTTTTATCCGCGTAAATGAAATGATATTTATCTGCCACCTGCGCAGGTCCATGATTCCCTTCCCCAGCAGGTATTACTTCAAATGTCCCCTCAACAGGATCTGACAGAAAATCCGCCTGGATACGATAAGAATAGGAACCCGTAAAAGAGGGCATAAACCTTATCCGGTAAATTCCATCCCCATCATAAAATCCATCTGTGCAGATTTCTTCATTTTCGCTTTTAAAAACTCCTCTGATCTGATGCTCTGTAAACGGATTGCCCTCTGAGGGTCCTTTCACTTCTGCCTCAAACATTCCCCAGCGTTCTACTTTTTTGTCCATACTATTCCCCTTATTCTTTTTCAAAATTCACAAATGTTTAACAGACTTTTCAATTATATTTTGAGTGTAACCTGCTTTTCCTGTATAAAGGTAGCTTTTTTGCGACTTATACTATTAATTTTACGACTTATTCTATATAGTCACTATTCCTTTTCCTTATACATAAAATAGGAAAATTGGACATACTCGTCATACTCTTTACCATTACCACTGGCAAACATTCCTATATATGCCCCAACAAATCCCCCTGCAGTTTCGCTTCCCAGAAATGAACCATCCACATTCTCTGAAAGTATATATTTATCCCCACTCTTATTTATAGCTGTCAAAGTGTAGTAGACCCCACAAGCTTCAATAATAAATATTGCTTCATCCCATTTCCATATAATTTCTTTCAAAATTATTTCCTTGTAAGGTAACTCATTTACCTTATAAAGTAATGACATATCTAATGAACAATAGCCCTGGATAGCCCTGATAACCCTTTCCCCATTTTTATTCAGGCCTATTTCAATTCGAAGCTGTTGAAAATCATTCTGCAAAACTACCATTCCCGCTGTTTGTTCTTCCTCAGGTTTAAAGCAGATTTGGGTCTTTGCCTGAAATGACATATGTTGCTGCCGTCTTCCAAGAAATCCCATATGCCCGGGATTTTCTTCATTAATTTTTTTCTTTTTTAAGGAATTTTTGCATAACCTAATATTAAGGCATCCATCTTTTATAATTGCAGTATTCTCTTCCGGTGTACCCAGATAATTCCAGTAATATTCCAGAGATGAATTTGTAAATTCATCTTTCTCACTGACTTTCTTGATTTCGCATTCAGGAAGTTCAGGACCCTGATATACAAATTCAATTTTCCCCGTTCCAGGGCTCACGACAGGCCAACCGTTTTCCCATTCTACAGGAGCGATAAAAGTCTCTCTTCCAAGTATTTTATAATATCCGTCATAAGGCCTTGAAGCCAGATATACCATATACCAGGAACCATCCTTTAATTCTACAAGATCAGCGTGACCTGTATTGGCAACTACTGCTTGAGTTCCAAGATTTCTCTGCGTTAATATCGGATTTCCCCTATATCCTTTATAGGGGCCACGCAAATTCTTAGATCTGGCAATTGTTTCAGAATGAAAATGCTCTGTTCCCCCCTCTGCGATCATTAAATAATAATAATTACCGATTCGATATAAATGAGGTCCTTCCGGATAATATGCATCTTCGAATGCCCCTCCCCAGATTTTAGTTTTCTCACCAATCAATTTAAAATTATCAAGATCAATTTCACTTAACCATATCATTTGTTTTTCACCATTCCCCGGTTCCGATGGCCATGTTCCTATATAATATGCCCTATCATTATCCCAAAAGAGTGATGGAGCAATTCCTATTGCGTCTTCTAACCAATGAGGTTCCGACCAAGGTCCCTCCGGATTCTGAGCAGTTACAATAAAGTCCCCCCATAACTCACATTTGTTGTTATTACATAGTAAACACCTTTATGATACCGAATCGTTGGCGCATATATCCCTCCAGATATATCATATGGATTTAATCAAAGCTTTGTAGGACGATCCAGGACATGGCCTATCTGCTCCCACTGTGCCAAGTTCTTACTATGAAAAATCGGTATACCCGGATAATATGCAAAAGATGAGGTTACCATATAAAAATCATCCTCAACTCTACAAATTGATGGATCCGGGTAAAATCCCGCCAAAATTGGATTATGTAATTCCATTTTTTATTCCTCCCTGCCCTTTTCCATCACGGCCAGCCTTAAATCCTTCGTTCTTCTCCTGATCCACGATGAATTTCTTCCAATTCCCCGCAGGAACATCAGGAATTCTTCCTGCCGCATAAACGATTTACTGAAACCGTCTGCGTAAACCTTTGCCTCATTCATTCTCCTTCCACCTTTCCTTCTCTCCCTTTTCCGGGAGGTTATTTTATCCAGCCGCTTTTGCGGTTCAGCCTTCCGGCATTTCTGGCAAATAAAAAAGGAATGGGCCTTTTACAGGGTTCCATTCCTAACAACATGTGGTTATCCACAAACTACCTTGTTCTTTTCCGTGATATACACAGAAATAAAACAAAAAAAGTGCCAAAAAGATGCCATTTTCATATATGGCTTCTCTTTGACACTTACAATCTTAAACAGCGTACGCTTCTGGCCCCGGCCTAATTTTTCAATACCAGGCCCTATACCTTCCGGCCATCTGCTGACATGCTCTGCATATCCGTTCTCTGACCGCAGGTTATTGCATAAAAATCAATTTCAAATTTATCCTAGCACAATATATTGTACCCTGTCAACTGCATCATCTTATATGTAGTATATATAATTTATAATTTTATTCAAGTAATCACTACCCAAGTGCATCCTTATATATTGAATTCCCGTTTAGATAACACTTCGGGAAACCGTTCCTTGAAAACTGAATACCATGCACCATTATGGATACCGGGTATTAGAGACTGAATTTTCTTAAATTTAGCCAGCTGGATTAAATGTACATAGTACAGCCGGAAAACGTGGCCTTAAGTGCACAGGAAACGGTAATGGAAGGCATGTTATCTTCTGTCAATTTTACCTGAGGGGAAAAAACATATGAAGAAAAATGAAGCTTACCAGACATTATTTACCGAATATCCGGACATCGTAACCGTATCACAGATGGGGGAAATGCTGGGCATCAGCACCAAATCTGCTTACAGACTATTAAAGGAAAATAAAATAGAACATTTCAGGATAGGAAGGATTTACAAAATACCAAAGCTGCATATTTTTTCCATACCGGTCCTTTATACAGAAGCAACAATTTCCGGTACAAAGGATAAAATATTATTCTGTGACTTTTTACTCTACTGGCTCCATCTGATCCGTAACAGTATCGCCGAGTCTACCTACAGTGGTTACCAAAACGTAATTGAGCGGCATATAATCCCCTATTTTCAGCCTAAGAATTATACCCTGGCTGACATAGAGAAAAATCCCATATATATTCAGGAGTACTACACCTATGAGCTTAAAGAACGTAAGGTTTCCACAAATACGGTAATTCACAGACATGCAAATATACGCTCTGCTCTGGAGTACTTTTCAGGTAGGGTTAATTTTATCAAATCCGGCAGACAGAGTGATTCGTCCAAAGAAAAACAATTTTGTTTCAGCCATCTATCACTCAGAGGAATTGATGAATTTATTCAAGATATTCCATGGCGATCCGCTTGAACTTGCCGTTCTGCTCGGCAGCTATTATGGACTTCGCCGAAGTGAAATCGTAGGGCTGAAATGGGAAGCAATCGATTTTGTGCAGAAGACGATTACAATCAGACATACTGTAACCCAGGCCATGGTAGACGGCAAATACAAAATGATTTACAAAGACAGGCCTAAATCTAAAAAAAGCCTTCGAACGCTGCCCCTTGTAGGACCATTCGAGGCCATTTTGTCCAAGCTTTGGAAGCTGCAGGCCGAAAATCAAAAATTATGCGGCAGTTCCTACTGTATGGATTATCTGGATTATATTTATGTCGATCATATGGGAGTACTGATAAAACCGAATTACATAACACAGCACTTTCAGATTGTTCTCAGAAAAAACGGCTTAAAATCAGTCCGCTTCCATGATCTCAGACACAGCTGCGCAAGTCTGCTTTATGCCTCCGGCGTAAGCATAAAAGATATCCAGGAATGGCTGGGGCACAGCGACATCTCCACAACGCTGAACATTTATACCCATCTGGATTATAGAAGTAAGGTTTCCAGTGCAAATGCAATTATAGGAATTCTGCCCGGAGAAAATGAAAAGGAACTCCCTCTAGCCGCTAACTAAGAAGAGAATCCCATCATAAAACAATGCGGGTAGCCGGACTTGAACCGGCACGGAGTTGCCTCCGAGAGATTTTAAGTCTCTTGTGTCTGCCTATTCCACCATACCCGCTTATTAAAGCTGGCAATACTTCCTGAATCATCTCCTGATTTTTGGAGGGATGCTTCGAGGGATGCAACTAAAAAACAAATTTTGAACTCGTGAAATCTCCAGTAAATCCGGGCATCCATATCATACAAGAGGGACTTCACGTATGGGATTTTAAGTCCCTTGCGTCTGCCAATTCCGCCATGCCGGCAGACCATCCACCGCCGCAAATATCAATTTACGTCAATGAATAATGGATGGAGGTGGATTCGAACCACCGAAGCAATTTGCAGCAGATTTACAGTCTGTCCCCTTTGGCCACTCGGGAATCCATCCATTTATAGCCGCCGGAGACGACACTCCGCCTCCGACAATATACATTTAACCATACCTTTATAGGAATTGCAAGAAATTTTTTCGGTTCGATTTCATTTCTTCGCTCCGCTTCACAGGTTCGTTCCGATGCTGCAGTATAATTCCCGAAACCGGAGGCAGCGTCACCGTTATTTTTCCCGCTTCCACCACATATTTTACCGGCTCCGTATAGAAACCGTCATTGCCTGTGAGGAGCAGTCTTGTCATTTCCGCCTCTTTCGGTATTCCCAGCTCCCAGACGGAAAGCTCCTTTGTCATCTCATGGTCATTGTTATTAATAAGGATCAGTGAATGGTTATCCCTGGTAAAACGGGCATAGCCAATCATATTATAATCCGTAAGCATCCACTTGATGGATCCGGTTTTAAACTCCTGGTTTTCCTTGTGCACCTTTATTGCCGCTTTGTGGTAGGCTATCAGCTCCTGATCTTCCCTTCCCCAGGGATAGGTCCTGCGGTTATCCGGATCCGTAAAGCCGCACAAACCCGCTTCATCTCCATAATAAATGGTCGGCGCGCCGGGCCAGGTCATCTGGATAAGAACCGCCTCACGCATCACCGCCTTGTTCACTCCCTGGTTTGCGGCATCCGGACCCAGTGTGTTCATGCGCCCCACCTTCTTATTGGTACGGGTGAGGAACCGGGAATGATCGTGGTTGGAAAGCTCATTCATGGCAACCTGAATGGAAGGTGTGGCAAAGCATGCGCTGTGGTAGCCCATGGCGCCCCAGAAGCTTTCCGCATTGCCGAGCAGATCCTGACGGTAATCGTCACTGTGCTTCTGCATTCCCGTCAGGAACCAGGTTACCGGTTCCATAAAGGCGTCGTAATTCATCACCGTATCCCACTGGTCACCCTGCAGCCAGGAGGATGGGTCGCCATAATGCTCCGCCAGAATGATGGCATTGGGATTGGCGCTTTTCACGCTTCTGCGGAAATCCCGCCAGAAACGGTGGTTAAAATCAGGGGAATGGCCCAAATCCGCCGCTACATCCAGCCGCCAGCCGTCCGCATTGAAGGGTGGCGAAACCCATTTGGCGGCAACCCGCATGATATATTCATACAGCTCCCTGGAGCCTTCATAATTCAGCTTCGGCAGCGTATCATGCCCCCACCAGCCGTCATAAGTGGGATTATAGGGGAACCTGTATTCGTCATGGAACATGAAATAATCATGGTATGGGCTGTCTCTGTCTATAAAAGCGCCCTTGGCATACCCTTCCCGTCCTTCATAAATACGTTCCCGGTCCAGCCATTTGTTAAAGGAACCGCAGTGGTTAAATACACCGTCAATGATAACCCGCATGCCTCTCCTGTGGGCTTCCTCCACAACCTTGATAAAAAGCTGGTTGCTGGCCTCCAGGTTCTCCTTATTCGTAACACGGTTGATATAACGGCCGGCGAAGCGGTTCTCATGCTGCCAGTCCGGCAGAAGCTCCCCTTCCTCGCTGACGATTTTCCCCACATGGGGATCAATATAATCGTAATCCTGTATATCGTATTTATGGTTGGAGGGCGATACGAACAGGGGATTAAAATAAATAACATCAATCCCCAGATCCTGCAGATAATCCATCTTATCCAGAACACCCTGCAGATCCCCTCCGTAAAAATTCCGTACATCCATCTGTGCAGGATATGCGTACCAGTCCTCTACCTTCCTGGATTTATCCCCGATATAATGATACTCTCCTGTGAGGACATCATTGGTCGGATCCCCGTTGCAAAAGCGATCCACATAAATCTGGTACATTACCGCGCCCTTTGCCCAGGCCGGTGTGGAAAAACCGGGAATGATGCTGAAATAATAATGCTCCTCCGGCTGCTTGACAACTCCTCTTGAATCGTAATAGCACCTGGCTTTTCCTGATTGTGCTTCAAAATAGTACGTAATCTTCTCATTATCCAGCTGCTGCCGATGTTCGTAATAGTCAAAAAGAGAATCTGACGACGCTTTAAACATCAGATTCTTCTGTCCCTGACAAATAAAGAACACCCTGTCCAGGTTGTTCTTTTTGGCTCGGAAGGTAATGGTTACTTCACTGTATGGCGCCGGTTCCGCCGGTGATATAAAATTTTCCGTTGTATCACTGAACAGAGCCTTTTTGCTGAGAATCGGCCGCATGCTGCTGATGTACTGATGCTGCTCTCCGCGCAAAAACCGTTCAAAATTCATATTTTAACACCCTTGCTCTCATGCATCCGCAGCACTGCCGCAAATGCCTAATTTTAGAGTACTTCTTTACCCATTGTAGCGTAAAAATCTGCTACATTCAAGCCCTTTTACGCTTCATTCTGTAACACCTCACTCCGTAAGTTACGCTCACATCCCGCCCGGGCTAAAGCCGTTGCCGCCCTGTGTCCGTGTCCCCGTGCCTGTCTTCCTGTGTCCGTCTTCCTGTATCCGCCTGACACCATACTATGCACAAGCCGGCAGCCCCTGAAAAATTGCAGTAAAAAAGACAGCTTTTTATGGCTGTCCTTTTTAGAGAAGGTATTTCTTATGGGGTATAGCAAAAAACTATATAATGTATTGGGGGGGGTTACGAGTATTATAATATCAAACCCACCCCATTTTGTACATACCCAGAATTCACAAATATCACAAATTCAGCATTCCATTTTTGTGTATTTTTCACAATTAATTATTCCGTAACTGTGTCAAAGAAAGATTTCTCCTGCCGGAACAACGCTTCGAATTCCTCTCGCGTAATCTTTTCCTTCTGTAAAAGCAGATCCGCGGACTTATGGAGGATTTCCATATTTTCCAGAATAATTTCTTTGGCCCTGGCATAGCACCTGTCAATGATTTCCTTGACTTCCTTGTCAATCTCACCGCTGATGAGCTCACTGTGGGATTTGGCATGGGCAAGGTCACGGCCGATGAATACTTCGTCATCGTCGTCATCATAGCAGACAACACCGATATTGTCGGACATACCGAAGCGGGTCACCATTTTTCTGGCCAGCTTGGTTGCCTTCTTGATATCGCTGGATGCGCCGGTAGTGATGTCGTCAAAGATCAGCTGCTCTGCGATACGTCCGCCCAGGGACACCATAATCTCCTCTTCCAGCCTTCCCTTTGTCATGAACATGTCATCCCTCTCAGGCAGAGGCATGGTATAGCCGGCCGCCCCGATTCCTGTGGGAATGATGGAAACCGTATATACCGGCCCCACATCAGGAAGCACATGGAACAGAATCGCATGGCCGGATTCATGATAGGCCGTAATTTTCTTTTCCGCATCGGAAATGATACGGCTTCTCTTCTCCGAACCGATTCCCACCTTAATAAAGGCTCTCTGGATGTCCTCCTGGGATACGAATACCCGGTCGGACTCCGCCGCCAGAATGGCCGCTTCATTCAAAAGGTTTTCCAGATCTGCGCCGGTAAAGCCCGCGGTAGTCTGGGCCACCTGCTTCAGGTTCACATCATCGGCCAGCGGCTTATTTCTTGCGTGCAGCTTCAGGATATCTTCCCTGCCGCCCACGTCCGGGGTTCCCACGCTGATTTTCCTGTCAAAACGTCCGGGACGCAGAATCGCGGGATCGAGTATATCCACGCGGTTGGTGGCCGCCATAACGATAATTCCTTCATTCACGCCGAAGCCGTCCATCTCCACCAGCAGCTGGTTCAGCGTCTGCTCCCTTTCGTCGTGGCCGCCGCCCATACCTGTTCCTCTGCGTCTTGCCACGGCGTCAATTTCATCAATAAATACGATACAGGGAGAATTTTTCTTCGCTTCTTCAAACAGGTCACGGACCCTGGAAGCGCCCACGCCGACAAACATTTCCACGAAATCAGATCCTGAAATGCTGAAAAACGGTACATTCGCCTCACCCGCAATGGCTTTGGCAAGCAGGGTCTTACCGGTTCCGGGAGGGCCCTCCAGCAGGACGCCCTTGGGAATTCTGGCTCCCACCCTGGTGAACTTGGAGGGTTCCCGGAGGAAATCCACGATTTCCTGCAGCTCTTCCTTCTCCTCCTTCAGCCCGGCCACGTCCTTAAGGGTAATTTTGTTATCTGCGCCCACGCTCATTCTGGCCCGGCTTTTCCCGAAGTTCATCATTTTGTTGCCGCCGGCGCCCGCGCCCGCATTCTGGGCATTCATCATCATAAAGAAGAACACCATGATAATTACGGCCACGACGAGCATGGGAAGTAAGGAATTCATAAACCAGCTTTCCCTGGGCACATCCCGCACAACGGGATCAATGCTGTAATCCTCAAACAGCCGGATCGCTTCTTCCACATTCGTCACGTAAAGAGTCCGGTTCTGCCCGCCCTTGAGCAGAACGGCGGCCGAGCCGGTAGGCGTTTCCCTGTTCTGCGTGATGACGGCGCTGGTTACATTTCCGGCCTTCAAGTCCTCTTCCAGGGCGCCCCGGGTATAATTATCCTGCATCTGGTTCATGGAGCTGGACCATACCATCAGAAGGAGCGCTCCCAGCAGCAGAATAAAAATCAGATTAATACCCCTGATATTCTTTCCCAATTTCTTTCCTCCTAGTATAATAATGGTGTAGTCAAGAACGACTACTGGTTAACAGTT
>OLQH01000674.1_pt1 | contig 34802 bp, 28 predicted proteins | sample 1672671 | NCBI WGS metagenome assembly OLQH01 (sample SAMEA3136712, study PRJEB25190) | human gut metagenome
TTTTACTAGAAAAGGGGTGTGTTCACAATTTATTTACTCATGCGTTTGTCGTGGTGTCTGTTTTTTACAGAATATGCCGTTTAGCATTTTTCCGATTCTTCGGTTATTTCAGGATATTTCCTGTAGCAGCCTGAAACATGACACTACATAAGCTTCTGTTGATTGATTTTAACATTTATCTACTATATAATATAATTCACCGACATTTTACAAAGGAGGAATCCTATGTGTACTTTGGGTTATGAACTGGATCAATATTTTTCCAGAAATTCTCTGGACTGCTGCCATCCTTCCTGTCTGAAGGATGTTCCTGTCGTAAAAGCGTTTGACAATTTTGAGGTGATCACCAGAATCAGCAATACCGCTGACACCTCTTCTGCTAAAATTGTTTCTGATGACATAAAGATATCTTCCGATGATATTGCCTATTATGGTAAAAACCCTGTTATTCTCTCTGCCTCAAAGATTGATCGCAGACAATATACACAGTCTCCGGAATATTATTGCCCAATCGGAGTGATCTTTGATATCGAACAGTTATTAGATGAAAAACGCATCCGAAATATCTATCCTTTTGATCCCTCCGATTTTCAGGTTTCCCATAACGGAAAACAGATAAATAATTTTCAGATCAACAGGTCTCTTGAAGGTATTGGTAAATATATTGTTTATTTTTTTGGTAATTTATATAATTATCAGTATGGAAGATCCAACCCTCCTGCCAGCGCATCTTCCGAAATCATTGATCAGGTTTCCAGAATGCAGCGCAGCGACACAGTCCTTGAGACGGATCTTACCATTTCTCTGCTCCTTGAAAATCCTTTTGATTTTCTGGAATATGCCAGATGTATTATCCTGCCGGAAAAACTGATGGCTAACTATAAATTTGAACAACTTGCACAGGAGAATACAAATATCTGTATAAAGACTTATCCACTCTACCGTGGGCGACATCCGGCACTATACAATACAACTGTGGAACAGCTCTGTAATGATTTCTTAAATGGTGTGGGAGACTGTTATTTAAAAAAGAAGAATCATCCGGATGCTCCTACTCATTGTCAGAAAAACAAAAAGGGAGGCTGCTATTGTCATGGAATTTAGAAGATATAAATTATTTGGATACTTGAATCTTTTTCCAGGTTTATCTGGTTTTTTATATCCAGTTTTTCTTAACAACGGTTCATTATATCTGGCTAATGGTAATATCCGTTATATTTACAGCTTTTCTCCACTTAAAACGGATTATATTCCATTTGTTGAAAAATTCCCCTGCACAACTGAATCCTACTGCCCCGGAAATCATTATCCACATGTTTATCAGAAGGAAAACGGGGAAATTCTTTTTGGAACTGAAAACTTCCTTTACAGAAAGCTAAAAAGATATCATGTTAATAATCCCGTACTGCAGAAAGAATTAGAGGATTTTTTTCAGGAAGTAAAACTTCTCCGCTCTCCAAGACCCCATTTACGATATCGGATGGTAAAAAGCATCTATGATCAAAATTTGCTTTGGAATGACCATGATTAATTTGAGGAGGTACATATTATGCAGATTGATTATTTACAACGTAACCAAGATCTTGACAACCTCATTACTGTGATCCACAATCTGTCACAGATGAAAACGGGTTCCACATTCGCTATAAATGGGCGATGGGGATGCGGAAAAACATTTCTTCTGAATCTTCTTGAAGAGAAATTAAAGGCTAATTGCGAAGATACATCCGAAGAATCCCGTTATTTTATCGTTCGCTATGACTGCTGGAAGAATAATTTTTACACGGAACCGATTATCCCCATGCTGTCCTCTGTTATTGAGGCTCTTGATTTTGAGTCTGCAAATGTTACAGATGGTATTCTTGACGCCATTAAGGAGACTTCTTCGGAATATATTGGTGCACTGCTTAAGAATACCATTGGATTTAATCCAATTAACATTGTAGATAATCTTGATAAACATATTCAAAAGCGGCAGGAAGCTACTTTTGCCTTCGATAACATATTTGCTCTGAAAAAGGCACTAAATAACGTGCGTGATTCGTTGAAGGCGCTTGCGGAAAAGAAAACGATTCTTTTCATTGTTGATGAACTGGATCGTTGTCTCCCGGAATATAGTATTCGTGTTCTGGAAAATATCCATCATATTTTTTCCGGTATTGATAATTTTATTACACTTCTGGCCATTGATCGGGACGAACTAACTCAGGTGATTAAAACTGCTTATGGGACAGATATTGATACTTCTGCTTATCTAAAAAAGATTATTGATTTTTATGTGCAGCTTGATTTTGGCAAACCCGCTTCTGATTACCTGGATAAATATGCTGATTTCTTCAGTCATTTTTTCGGTTTCGACACTTCCATAAACTGGTGCAGCAGTGCGGTTCCAACACTTATGGCATTTCTGGATATCCGTACTCAGGAAAAAATATGGAAAAAAGCAGAGCTTATTCATAATATGATTACAAACAAGGCTCTGGATTGTTCCTGTCTTGTCTATGAACTAGTGGTTTTAATTCAAGACTACTGTACTTCATTACACTCTGCACAAGCTGCAGCAGGTTTTCAGAATATTTTGAATGGGCTACTGGAAGACTATTCAAAGGATATTATGGAAACCTATTATAGTGGAAAAGCTTACTATGAATTAGCAGACCATCCTGCTGCCCGGATTATCTGGTATCAGGAGGGATGGGAATTATTACAAAATCCCCCTGCATCTCAGCCCAAAAATCCTTCTGTCCGGATTCAGCATATCTGCCCTTATGCTGATTCTATAAAGGATGAGGATGAACTGATGCAAAAGTTTACCCAGCTTTCAAGGATTATTGAATAGAATAAAGACTGTAAGAAAAGCTCTCAGAAATCGGCAATCTGAGAGCTTTTCTCCTACCCTATTAAACTATCAAACATGCTTCTCCAACCACCAAATCAAAATCCCAACATAAGGCATCTTAGGATCACTTATATCCTGTATCTGTTCCAACTTTCTTTTACAGTACAAAGAGATCTCTCCCTTTTTACAATTTTTTCTGACATTATTAATCAATGCCAGCAATACCTGCTTTCTGTTCTCCGGCAACGAAATTTTTTCACTGTTCAAATTCAGCTTTTCATTAAGCTCTGCATTAATTACTGGATCTGAAGACTTTATACTACCGGAAGAAGTATATGTAATTCCACATAACGTCTCACTGTCACATGGATTAACTTTAATAGGCCTATTCCCCCGGCGGGCATCGCATATCAGATCTTCCTGATTTCCGCATCCTCTGTTTCCGGAACATACAGCAAACATATTCCTGTAGTTCAGTCCCTGACCTATATCTTCTTTCGTTCCGGGGTTTCTCGGAAACCAATGTTCAATTGTAACCGACGCAACTCCTGTCGGCAATTTCCTTTTCTCCGGAATTCGTCTCATGCAATAAGCACAAATATGGCCCTGCTCCTCGAGCAATTTTTCCAGAAGATCCTCTTTAACATCTTTGTCCATCTATTCATAAGATGCATTTTCCTGAAGCCGATACTGAAGCAGCTTATCCGGTTCTCTCCCTTTCTTTATCTCAATCATGGCTAACCTCACATCTGTTCTAACTCAAGACGTACACGACATGAATTTAATTCCGCATCGTTATTTCCAAGTTTATCCTCAAGCTGTTCAATAACTCTATCAGCCTGTTCCCACTCTTCCTGATCAAGGAAACTGTAAAACCGTTCAAACAGCATTCTCACCTCTTCCGGTCTTGCGGATACTTCCATCACTTCTTTGAGAATCGTATTGGCATCTTTACCATACGTCTCATCCGCAGCCTCCCAAACCCCACAATCCTTCAACACCACAACCGACTCTCTCTTCACCGAATTAATCACCTCCGGCGCATGTGTGCTTACAATGAACTGCACTTTTGGGAAAATTTCCATTAAATCCTTTAAAATGCGTTTCTGCCAGGTAGGATGTAAATGAAGATCCACTTCATCAATCAAAACAATTCCTTCTGTCTCTGTTAATACATTATCTAACAACTGCGGATTCAGAAGAGCCATTCTGTACGCAATATCGGCAATCAGACTTATGGTACATCTGTATCCGTCACTAAGCAGAGAAACAGGAATCCGGATATGTTTCTTATCTTTGTCATAATAAATAACATCAAGATCCCCGGTATCCGGATTATACTGTACTTTCACATCAGAAAATCCCGTAATCGATGCAAACACCTTTTCCAATGCAGTTCTTACCGCTGTAAATTCCGGAATTTCCTGTTTTCTCTGAAATTCCTGTAGTGTCATTTTCTGAAACCATTTCATCATCAGTTTATCATTGGCTGCACCATCCAGACTGTCAATATATCCGTTACTTCTGTTATTCTTTTCAAAAGTATCACCTTTTTTCTCTCCTTATGCTGAGCCCAGAGACGTCCTGTTCCGTAATAGGAAATAATCGGAAGCTTTAATTCTCTGTCTCCGCTTCTCATTCTCTCCTGATAGGACTGTGCTACCAGAATTAATGGTTTTGCTGATGCAAGTCCTCCTCTGCCTTTTGCGGAATTCAGGTTTCTGGTCCAGGTAATTTCTTTTCCATCAACATCACCAATTGCCGTTATTTCAACAGGAAACTGTGGCTGCACATCTACATTACTTCCCAGATCAAAACACTTATAGTGTGCATCGCCTTTTTTTATTCCATAATTTGTCAGACCATCCATTGCAGATGTCAGTGTTCCTGCCGCAATGGTGGCAGCATCCAGCACTGTCGATTTTCCTGCGCCATTTCCTCCTACAATTACAGTAAGCCGGTTGTTAAAATTAACAGTCAGGTCGGAAAAACATCTGAAATTGTGAAGAATTAAGGATTCTAAAAACATATATGCCCCCTGCTACTTTTCTATTATTTACACAAAAAATGGTTTCACGGTATCTAGGTATCTACCACTTATAATGAATAATGATACCATGAAACCATTTTTGCGTAAAGTTTTATCCCGTCTGTTTTACTGAGATTGCAGTGTTTTCAAACCAGCTCTTCTTCTCACACCACATCCTCCCTCAACCCAAACCCAACCTCAGACCCTCTCTCCACAAGAAAGTCCAAAACAACCAATACCTGTTTCCGCCTGTGTTCCTCTCTCCGTAGCGTAACTTTTTCTCTTTTTACCAGCTCACTCATATATTCTTCTATAAAATACCGTGTATGCACCGGCAAGTCCGCTTTTTTCAGATGAGGATTATTTTTTATGATAATACTCAGCCATTCCACACCTTCTCTGGAAAATGTATCTTTTCCTATGGAATTTAATATATACGCAATAGCATCCAAAACAATCGGATGATAACCTATTCTGACTGCTGCCCTTCTGTAAAAATCCGCGTTTTCATGCTTCAGGGAATCCCAGGATGTCAGACCTTTCGGCCATATACCAGATGTCAAAAGATAATTTTTTATTAACTGGTCAAATGCTTTTCTTTCTTTAAAATGCAGTACATCTCCACTTTTTTCCAATTCTTTTACTTTATCACATTTTCTGAAAATATCTGGCTGTAGCAAATTCCAGATATTCCAGAAAGCCGCATACCTGGTTCTTTCCACCTCGCAGGCAACCATTTCCCATATCCAGTAAGCAAATGTATCTTCCATAGAGACACAAGGCATCATACACTGCAACAATTTCTTCTGTTTGTCTGGTGATAAACATAGTGCATAATCAGCCAACCATCTTACATATGCTTGCTTTCCTGTAAGCCTTTTATCACTCTCATCATCTTTATCAAAAATCCTTCCCCAGATTTTCTTTCCTATGTTTACAATGAATGAAAAAATTTTCTCATCATCTTTATTTAATAATTCATGAAAAGATAACAATGAGTCAAAATCAAGAACGTCTATATTTATCTTTGTAATATCTGATATTTCTTCTTTAAAATCCTGTTCTATGAGATCTTTATTTTCATCAAGAAATCTTTTTAACCGTCCTGTTTTCCCATACTGCCAGTATTTTTTTCGATAAATTGGAAACAAATGTACATAAGTGTATAAAACCTTCAACGCTGCATGTTGATCCTGTTTCCACAAAATATTCGCAATACAAGGCGAAAATGTCTCCCCCCTATGTTCCAGTAAAATTCCTATAACCCAATACAGCGGATTTTCCCAATCTGCTGACAGATCTTCACACGAAACCCATCTGACTATTTCCGGAAGCACCGCCTCAATTGCACTGCTTAATAGATAATCACTGTCTGACTGAAGCCATTGTGTGACCACCTCCTGTACCATTTCCCCACAGTCGGCAACTGCTTTTTCAGATAATTTTTCTTTAAAATCCCGTAAAAGTACAGCACATGTATATATTGCCGTAGATAGATCCACCGCTCCTTCTGCATCATTTTTTTCTTCCCAAATTTCCCTCATCTCTGTATATGCTGTCTCAGGCTTTTCCTCATATTTCGTATAACTTCTGTAAGTCTTTGTTCGCTTCTGATAACGTGCATAAGACCACACATAAAGTTCTGTATGTCGATGTTGATAAAACGCTTCTCTCTCCTTCTTTTCATTTTCACGTAATTCTGTGAGTTTCTCCGGCATCTGTGGTTTTAATTCCAGATATTTCCGACCATTTTTTTCAACAGGTTCCTGTTCTTGATTTATAGTATATCGTCTCAGATCCATCTGATAATACGCATACTGATAGATTGGCTCCCAGTTTTCTATATCCTCTGTCACCTGATCAATAATACTATAGAGCGTAGATATTCTCCTTTCAAATTCTTCTCTTGACAAATCTCCTCTTTTTATCTGGTAATCCATAATTACCTGTTCAAATGTTATTTTTCGAAATTCAAAGTTATTGCTTGTAACTCTTTCCTCCTCAAATACTTTATCCCTCGGCAGAAAACCACTCATCAGACCCGCCCTTATTTCTGCGGCTCCCCTGCAAGTATCATAATAACAAATTTCTTTTGTTCTGATCAAAATACAGCTTATACCAAATAATTTTTCCGGATAAGCTTCCACAACACTAAGCACTGTTGCTGTAATCGCCACATTATTACTGTTTTTCAGCAAAAAAAGACAAAATTTATTCACTAGTTTTTCAGGAAATCTTTTGGCAACCTCCAGCAGCCATTTTTCCAGCGCCATTAAAACACATTCCAGAACATCTGGATTTGAATCAGAATTTCTATGCATCTGCCAAAGTCTTTCACTACAGATCTGTTTTACTTTTTCTTCTTCAGAAAAGATAAGTTCTATCTCCTTGCATTCTGCTTTTAAAGAAGAATTCTGATAGTGTTCCGAAGAACAATTCAACAGATTCAGCACAAACTTCATACCTAATTGTGGTTTTACAATTAAAACCTTATAAACCGGTGTCTGTAATGCACTTGCCGGACGATATTCATACCCATAATATGTTTTCAAACCAAAATCCGTTTCAAGTCGAGGATGAGCATCCCATTCTATCTCCGGCTTTGACTCGATCCAACAACTTTCCAGCAATTTTATCAGAGTTTCAGGAATTGCTACATGTATCATTCCACAATCCATTACATTAGAAATTGCTTTTTGAACCAACAGATAATATTCTGATCCGTAATTTACTGCATTTGTCCGGAGCACTTCTGTAAAAAGTTCATCCAATTCCGTTTTTATTTCCTTCGCCGCATTCAGAATAATATCATCCAGTTTTTTAAAGATCTCCTTATTTTCCAAACCATATTTGTACTTTGTCTCCGCATAAATCTTTTTCCGCAGGTACAGCGCTATCAGACCTGCTGCTCTGGTTGCTTCTCCTTCATGATTCGCCTGTGTCCATGCATACAATGCTTCTGTTACCACTGACAAATTTTCCTCCGACCAGTCAATCCTGTCCCGATTGTCACAGGTATATTTCAGAAGAGTTTCCCATGCTGTGCCTTTTGGTCTTGTATACCGGTACTGATTAATTTGTATCCCATTCTGGCCGTTGTTAATCAGCTTAAGCATTTCCGGATCCATGCTGCCTCTGCAGGCCGTATTCAGCAAAAACATCATCCTCGTAAAAAGCCCCTGTTCAGACCGGCTTAACAGAGTAGCCAGAATAAAATATCCTTCTTCACTTTCCGAGTTCATTAATGCGATAAGTGTCTCGTCTTTCCATTGCTGTTCCAGCTCTTCATCGTCAAAAAGCCCAAGAAGAAATTCCAGTATCCGCTCATCCCCATCTGATAGCCGGCTTTCCAGCCAGATACGGTATGATTTTCTACTGCGGAGGGAATTTCCAAGATCCGCGAAAAATGTTTTTTCTGGATAGGTGTCCTGTTCCAGGCGTTCGGTAAAGATGTGATTGGTTACGATCTCTTCATATACATCATGACTCATCATCCAGTTTTTCCGGTTTTCCTGGTACGGTATGATGATTCCGCTGTTTTCCAGTGCGGAAATGGTTTCGAAATCATCGGTAGCTTTCAGGGGATAGGTGTATCTTTCATGTGCCAGCATGTCACAGACCATCTGCTGGATGAAGGCTTCTCTTTTTACCGGCAGGTTGTTATACTGCTGAAAATCGTTGCGGATGACCTGGTTCCAGATTGCGCCACGGAACAGAGTTACGTTCATGTTTTCATCTTCTGAGCTATGATCCATATTCAGATACAAGTTCAGATAAAACAGATTACACAGGAGATCCTGTACTTTTGGGTCTGTGGGCAGTACGAAGGGATAGCTGGTGTTTATTTCTGTCAGTGTTTCTTTTTTCAGTTTCGGGATTTCCTGTTCACTGTATGTAGTATTTTTCAGGAATGTATTGCAGAAACTGTCTTTATAAAAGGTTCGGATCGTGATCAGTATTTTCCATCCGCGAGCCAGAAACTGCCGGAGAATGTCTCCGAATACTTCCGGATATTTTGCAGTGCAGTATTTTTCTGCGGAATCGATGATGCATAATCTGTGTTCTTCGTTTTTGTATAGCCTGAACAGATCCTGTAAGTCATAATTTCCATCTCGCAGAAACAGATTTTCCTCTTTTACATCCAGATCGGATGCGGTAAACATCAGTGTAATTTTCTCTTTCTGATTTTGGTCTGCTTCAAGAAAATCTTTTACTATAGCTGATTTTCCGGCACCTGCTGCCCCGTGGATGATCATTACCTGGCTGTCTGATTCCTGGAAGTCTGTGAGTTTCTGGTAATCCTGGGGAATTTTTACCTCTTTTTCGTTATATCGGATTGTGGAATGGATGTGTTTCAGAATGGAGTTTTTGTGATTTATGAGGTTTTCGTGAAACCGGTCAATTCCGGCGTCTGCATTAAAATACATATTTTTTACATATTTCAGCTCTTCTTCTGCCAGCATTTTTTCTATGTGGCTCTGTCCTCTCCACTGGATTTCGATTCCTAAATCAGCTCCATATTTTTCAATATGCAGCTGATATTCTGGTTTGTCTTTGTCTTTTGCACTGCTGGCGGAGAATTCTTTATTGATATAGAAAATTATCCGGTCGATTCCGGCATATTTGTTCTTAGCCCCTTTGATTGCGTCTTTCAGGTCCTGTTCTTTGGATGACATCTGAGTTCCTGCGTCATAGTATTTGGCCTGGAATCCGACTTTATGGCCATCGGCTGTGTTTGCGGGCTGTGTTTCGATATAGGGCTGGTTGTAGTATCGGAAGATTCCGTAGGTCTGTTTGAATTCATGGCAGAAAAGGATGTAGGCGAGGCCTTCGAAGGCGGGGCGGGGATCTGTGGAAAATTTGTATTCGAATGCTTTCCAGTCAACGGGTCTGTTCATATATTTTATTTCCATCTCCTTTGTTCAATATCACTCTTCATAAACAACCGATACCTCTGCCCTTCCTTCACAGCCGTCAGCTTTCCCCTTCTTACAAGGTCGTCGATATTCTGCTTGGAGCATCCCAGTTCTTCTGCTGCTTGGGCGGAATCTATAATATGGTCGCTTATCATGCTCTGAAGTTCGCTACTGGTAAGTGGAATCTTTTTCCCTGCTTTATGAAGCGTTTCTCTTGGGATGCACAGGCTTTCGCTTTCTCCCCAGCAGATTCCGTAGCCTCCTGTTTCTACTTTGACTGAGCGGAAGATTTTTTCATTGTTTAATACTGGTGCAAAGTGTCTGTCTGAGCCGACCAGATCTTCTAATTTACATTTCCGGACGGAGTCATCGTAAAAGGATATCAACAATGTGTAATTTTTCAGTGGGAATACATCTTTTACTTTTATGGTATTTCTTTTTTTGATATAGTCCGGGAGATCTTTTTCGGCAACGGGTGTCAGATAATAATAGTCCTGTGCACAGCGGCCGTCGGTCATGGCAAGGAGTTTGAACTCGTCATAGCTGTCCAGGCCATTGTCTTTCAGGATTCTTCCAAGATTTTGCCGATCCTGAGGGATAATCCTCTGCTGAACCCAGATTTTGCTCCAGTATGCATTTATGGTCTTTTCGCCGCGTTTCAGGCGGGAGGAAAGAATCAGGGGTGTTTCCCAGATGTCTGCATCATCCGGGAGTTCTATATAAAATCGCTTGTCTTTTTCATAATAGATGAGATAGGCGAGATTTTTTCTTGTTTTGTCTTCTTCATTTCTGATTACAAAAATCTTCATAGTATAACCACCTTTTCCAGATCATGTTCCAGATTTTTTCCTGTAAATACCGGGGAATAATGCCATCTAGTCCTTCCAATAATATTGCTTTATGTTTTTCCTGTAAGGGATGCAGCTGAGGCATTTTCTCCCGGGGAATCAGCTGCAGGTTTTGCTGTGCATAATAGGAGCCAACAAAACATTGTACCGGCCTGTCCTGCATAATATCAAATTTTTCGACTGCTTCTTCTGTATGACAACTGAACAGCAACGATAAGCCATGGTCGAAAATTGGTGCCAGACGCAGCGTTTTTTCTTCGGAATTGCGTAATACCTCGATATTTGCCCCGTGTCTGTCACGATTTAAAATAAGGAAATCAACCACCAGCATTTCATATACATATTTTTCCCATCCATTGCGTATACAGAATTCCATTGGTGTTTCATGAGCCAGATGTTCTGCTTCATAGAATGTATCCAGTGCTGCTTTGTTTTCTCCTATTTTCTTGAAATCTTCGGACATGCATAAGTACGTATCTATATTTTTATCATTTACGGTTATTTCTGCATGAATCAAATCGTAATGAAGGTGCTCTATTCCCAGAATATTCAGAAGTCTGTCTGTAATTAGTTCATTTACACATTCGTGTCCTATTATTCCATTTATACCATCATAATTAGATAACTTATAGTATTTCTTTGGTTTTTGTAAGTCGTCTGTTGCTTTCAGAAAAGAACCTGCTGTTCCGGATGAGGATCGGATCTGTGACCATTGAAGATATTTCAGGTCTTGTTTTTCGTGAATGATACGGGTACTCATGCATAACCTCCTTTTTGTTTTATTATATGATTTTACTTGTTTTACGTCAAGTTTTTAATATTATAAAAGGTAGTCTCAGAATGGTTTGGTCTCTGAGGCTACCTTTTTCATCCACCAGTTTTTTCGGCCCTAATATAGTTCATATTTTAATTTTTATCTTCTGCATTATGAAGTACCTATCACCACCCTACAATCCTTCTTATAACAAGCAATCCCATACTTAATAACCGACCGCATGCCATCGTCCTCCAATTTTGCAGCATATTTCCGCTCTTCAATCTGACTCAGAGCTTTTATACAGGCGTCCTTCATTTTTCCATTTTCGGCATACTTTACCTCAATGACAATGCCGGTCCGGCTTTCTGGTATTTCTATCAGAATGTCACTGTAGCCGGTGCCGGATTCTGTTCTGAAAAAGCATTACAAAACTGATTCAGGGTGTCGCCATCCTGCCTTGAGGTCTGCCGGAACCACTCTCTGATCTGCTTTATGAAGAGATTTTTTACTCCCAGATTGGGGATCTTCAGACGGAACTGATTTTCTGCTGTTTTTCCTTTCTGAGTCAGATAGCCGGTGGTAAAAAGCACATTCCACAGATTCTCGATGCTGCTGTCTAGCTCATTATATGTCAGTTCCTGGTGGATTTCCTTTGTTACAGTCTCTCCTGCGATCAGTCTTTCGATGTCGTTTTTTGTCTGACTGTCCGCTCTGTTGATAAATCTTCGTACAATTGCGTTTCCACTGGTATTGGACCAATAATCTTCCGGTTTGGTGTTGGGATCTGCATATAATTTTTTGCAGTAACAGATTACGTCCCACGGGCAGTATACTTCTGTGTTTCCAAACTGATAGCCGTCGTACCATTCTTTGACTTCTGTATAGTGTCCGGATAAATCGTAATAGTTTAACATGTCCTGTACTTCTGTATCGGTAAAGCCAAAGTATTCGTCGTACTGCACATCCAGTACCGATAATACTTCAAAATTGTTCAGGCCTGTAAATATACTTTCCTTGGCAATTCTCAGACAGCCAGTTAATACAGCAAAGTAAAGATTCGAATTTGTTTTTAATACATTACCAAACATGTTTCGGATCAGAGATACCATTTCCTCATAGTAGCTATTCTGAAAAGCTTTATCCAGGGGTACATCGTATTCATCAATCAGAAGAATAACTTTTTTTCCATAATGTCTGCAAAGTAAGGAAGATAAGGTTAACAGTGATTTTTCCATTGCTGAGTATGACATTTGGAAATCGCCTATGTTAGAAACCATTGTCAGAGCTTTATACATTTTTTTATCTGTTTCTGATAACTCAGGGCTTTTTTCCAGAAAAGAAAATCTTAAGGCTTCTGCACCGATCGCATATTTCATTGCCGCACAGGCGCTCTCAAAGTTCATTCCTTCAACATTTTTCAGACTGATGGAGATTACGGGAAATTGTCCCATATATTTTTCACAGAATTCTCTGTCTTCGGAGATTTTCAGGCCGTCAAATACTGTTGGATCTGTCCCGATTTCAAAGAATGTCTGCAGCATGTTCATGTTCAGAGTTTTTCCAAAGCGTCGTGGGCGGGTGATAAGGTTTACTTCGCTCCAGTTTTGGATAAGGCTGTGGATCATTTCTGTTTTATCGACATAATAGAAGTTGTTTTTGATTATTTTTTCAAAATTGTCTATTCCTACCGGAAGTTTCTTTTTTTCTGGCATTGAGGTTCCTCCCAAAACAAAAATGGTTTCACGATATCATTATTTACTACGAATATGATATCATGAAACCTTTTTCACGTAAAGTTATACTCCCTGGCGAAGAAACTCTCCGTCTTCTCCGAGGAAATATGACAGGGATTCGACATTGTCATTTTTATAAATTGTAACATACGAATATCGGTTATATTCATCTACCAGTTCATTCCAGCCATTTACCAGTGCCCGAATATGCATAGCGCCTTTTTGGGTTCCTGCAATGGAAAAGTAGCTGTCCCGGTATTTTTCTTTTCCAAGAGCCCGTTTTTCGTAGGAAATCATCGCATCGAATCCGCTGCTGATAAGTTCCCGGATAAGCTCATTATCTCCTTTAATTCTTATAAGTAAATCACAGATCGCAATACTGCAGTAATACATCCGGATGCCGGGGTATGGATGATCATATGATTCTATATCTTTTTCCTGATAATTCGAGAAATCTCTGTTGGAGTTTTTTGCAAAGACATCGAAGCATAAATAAAAAGATAAAAACAAAAGATCAAAGGTTGCACTTAATACCTTCCTGTCTTCTTTCCAATATCCAAGTGTAATGGCCGTATTCAGCATTGCGGCATAATAATCTGCGTCAAATTCTCTCAGCTGTGTGAGCCAGTTATCTTTATTTGTTGTCTCGTCTGCATATAATTCTTCTATGAAATTGTCTTCTGAATTTGCCAGAACATGTCCATGGACAATATGTCCGAATTCATGGGCAATGATAAAATTCAGCATGGACTGATATAGCTCTTTTTTATAACTGTCTTCTTTTTCTTCTGACAGGTGAAATACTTTTCTGAAATTTTTATTACCGATGAATTCTTCGACTTCTTTCCAGAAAGCGACACAGAGTCCTATTGTCAGTACTATGTAGTTTTTTCCTTCGTATCTCTTTGCGAATGCATTTACTCTGATGTCATTTACGATCCAGATAGAGACCTGCATTTTTTCAAATACGTCCTCAGATACCCACGTCTTGATTCCTGGTCTCATTTCGGACAGCAGTGGGTTGGTGATTTCTGCTATGGAGTAGAAATCTGGGATGTATTCTAGAAGTTCAATTTCGGTTTTGTTTATTTTAATTTTCGTCTTTTCCATTACGCCCTTCTTTATCTTCATCAAACTTTTTCCTCAAATAGCTCATAATAAGTCCCATCTGTAAAGTCTGATAATTTTCTTTTATTATCCCTGCCACCAGTTCACATAATTCTTCTTTCAATCCTGTTTCATCTGCCAAATCTTCTTTTATAATGTCAATGGTATATCGACTACGAATATAAAAATCCACTAATCCATTTAATCCTATTGTCATATCCAGAAATTTGGAAACAGTCTCAAATCCAAAATCTCTATATTTACGTGGAAATTTAGGATTATAATAAATAATCACATTTTCAAATAGATATCTCAGAATTTCTTCTGCCTCAGATAAACTTCTCTCCTGAATTATACGAAGCTGTTCGAATGAGAAGTAAGTTTCCAAAGAATCTTCCACAGACTTTAAAATCCAGTTTCCTTTGTCTCCAATCTGATTCCCAAATACTTCTTCTGCTCTAATACGATCCCTTTTTAAAGCAATTCTCAAATTTTTCCATAATTCGTTATATTTCTTTGCGAGTTCTCTATTCTGAGGAACAGCATCATTATCCAGTTCTTCTTTGACAATAACCAGCCAGTTGGGTTCTATCTCATTCATTTTTTTTATATTTTCAATTAAATATTCCATATATCACCCTCACATTGAACCTGTAAATTTTCTTTGTAGTTTTTCACGTTCTTCTTTATCTTTTTCATTAAAATCAATAGCATATAAATATCGTGAATTATCATATGATGTATACTGATAACAAACTCTCTGTGCTTTAAGAGCTGTCACTTTATGAGTTCTCTCAGTGACTAATTCTGCGTCTATTGTTATTTCCCGATCAATATTTTCCACCTTGCTCCGAATATATTTTCGTCCTTCACTGGATAAATTATAAAAAGCACAATTATCACATTGAATTCTATCAACCAGTCCAGCATTCTCCAGAGATCTTAGCGTATCTGTAACCGAGCTTCTTGAAATCCCCAGTTCTATTAAATCTTTATGTCTTACATGTGAATGTCTATATAAAAATTCCATGATACTCCTGGCATTTTTATATTGCACTTCTATAAATTCAGCATCTACTTTTATATTCTTATCAGCAATAAGATTTTGGTAAATTTTATTAAAAGTATTATATTGATCCACTATTTGGGCTGAAATAATAAGAATTTGGTTCGCAGATTTATTCAATTCTTTTGTCAATTGTTTTCTCAATTTGCGCTGTTCTTCTAACAGTTGCTTCATTTTTTCCAGATTATTTCTTTCGTATGCTTCTAAATACGAATCTGAAATGGAAATCAGCAAATCCTGAAATAAATCTTCTACACCCCTGTCTGCAACTGCTCCTTTTCCATTATCTCGGCTAATATTTTCTTTTAATTTCGTAATGTAATATTCCATTTCACTCATTTCGTCACCTCATTTTCCAAAATATTCAATGGAATTTCCGTACAATAAATGCAGTTATCACAACTGTTCTTCTGACATTTTGTTATTCCATCATATACTTCCTGAAATGTACCTTCTGCACTCAAATCACAATTTTTACTCAATTTCGTGATAAGCCCAATAATATCAAAATTCTTTTTCTTTTTTTCGTCAGCTGTATGCAAGGCAGAACATGTATTACACCAAATCCAGTTACAATTTCTTGAAAAATTATGTTGCGCCAGAATTCGAAAATCAAAGCTTCCTGTTGAAAATGAAGGACTGCAGATCAATGTAGGATGAAAATTTTTGACAATCCCTTCTCGATTCTCCTCCTCTAAATAATCATAACATATAATGACACATATTCTTCCAAGGTCTTCTATATGCAGAATATGAATTACTTTTTCTTCATTTCTTTTTCGGTTAATATCTTCATATACAAATGCTCCATTTGAGAAATATTTGAAATCTGCATATTTCTTTTGTTTAAATAGTTCTTCACCCTGTAAAAATACGCTGCTTTGATTTTGATTCATTTCATCATTATCTGTTTTCTCCCAAATAGAAGGGAATACAATCAAAAGCGGAATCTCCTGTTCCTTTCCATCTAAACTCTTTTTAATTTTATCCAACATACACTGTGTTCCCAACATCTCAGGAAAAACAAGGACATCTACTTGATCTTCCCCCGCTTTTAAAATATTATTCAAAACTTTTTCAGTAATATGATCTTCATTTACAACACGCTCTACTCTAAAAAGTTTCTGCCCAGCATTTGTTTTTTCATTTTTCCGCTCATAAGGGGCACTGAATTCTACTGTTTTTTCTTTTGTCACGGGAGAAATTGCCAATTTCAAACTGCTTTTATCTTCAAAAGCCAAAGAGGAATCAAACACATAATTAACGGTTATTGTATTTTTTAGTGCATAACAATCCACATAATAGAAATTCTTCAAAACCGCCTCAAAACTGTTACGGATCTGAGTATGTTCCCATTTACATTTTACTTTTTCAATAATTAAAATCCCTGTTTCTTTACTATTAAAATTTAACGCAGTATATTCTTCTACTTCACTTTTAAATGTTCGATTTCTTTTATAGCATCTTTCTATTGCGCGATCCATATAATAGAGTAATATCACATCATAATAAAGATTATTCCACCCAGAGGCAAGCGACTGTACACCAATCAAAAATGCATCCGTTAAATCTGTAATCTCAATTTCTTTATATGTACAATTATCATTCATCAACTGAGGAAAACGTCTTTTTAAAACCGAATAAGGTTCTCCATTCTGATTTTCGAAAACACTTCGAAAATCTTTTTCAGAAAATTCATGTTTATCTAACACTCTTCGCACAATACTCGCCATTAAATCAAAATATTTTCTCAACTGACCATGTATATGCATTTTCATACGCAAGACCTCTCTCTGTAGTATTTAGTATAACATTCCTTTTTTTGATCCGCAACCATTTTGTTCGGAGTTGTTCGGTCATCTTTTCAATTATTACTCAGTTTACTACATTTCATTACAAATTTCATTCTATTTTCATCGACAAATTTCGACTCTCCGCATAACAAAGTTTTCCCATTTCGGAATTTGCCATGAATTTCTATAAAAAAACGTCCCAGGTTCATTATGACTCTGAGACGTTTTCCATATTCGCTTTTATATTCGTTCTATCTTTCTTACAGTATCGCTCTAACAACCCTAGGCTTGCATCCCGCCTTCTCAAGTGCTGCTACAATCTGGTTCTTATGGTCGGTACCGAAGGCTTCCATAGTGATCCGAAGTTCCACAGCTGCATTTCGGTTGGTGCTTACAAACTGGTTGTGATCCAGTTTGATGACATTTCCCTGGTTCTCGGCGATGACGCTTGCAACACGTACCAGTTCGCCTGGCTTGTCCGGGATGAGGACGGATACGGTGAAGATACGGTCACGCTGGATCAGGCCGTGCTGTACAACGGAAGACATGGTGATCACATCCATGTTTCCGCCACTTAAGATGGATACGATCTTTTTGTTCTTAACGTCCAGGTGACGGAGAGCTGCTACGGTAAGAAGACCGGAGTTCTCTACGATCATCTTGTGGTTTTCTACCATATCCAGGAAAGCTACGATCAGTTCATCATCATCAATGGTGATGATGTCGTCCAGGTTCTCCTGGATATACGGGAAGATATTTTTTCCCGGGGTCTGCACTGCAGTACCATCTGCAATGGTATTTACGTGAGGAAGAGTTACAACCTCACCTTTCTCCAGGGAAGCTTTCATGCAGGCTGCTCCTGCTGGCTCCACGCCGATGACTTTGATATGCGGGTTGAGGAGTTTTGCAAGGGTAGAAACACCGGTTGCAAGTCCGCCGCCGCCGATTGGGACGAGAATGTAATCTACCAGTGGAAGCTCCTGTACGATCTCCATGGCAATGGTTCCCTGGCCGGTTGCTACTGCAGGGTCATCGAATGGATGAATAAATGTATATCCGTTCTCATCTGCAAGCTGAAGTGCATATGCACATGCTTCATCGTAGACATCTCCGTGAAGGATAACCTCTGCGCCATAACTCTTGGTACGTTCTACCTTGATCAGTGGTGTGGTGGTCGGCATAACGATGACTGCTTTTACTCCATATTTATGTGCAGCATAGGCAACACCCTGTGCATGATTTCCGGCAGATGCGGTAATCAGTCCTTTGTTTCTCTCTTCGTCAGAAAGTGTGCTGATCTTGTAATATGCACCACGTACTTTGTAGGCGCCGGTACGCTGCATGTTCTCCGGTTTCAGGTAAACCTTGTTTCCTGTCATATCAGAGAAATAACTGCTGTATATCAGCTTTGTTTCCTGTGTCACTTCTTTTACTTTTGCTGCCGCTTCTTCAAAGCTTTCTAATGTAAGCATAATTAGCTCCTTTCTTCTACGTCAAAGAGGGCGTTTACAAATGCGTCTGCGTCGAATTTCTGCAAGTCATCGATGCTCTCGCCTACTCCGATGTATTTTACTGGTATATCAAGCTCGGACTGGATCGCTACGGCGATTCCACCCTTGGCTGTACCATCAAGTTTGGTAAGGATAATTCCGGTAACGTTGGCTACCTCGGCAAACTGTCTTGCCTGAGAAAGCGCGTTCTGGCCGGTGGTTCCGTCAAGGACTACCAGAGTTTCCAGATATGCTTCCGGGTACTCACGTTCCAGAATACGGTAAATTTTGCGAAGCTCCTCCATAAGGTTCTTCTTATTGTGAAGTCTTCCTGCTGTGTCGCAGATCAGAACATCCGCATTTCTGGCCTTGGCTGCTGCCACCGCATCATAGACAACCGATGCCGGGTCTGCACCGTCCTGTCCGCCGATGATCTCAACACCTGCACGGTTAGCCCACTGTGTCAGCTGTTCTCCTGCTGCCGCACGGAACGTATCTGCCGCACCAAGGATTACTTTCTTTCCCTGATCCTTCAGTTTACCGGCAAGTTTACCAACGGAGGTAGTCTTACCGACTCCGTTGACACCGATCACCAGGATCACGGATTTCCGGTTCTCGAATTCATATTCTGTGCTCTCCACCTGCATCTGCTTCTTGATACTGTCGATCAGAAGCTGCTTGCACTGGGACGGCTCTTTGATATGCTGTTCAGCCACCTGTTCCTTCAGGTGCTCCAGAATGGAGGTGGTTGCGTTAATGCCGATGTCTCCCATGATCAGGATCTCTTCCAGCTCTTCGTAAAAATCATCATCAATACTGGAAAAACCGCTGAAAATGGAATCAAATCCGGCAACGATATTGTCTCTCGTTTTGGTAAGTCCGCTTACCAGACGTTTAAAAAATCCTTTTTTTTCTTCTGCCATACTGTTTCATCCCCTCTGCTACCGGGTAAGCTGGTTCTCTACCAGGTCTACTGATACCAGCGTTGATACCCCTTTTTCCTGCATGGTAATTCCATAAAGGCGGTCTGCAGCATTCATGGTACCACGTCTATGTGTTATTATAATAAATTGTGTGTTCTTCGTCAACTTCTGTAAATATCCTGCAAAACGGCCTACGTTTGAGTCATCCAGGGCTGCCTCGATCTCATCCAGAAGACAGAACGGTGATGGTTTCAGGTTCTGGATGGCAAAAAGAAGGGCAATGGCTGTCAGTGCCTTCTCTCCACCGGAAAGCTGCATCATGTTCTGAAGTTTTTTTCCGGGCGGCTGGGAAATAATTTTGATTCCTGCCTCCAGAATATCCTCGTCTTCCGCAAGTTCCAGAGTTCCCCGGCCTCCGCCGAACAGCTCCTTAAATGCCTTGTCAAATTCTTTCTGGATCTCTCCGAATTTTTCGGTGAACTGTTTCCGCATTCCCTCATCCAGCTCCTGAATGATCTGTTCCAGCGTTTTTTCCGCTTCCAGAAGATCGTTGTACTGGCCGCTTAAGAAGGTATGGCGTTCCAGAAGTTCCTTGTAATCCTCAATGGCATTGACATTGACAGAACCAAGGGCCCGGATCTCATCCTTTAATTTGTGGATCTGCTGTTTCATCACATGGCGATCACCAAGTTCTTCTTTTCGGTACTGCAGCGCATTATTCGGGGTAATCTCGTATTCTTCCCACATATAGGAAATACGGGCTTCCCGGTTTTCCTCGATCTTTTCCGCCTGGGTTTTCAGACGGAAACATTCTTTATCCAGAAGACTGATCTGATTGGACAGCTCATCCCGTTTTTCAAAGAACTCTTTATGACTCTTTGTACTTTCTTCTTTTTCCTGCTGCAGCTTTTCAAGCTGTTTTTCGGATGCTTCTTCTTTTGCGGCAAAGCTCTCGATCTCTACACGGACATTCTCGATGGTTTTTCTTTTCTGTGCTGTTTCCTGGCTGCCTTTTTCCAGGGAATCCAGGATTTCTTCTTTTTCTTTTAAAAGAACATCGATCTCTTCTTTCAGTCGTTTCAGGTTTTCTTTTATGAAGCTTTCTTTCTGCTGGGATGCGGATGCGTCCAGACGGATCTTTTCCAGAGTTTCCAGGGTTTGTGCCTCATCTTTTTTCCAGTCTTCCAGTTCTTTCTGGCGGGTTTCGATGAAGGTTTCCAGCTCTTCCTCGTCCTTTTTGGAAGTTTCCAGTTCCTGTGTGATCTGAGCGTTATCTGCCTGCATTTCTCTTGTCTGACGGCGGATTTCTTCCTGTTCCCGCTCGATCCTTGCATAACCGCCCCGGATTTCTTCTGCTTTTTTCTCCAGCTGCTCGATGTTCATCCTGGCTGTATTCTGCCCGATGGACTGTTCCTGGAATTTTTGCTGCAGGGAATTTACGGTATCCCGCATTTCGTTTCGTTTACTGCGGTTATCCTCCATGGACTGACGGATTTCGTTGTACCTGGCCGCCAGTTCTTTCACTTTCTTTTCCAGTTCTTCGATCTCACGGCGGCGGCCGAGAAGATTGCTGTTGTTCTTAAAAGCTCCACCTGTCATGGAACCACCCGGGCTTAAGGACTCGCCCTCCAGAGTTACCATCCGGATACTGTGGCGGTATTTCCTGGCAATGGCAATGGCGTGATCAATATTGTCCACAACCAGTACCTTTCCAAGAAGATAGCCGATCAGTCCTGTGTACTCTTTGTCTGCACTTACCAGACCACTTGCAAGACCGATGGCTCCCGGTTCGTTTAAAGCTCCCCGCTGAGTGAACTCGCCTCTCTGGGAAATGCTGTTTAAGGGAAGAAACGTAGCACGTCCGTACCGGTTTTTCTTCAGGAATTCGATCATCTCCTTGGCAGTCTGTTCATTGTCTGTGACAATATTCTGGATGCTTCCGCCAAGTGCCGTCTCAATGGCGATCTCGTAGTTTTTCTCCACATGGATGATATCTGCCACAACGCCACGGATGCCCGGTACATGGTCTTTCTGCTCCATGACGCGGCGGATGCTGTTTCCATAGCCATCGTAGCGTTCCGTAATATTCCTTAAGGATTCCAGACGGGAAGCCTCTCTGTGGTAGGCTCTCTGGCTTTCTTCCAGCTCTGTATTCTGCTGTTTCAGGGTTTCCTGGATGGCTTTGATCTCTTTTGTGAGGTTACTTCCTTCTTCCCTGATGGCCTGAATGGATTCGGTGATTGTATCGTACTCTTTTTTTGCCTGAGTGATGGCCGACTGCTGCTCTTCTTCCTGAGTTTTCAGAGAAAGCATTCTCTGGCTGATTCCGGCCTTCCGGATATCCAGCTGCTCCATCATGGCATCAAAACGCTGCGCTTTACCTTTGGTGTTGGCACGGGAGTTGAGGATTTCGATAATCTCGTTTTTTCCATCTTCTACTGCCTGGGTACATTCTTCGATGTTGCTCTGGATGTTATCCAGTTTTTCCTGTTCATCGGAAAGCTCTCTGCTGACTTCGCGAAGCTTTGCCTGCAGATCTGCCCTCTGCTCTTCCAGTTCCTCTCTGTCTGCGGATTTTTTCTCCGTGTCTTCCTGAATGGCCAAAAGGCGGCTGCGATAATGGCTGTCATTCTGCTCACCTGCAAGGATCTGTTCATGAAGGACATTGATCTCACCGGAAAGCTGCTGCTTGCGGATGGCACGGTCCCGGCTTTCCTCCCTGAGAGCATCCATACGCTGGTTCAGCTCTTCCAGAGATTTTTCCAGGCGTTCATACTCGTCTTTGGTTCGGCTGTGGGCGTCTTTTGCCTCCTGTAACTGATTTTCCGCGATTCTGGTCTTTTCTTCCAGCTCTCTGATCAGCTTGCCGGTGTGTTCATATTCCAGAAGGAACATGTTTACATCCAGTTCTTTTAAGCTTTCTCTTTTTGCCAGATAGATCTTCGCGGTTTCAGACTGGCGTTCCAGAGGTTCCAGCTGTTTGGTCAGCTCGCTTAAAATATCAGTGACACGGACCAGGTTCTGCTGTTCTTCTTCCAGTTTTTTCAAGGTAGTGTTCTTTCGTCTTTTGAACTTGACGATTCCTGCTGCCTCATCAAAAAGCTCACGGCGGTCTTCCGGTTTACCACTTAAGATCTTGTCAATCTGGCCCTGGCCGATGATGGAATAGCCTTCTTTTCCGATACCGGTATCATAAAACATCTCGTTGATGTCTTTCAGACGGCAGGAGCTTCCGTTGATGCGGTACTCACTTTCCCCGGAGCGGTACAGTCTTCTGGTTACGGTCACTTCCTCAAAATCCACCGGAAGCTTATGGTCGCTGTTATCCAGAGTAATGGCTACGGATGCAAAGCTTAAGGGCTTCCTGAGTTCTGTTCCGGAAAAAATAACGTCCTGCATGTTTCCGCCTCGCAGCTGCTTGGCACTCTGCTCGCCCAGAACCCAGCGGACTGCATCGCCGACGTTGCTTTTTCCACTGCCGTTAGGCCCTACAATACCGGTGATCCCGTTATGAAATTCAAAATTGATTTTCTGTGCAAAAGATTTGAATCCCTGCACCTCTATATTTTTCAGATACATTGGACACCTGCTGTTTATTTGATCCTGCGGATCGCCTCAAGGGCTGCGGCCTGCTCTGCCGCTTTCTTGGTATGGCCGGTTCCGGTTCCCATACTCTCTCCGTTGATCAGGGCTTCTACGGTAAAGCTCTTGCTGTGATCCGGTCCTTCTTCTTTCAGAAGACGGTATTCCACCGGATGGTTTCCACCTTCCTGCACCATCTCCTGCAGTACGGTCTTGCTGTCATAAAAAATCCTCTTATCTTCCAGGTCATTGAGGATAAATTTCAGCACAAATGTCTGGGCCGGTTCAAAACCGCCGTCCAGATACATGGCTCCAATGAGGGATTCCAGAGCATCGGATACGATGGAGTCACGTTTCCGGCCGCCCATCATCTCTTCGCCTCTTCCAAGAAGAATGAACTCCGGAAGGCCGAATTCTCTTGCACAGTAGGCAAGGCTCTTTTCGCACACCATGCTGGCGCGCTTTTTGGTAAGTTCTCCCTCCTGGTTATTGCGGAATTTTTTGTACAGAAAGTCACTGCTGATCAGTTCCAGCACTGCGTCACCCAGGAATTCCAGACGCTCGTTGCAGCCAAGTTTTCCAAGATGTTTCTCATTGGCATAGGAGCTGTGTGTCATTGCCTGTTCCAGCAAAGATTTTGCGGTAAACTGATATCCGATGGTCTGTTCCAGTTTTTTTAAATTATTTTCCATTTCTTTTTCCCTTCGTTGCGCGGCGAAGAGTCTCCACTGCATCTCCTATGGTAACGATCTCTTCTGCTTCCTGCTGATCAATATGGATATCATAAGTTTCTTCCAGATCAATGAGGATCTGAAAGAAATCCAGAGAATCAATTCCCAGATCATCTACAAACGTAGTTTTCTCGGTAATGGTACCCATGGTCTTTCCCAGAGTTTTCTCGATGATTGTTTTCAGTATTTCCAGTTCCAAGACTGCTCGCCTCCTGTTCTGTCTGTAATACTTTCGGGACTTATCTGTCTGTACCCCGTATTTTGATTTCTGTTTTTTATTTTTCTTCGGTTTTTGCTTCTGCCTGTGCTTTCTGTTCAGCTGCAATAAATTCTTCGATCTTTTCGTTGATCTTTTCTTCCTTAAACTGCTCGCACTGGAAGATAGCATGGCGGATCTCCACACTCTTCGCGCTTCCGTGACTCTTTACTACCAGACCTTTCAGTCCAAGAAGCGGGGCTCCGCCATATTCACTGGCGTCAAAAGCTTTCAGGGTTTCCTTGAGGGCCGGTTTCACCATCAGGGCTCCTACTTTACTTCGGAGGCTTGTCATCATGCCTTTTTTGATCATGGATACCATGGTAGCTCCCACGCCTTCATAAAGCTTGAGGATCACATTTCCCACAAATGCTTCGCAGACAACTACATCTGCGTATCCTGCCGGGATGTCCCTTGCCTCAATGCTTCCGATGAAATTGATATCTTTGCATGCTTTTAAAAGAGGGAATGTGGCTTTAACCAGGGCATTTCCTTTTTCTTCCTCCGCACCGTTATTTACGATGGCTACTCTTGGTTTCTTAACACCAACCACGTTCTCCATATAGATGGAACCCATCTGTGCAAACTGTACCAGATGATTCGGTCTAGCGTCTACGTTGGCTCCGCAGTCGATCAGAAGGGAAACGCCTTTGGCTGTCGGGATCAGCGGGGCAAGAGGCGGTCTCTGGATACCTTTGATCCTGCCTACGATCACCTGGCCGCCTACCAGAACAGCTCCGGTGCTTCCGGAAGATACGAAGGCATCTGCTTCCTGTTTTTTTACAAGATTTAAACCTACTACAATAGAGGAATCTTTCTTTTTCTGGATCGCCATTACCGGAGGCTCCGCGGTCTCGATCACCTGGGAAGCGTGTACTACACGGATTCTGTCTTTCGGATAATCCGGGTATTTCTGAAGTTCTGCCTGGATCACGTCTTCCTGTCCTGTGAGGATGACCTGGATATTCTGTTTCTCTTTTACGGCTTCTACTGCTGCTTTTACCGGCTCTACAGGGGCATTGTCACCGCCCATTGCGTCTACAACGACTTTTACCATTTCTGACATATGTTGTCCTTTCTCTGTCCGAAAACCTTTTCGGAATGCATATGGTACACTGTAGTGAAAATCCTCAGACCCAGCGGTACAAGGATTTTCACTGCAGAGTACCAAAACAAATGTACCGTTACTTATGATACTAAAATTCTGCCCGGGAAGTCAATACGTTTCGCGTAAACCCTGAAAATAAAACAGTTGAAAACAGAGAGCTTATAGCGGTATTCCCCGAAATGCTATAAGCTCTCTGCTGATATATCTTATTCTTTCTGCGCCTCGATCTGTTCCGCAAGGTCGTTTAAGTACACCCAGCGGTCCATTTTTTCATCCAGCTTCTGCTGGGTTTCCTGCTGTTCTTCGGAAAGCTCCCTGAGTTTTCCGGCATTGGTGGCATTGGCTGCCATTTCTTTATCGATCTGTTCCAGACGGTCTTCCAGAGCCGCAATGTCATCATCGATGGTTTCGAATTCTTTCTGTTCTTTATACGTAAATTTCAGCTTCTGTTTCCGGTTCTGTTTCCAGGTATCTGCAGAGGATTTCTTTTTTTCCGGTTCCGGCGTTTCGTTCTGGCTGCTGCCTGCCATATCCGAACGTGTTTCCAGAGTCTGTCCTTTTCTGGCTTTCGCCTCCAGGTAATCGGTGTATCCGCCTTCATACTGTACCAGCTGTCCATCCCCTTCAAATGCCATAATGCGGTTCACTACATTATCAAGGAAATAACGGTCATGAGATACGGTAATCACAATACCGGAAAAAGAATCCAGATAATCTTCCAGGATAGTCATAGTAGGGATATCCAGATCATTTCCTGGCTCATCCAGGAGCAGGACGTTCGGTGCCTCCATCAAGACTTTCAAAAGGTACAGTCTTCTCTTCTCTCCTCCGGAAAGTTTTTCTACAGGTGTGTACTGCATGGCCGGGTCAAAAAGAAATCTCTCCAGCATCTGGGAGGCGGTGATTCTTCCTTCTTTCGTCGGAACATATTCTGCCACTTCGCGAATATAATCGATCACTCGCTGTCTTCCATCCATATCCGGAACGTTCTGGGCGAGATATCCGATGCGGATGGTTTCGCCGATCTGAATTTCTCCGGAATCCGGAGCAACCAGTCCTTCTACCATCTTAAGGAGGGTGGATTTTCCACAGCCGTTGGGGCCGATGATTCCAAGGCGCTGATCTCTTAGAACAATATAATCAAAATCATTGATCAGAAGGCGGCCTTCTATGGCTTTACTCACGTGATGGAACTCTACGGTCTTTTTGCCCATACGGGTTTCCACGGAGTCCATCTCTACATTCTGATCTTTTACCGGAGTTTTTCCTGCTTTCAGTGCTTCCAGACGGTCAAGCCTTGCCCTCTGCTTGGTACTTCTGGCCCGGCAGCCTCTCGCCGCCCATTCCAGTTCCATCCGAAGGACACTGCGGCGTTTACGGTCGCTGGCAAGCTCCATCTCTTCTCTCTGGGCTTTCAATTCCAGAAACCTGGAGTAATCTCCTGCGTAGGAATATAATTTCCCGTGACTGATCTCCAGGATACGGTTGGCTACACGATCCAGAAAGTATCGGTCATGTGTAACCATGATCACGGTTCCACGGAAATTCCTGAGGAAATCTTCCAGCCAGGTAACCATCTCCCCGTCCAGGTGGTTGGTGGGCTCATCCAGGATCAGGATGTCTGCCGGGTTTAAAAGCATTCTGGCCAGCGCCACTCTCTTCTTCTCACCGCCGGATAGATTGTCCATATTGCTGTTCTGATCTGTAATTCCGAGAGTGTTCAGCATACGGCGTGCCTCGCTCTCTGTACTCCAGTCTTTCTGCCACTTACCCTCTGCCACATAGTCCAGAATGGTCATATGCTGTGGAAATTCCGGAGTCTGGGGAAGCCAGCTGATACGGATCCCGTTCTGGGTGATCACCTGGCCCTCATCCGGTTCTTCTTCTCCTGCTATTACCCGGAGCAGGGTAGTTTTTCCCGTTCCGTTGACACCGATGATCCCGATCTTTTCTCCCTGGTCAATACCACAGGAAATATCGTCAAAAATCACCTTGTCTCCAAAAATCTTGTGGATATGTTCTATATTAAGAATGTTCATGTGTGTTTCTCCATTTTCTTTTTTCGTAAGTTCCTGCAGATAAAGATATCCGCATTGGCTTTTTCACTCTACAACGAATAATAACGAATTTCCTGCTTTCCGTCAAGAAGCATGTATTTTGGGAACGGGGAAAACGGCTGCGTTTCATGCTCTGAAATACAGCCGTTGTTGTAAGGTTTTTTTTAAGGATTTTGTCTGGATTTTTGTTGACAGTTTCTCATGTCGCCAGGTTTCTTTTTTACTTTCCGTATATCTACCGCCTTTCTTTTTGGATGACATCATTGTAAAAAATTTCCCGGCAAATGACAACCAACCTGTGACGAAATGACGTTTTCCATGATATCTTGCACTCTTTTTCCAGAATTTACTAATGATTTTGAGAGAATATGAGATCTTACGACATTTCTCTACAAAATCTCCCCCGTAAAACTTATGTAAAATCGTAAACTGCCTCTGGACATTCCGAAAAGTTATGCTATACTACCTTTACACTTATTTCTCCGGAGGTTACAGATTTTGAATATTGCTATTATTGATGACATTGCATCGGACGCAGAACAGCTGAAACGCATTATTACTTCTTATTTTGAAAACAGACAGATTCCCACGGAAATCCGGTACTTTTCCAGTGCGGAGGCTTTCTTTGACGATTACCGGCCCGGAAATTTCCAGATCCTGTTTCTGGATATCTATATGGATGGCATTACCGGCATGGAGGCAGCCAGAAGAATCCGAAATCAGTCTGATGACTGCATTCTTGTTTTTGTGACTACCAGCAGTGAATTTGCGGTGGAAAGCTACGACGTAAATGCCGCCTACTATCTTCTGAAACCTTTTCAGCCGGAAAAGCTGTGTCAGATTCTGGATTCTTTTCGTCTGAAAGAGGCTCTTCATGCACGATATATCGAAATTATTTCTGACCGTGTTCCTGTGCGTGTGCCGCTGCACAGCATTCTGTATGCAGATACATTCCGCAATGCCGTCTGCCTGCATACAGATGCCGGCCCGCTGCGTTCTTACCTTACATTCCATAAATTTGAGGAGCAGATCCGTGACTGCCACAATTTTCTCTCCTGTTACCGTGGATGTATGGTAAATATGGACCGCATCCTGGAAGCCACCGACGACGGATTCCTTCTGGATAACGGAGAAACTGTCCAAATCCGGAAACGTGGTTCTGCCGCTATCCGAAAAGCTTATCTTCAGTATCTTTTTTCGTCAGGCGAAGGAAAATCTCTGCCTTAAAAATCCCATTATGGTCCTGAAAGTCTGCAAGACCACCATAACGTGCCGCAATCTCCGAGATGGATGCGGTTCCGATTCCCTGTCCGGAATGTTTTCCGGAGAAAATTCCGTCCCTGCCTCTTCGAAGAGAACCTGTACAACTATTTTCTTCTTCGATCAGCAGTTTATTATTTCTGGCCCGGATCTGTACCCGGATAAATCTCGGGCTGCCATCCGGGCACCTTTCGGCTGCCTCAACTGCGTTTTCCAGCAGATTTCCAAAAAGCCGGCAGAAGTCTGTATCTTCGATTCCTGTATTCTCCGGTGCCTCCACCTGGCACTGAAAAGAGATTCTTTTTTCCCGGCAGATCTCCTCATAATAATGAAGAATTGCATCGGTTACCTGATTTTTACAGTAGGTCTGATATGTAAGCCTCTCCTGAAACTCCCTTGTATACCGGCAAAGATACGTCTGCATTTCCTCATACTGTTTCTGTTCCAGAAGGGCAGCCAGCACCCGGAGATGTTGCCGCATATCATGACGGACACGGCTGGTTTCATCCATCTGCGCTTTCAGTTTTTCGTAATGTTTTTTCTGAGCAAGCAGACGCAGTTCTGTCTGTTTGCTGTATATCTCATAGGTGAGACGGATTTTGTACGCTTCTGAAAGATCTCTCCACAGCACGCAGGCAAACGCAATGGCCAGTACCATCCCTCCGGTCTCCGGAAACCGGCCTCCGATGATAGGTTCGTAAAGAGGCCAGATCCGATCTGCTGCAAGGGAACAGGCGTAAACCGTTGTTCCCACCAGAACAATTTTCCCATATCCGCAGTCAGTTTCCCCGAAAGTATTTACCAGCATATAAAACGCCGCAACCCATTTGACAGCTTCGCTGATCCAGGATGCTTCATAGAAAATTCCTGCTGAGGGAAGAATATCCACAAAAATTTCCAGAAGAAAAGCTGCCACAATCCAGACATCAATCATAAGAGACAGATATGTCCTGGTGCGGATATGTACTGTAAGCACTCCAAACATGACGCAAATACAAAATGCCATGACAAATCCGCTCCCAAGTACCCGCAATCCTCTCTGCATATTGATCTGAACCGGGGACCCGAACACCGGAATATACTGAATTCCGGATTTGACATGGTTTTTGTCTGCCACTGCTATGACAATTTCCGCCATTTCAGATCCCTGAAATGTAAAAACACGGTTCATAATCTGCTCTTTATAAGTTTTTTCATCCGGATCTCCCACTTCTCCTGCCAGTTCTCCGTTGATATAAATCCGGTATGCGGAAAAGACCTTCTTAAGAGAAAGAGCCCATGTCTGTTCTTTTTTCGGCAGAATCAGAATCATCCGATAGGTTCCGCAGCCATAGGGAGAGGCATTTTTGTCACCCAGTTCCATTCCTCCGTATTCTCCAATGGAAATATACCGGCTGTAATATCCGGTGTTTTCTTTCAGCATATCTGGAGTAAGAAGTTTCCCCGGAAAATACTGCCATTCTCTGGCCAGATAATGCAGTTTCCCCGCTGCTTTTTCCTCATCCAGACAGAGAATTCCCTGAATGGGCTGCTCTCCTCTGGCCGTATATTCATTGTTCATGCGGTACATCAGAAAAAATGCCGTCATGGATAAAATCACTGTAATTCCGAAAATAAGAGTCCACAGCTTATTTTTCTTCTCTATGGCTGCCACCCCGCTTTCCGGATCGGTTTCGGATTCCCACCGTCAGGGCTGTGATTGCTGCCATTGCCGTTTTTATGGCGTACCTCATGCAGATCCCCATAACAATCACTCCAAGTATTGATAAAATCCCATATCTTATTGTTTTTCGCAGATTGTGCATGTGATTCATCCCCTTTTGTGCTGTTTTAAATATCCATCTATATGCGTCCAGAATACCGCTTTTTCTCTTTTCAGGCAATGAAATCAATTCGTAATAAATCGACATTTTCCGAGAAAAACAAAGGTGCCAATCACTGCTATCACGCAGAATCAGCACCCTTTTTATATGGTTATTTCTTTTTTTGTATACCGGGAAAACGCCGGAAATAGTAAATGACAAACAGCACCGCAGTAATTACCCAGGACACCGGATAGCTGAGCATAATGCTGTTAATTCCGGGATGGGATTTTACAAAGGCAAACAGCCAGATAATCCGGATCATGCAGACGCCTCCGCATGTCAGAATCATGGGGATCAGAACTCTTCCGGCACCACGCAGGGCGCCGGACAGAATTCCGATCACAACATAAAGCGCATACGATGGGATCAGAAACCGGATCATATGGACTCCAATTTTCACCACTGTCTGATCTGTGGTAAATAGGCGGTAAATTGATCCCGCAAACAGAACAATTGCACCACTTACAATAAATGCGGTAATATATGCCATTGCCATACAGACACGGACGCTTTTTCGCATGCGGTGGTATTTTCCGGCACCGTAGTTCTGTCCCACAAAGGTGGTAATTGAGATAGCAAAGGCATTGCAGACCATCCAGAATACCGCGTCAATTTTTCCCAGGGTTCCCCAGGCTGCCACGGTATCCGTTCCCAGCTCATTGACAAAAATCTGAATAGTAAGATTGGCAATGTTGTACATCACAGATTCCAGTCCTGCTGGAAGTCCAATCCTTAAAACTGCTCCAAGAGACCGGAGATCAAAACGGATCTCATGGAATTCCAGACGGTAAATATCTTCTGCCCGCATCAAAAACCAGGTTACAAGAATGGCACTGACTGCCTGACAGCTGACTGTTGCAAGTGCAACGCCAAGAACTCCCATATGGAAGATTACAACAAACACAACATCCAGAAGAATATTCAAAAGGCAGGTGATGATCAGCACATAAAGGGGTCTTTTGGAGTCTCCTACTGCCCTTAAGATACTGGATACCATGTTGTAAACCAGATTGAAAAAAGTTCCCGCAAAATAGATATGCAGGTACAGTACAGAATCCGGAATTACTTCTGCCGGTGTTTTCATCAGGTGAAGGATCGGCTCTGCCAGGATAAATCCTGCTGTTCCCACAATTATGCTGGCTGCCAGACAAAAAATCATGGATGTGTGAAGCGCTTTTTTGAGATTTTTGTGGTCTTTTGCGCCGTAGAACTGTGAAATCACCACAGCCGCACCAGAACATAGGCCCACAAAAAATCCTACAATCAGATTCACAATCATGCTGGACGAACCACCGACTGCAGCCAGCGCTTCTTTTCCCACAAAACGGCCTACCACAACCGTATCGGCGGTATTATAAATCTGCTGGAACAGAGTTCCAAACAAGATCGGAAAAAAGAAAAACAGAAGCTGTTTCCAGATCACGCCCTCTGTGATCTGGTTTACGGCGGTATTTTTCTGATTTTTGTTCTCTTTCATATTTTTATTTCCCCTCAGAGTATAAAAAAAGCCGGTATACTTATCTCAGCATACCAGACTCTTTTCTGCATCATATATTGACTGACCAATCAAAATTAGTCCTCAACTTTGATGATTTCCTTCTTATTGTAGCTTCCGCAAGCTTTGCAAACTCTGTGTGGCATCATAAGTGCTCCACATTTGCTACATTTAACAAGGTTCATAGCGCTCATTTTCCAGTTCGCTCTTCTCTTGTCACGTCTAGCTTTGGAAGATTTGTTCTTAGGACAAATGGACATAGGTTACACCTCCTTAAATTTACTGAATATATCACTGATAGCTGCCATGCGGGGATCCTTAGGCTCCTCCTTGCATCCGCAGGGACCTTCGTTCAGGTTCTTCCCGCAGCGGCTGCAGATACCTTTACAGTCTTCTTTACATAAGACCTTCAAAGGCCAGCATATCAATACCTCAAGATAGACCAACCGGTCCACATCCAGGTTCATACCTGTGAGATAGCTGCTTTCATCCAGATCATTGACACGCTCTTCATCAGAAAGCTTCATATCAAGCTTCTTCTTAAATTCCAGTGATATCTCTACGGCTACTGTCTCAAGACAGCGGTCACAAGGGATTCCAACTGTAATCTTACCGGTTCCTGTAAGTTCAAGAACCTTGTCACCGGTATTGGTGATCGTAAGCTCTACCGGTTCTTTCGCAAGTACCGGGAAACTTCCCATCTGAAAATCAATCTTCTCCAGTTCAGGAACAACTGATTCCTGGATCGTCTTGCCATCACAGGAAGAAATGTCTAATAAATGAATCTGCATAAGTCTCTCCTATCCACACTCAATCCATTATACATATGGTCTTGTGATTTGTCAACGCTATTTTCGGGAAAATATTACATTTTTTTAATTTTTTGTTACTGTTGGCTTAATCGGAAATTCGGGGTAAATTTCGGGGGTGGACTTTTAACTGTCCGCCCCCGAATGTATACTGCTGGTTCGCAGTAATATTCTGCCTGATCTCCGGCTATGCCCGAACGGTTCTATACCATCTGTGCCAGTGCTGAAACGGCTGATTATACCAACGCTACAGTCTCACGGCAGATTGCAAGCTCCTCATTTGTCGGGATAACTGCAACTTTTACTTTGGAATCCGGTGTGGAGATTACGATCTCCTCGCCACGATGTCCGTTTGCATCTTTGTCAAGTGTTACACCAAGATATCCAAGATAGCTTACAACTTTCTCACGTACCGGGATTGCGTTCTCGCCAATACCTGCTGTGAAGACGATCGCGTCAACACCGTTCATTGCTGCAACATATCCGCCTACGAATTTAGCGATACCGTAGCAGAGAACGTCGATTGCGTTTGCTGCATCTTCGTTTCCACCCTCAGCTGCCTCGTTAAGGTCACGGAAGTCGCTGGAAAGTCCGCCGGAAAGTCCGAGAAGACCGGATTTCTTGTTGAGTACGTTCATAACGCCCTCGATATCAAGGTTCTCTTTCTTGGCGATGAACTCCATGATAGCCGGATCGATGTTACCGGAACGTGTTCCCATAACAACACCTTCCAGTGGTGTAAGACCCATTGTGGTATCTACACATTTACCGTTTACAACAGCGCTGATGGAAGATCCGTTTCCAAGGTGGCAAACGATAACTTTGGAGTTGTCTTTGTCAAGGCCAAGGAACTCAACAGCTCTCTTGGATACAAAGCTGTGGGATGTTCCGTGGAAACCGTATCTTCTTACTTTATATTTCTTGTAGAAGTCAAGCGGAAGTCCGTAGAGATAAGCCTTAGCCGGCATTGTCTGATGGAAAGCGGTATCAAATACTGCTACCTGTGGTACACCTGGCATAAGGTCTGCACATACGCGGATACCGATCAGGTTTGCCGGGTTGTGAAGCGGTGCAAGATCGTTGCACTCTTCTACGGCTTTGATCATCTCATCTGTGATCACTGCGGAGGAAGCGAATTTCTCACCGCCGTGTACGACACGGTGTCCGATCGCGTTAACTTCTTTCAGGCTTCCGATTGCGCCTGTCTTGTCGTTGGTAAGTGCATCCAGTACCATCTGGATTGCCTCTTTATGTGTTGGCATAGCTGCCTCTGTGATCTCCTTGTCACAGCCGGCTTTCTGGTATACCAGTCTTCCGTCGATACCGATTCTCTCGCAGAGACCTTTTGCAAGGACTGCCTCTGTATCGGAGTTGATTAACTGATATTTTAATGAAGAACTTCCACAGTTGATAACCAATACGTTCATGATATTTACTCTCCTGATTTTTTATAATATAAGGTTAGGGGCAAAAGATGTTTTGCCCCTAACATGATATGTAAGGATGATAACCGGATTATTTATCCTCTGCCTGGCACTGTACTGCTGTGATCGCTACAACACCTACGATATCATCTGCAGAGCATCCGCGGGACAGGTCGTTTACAGGTTTCGCGATACCCTGTGTAACAGGTCCGTATGCTTCTGCTTTACCAAGACGCTGAGCAAGCTTGTATCCGATGTTACCTGCATCAAGGTCTGGGAAGATAAGGACATTTGCTTTACCTGCTACTTCGCTTCCAGGTGCTTTGGATGCGCCTACGCTTGGAACGATAGCAGCGTCAAGCTGGAACTCTCCGTCAAGTTTAAGCTCCGGATGCTCCTCTTTGGCGATTCTGGTAGCCTCTACCATCTTATCTACGTCAGGATGTTTTGCACTTCCCTTGGTGGAGTGGGAAAGCATAGCTACCATCGGCTCCTCCTGAACAAGAAGCTTGAAGGACTCAGCGGAAGATGCTGCGATTGCGGAAAGTTCATCCGGAGTCGGGTTCTGGTTCAGACCGGAATCCGCAAATACGAATGCACCGTTTGCACCATACTCGCAATCCGGAACTACGATCAGGAAGAATGCGGATACAAGCTTGGTTCCCGGTTTTGTCTTCAGGATCTGAAGGCATGGACGAAGTGTATCTGCTGTAG
>OLQH01000679.1_pt1 | contig 34700 bp, 27 predicted proteins | sample 1672671 | NCBI WGS metagenome assembly OLQH01 (sample SAMEA3136712, study PRJEB25190) | human gut metagenome
AGTAGGAGTATTCCAGAATGATAGAAATTTATCATATTGTGAGATAAAGAATCCAGATCTTAAAGAGTTTGGAAATGGTTCATTTGATGATTGTGAAAAGCTAAAGACAGTAGTACTTCCGGCTAATTTAAAGAAAATACCGGGAAGTATGTTCGATAACGCAAATTATCTTGAAGAGATAACCATACCTGAGAGTGTAACAGAAATAGGAGATTTTGCATTTTCAGGATGTAGTTCATTAACAAGTATTGTAATACCTAAGAACGTAAGCAATGTTGGAGTAGGAGTATTCCAGAATGATAGAAATTTATCATATTGTGAGATAAAGAATCCAAATCTTGAAGAGTTTGGAAATAGTTCATTTGATGATTGTGAAAAGTTAAAGACAGTAGTGCTTCCGGATGGTTTAAAGAAGATACCGGGAAGTATGTTTGAGAGTGCAAATTATCTTGAGAAGATAACAATACCTGAAAGTGTAACAGAAATAGGAGATTTTGCATTTTCACGTTGTACATCACTTAAAGAAATTGTAATACCTAAAAATGTGATGAAAATAGGATTAGCTGCATTCTATAAAGGAACAAATCTTGAATCGGTCACAGTAAAGGCTCCGGAAGTAGAGTATTCAGGAAATAGTGTATACAATGAAGATCCAAAAGTTACACTTCACTGTTATATAGACTCAACATCTGTTGCATATGCAAAAAAATATGGCATCAAGTATGACACATCATTAGGAAAAAAACCTGTAGTATTAAACGGAATTGCAAGAAGTACAGATGGAAACTGGTATTACTATAAAAATAATAGCGTAGATTCATCATACAATGGACTTGCACAGTACGGCGGTTCATGGTGGTATGTAAAGAGTGGAAAAATTGATTTTTCAGCTACAACACTTTGCAAATACAATGGAACATGGTGGTATGTAAATAAAGGAAAGGTTAATTTCTCAGCATCAACACTTTGTAAGTATGGAAACAACTGGTATTATGTATCAGGTGGTAAAGTGGCATGGGGAGCAACGGGTCTTTGCAAATACAACAAGACATGGTTCTATGTACAAAAAGGAGTAGTAAATTTCAAAGCAACAACACTCTGCAAATATAACGGGGTATGGTGGTATGTAAGAAATGGTGTTCTCAACACATCTACAACACTTTGTAAATACGGAAATGCATGGTACTGTGTATCAGGTGGAAAAGTAGCATGGAATTACACAGGACTCTGCAAATACGGCAGTGCATGGTACTATGTACAGAAAGGTGTAGTAAACTTTAAGGCAACAACACTCACAAAATACGCCGGAACATGGTGGTATGTAAGAAATGGTGTGCTTAACACAAGCACAACACTCTGCAGATACGGAAACAGCTGGTTTGCAGTAAGTGGCGGCAAGGTCGCATGGGGCTACACAGGAAAATTGAAATACAATGGTTCTTACTTTAATGTAGTAAAAGGAATTGTGAAATTCTAAAAATATGGCATATAACAATGCACACATAATTTCAGAAATGTAATAAAAATATGAAATCCCGCATCACGAACGTGGTGCGGGATTTTTTGTCGTAAAAAATATATTTTTGAAACTATATTGAAAAATGCTGCGACCTAAATCTTGTAAATGATAAATAGTGGAAAGGAGACGTTAAAATGTGCAGAACAATGCAGAGATAAGAAACCGGGATAAGCCGGATGCTGAAAAGATGCAGCAGCTGAAAAACAGCTGATGGTCATTCCATGCCGTATAGATTTCGGTAAAAACGGAGTATATGACGCAATGCTGATCGGAAAAACAGTCTATTTCAAAAATGGATCGTGGTGGCTGGTGCGTGATGGAGTAGTGGATTTTTCAACAACGACATTTAAATACAATGGCTCCTGGTGGTATATAAATAAAGGAAGTGTAGATTTTTCAAGGCCAGGAAATGTAGTGTTTTTTCATTAAATGTAGGGAAATTAACAATTGACCATCCGAAAGCTACATATTACAATTAATTTACTTAAAAAGTCCGTCGAGGAGGTCACATATGAAAAAATTTTTAAAATCTCTACTAATCCCATTAGTCTCTTTTGCTATCGCAGCTGCAGTATTTCCCGCAGGCACATCTTTGCTTGACAGCCAGACTGTACTTGCGGATACAACTGCTGATACCTCGATCAAAAACGGATTATTTCATGAGGGCACGGACTGGAATTATTATGTAAACGGAGAAATTGCCACAGGCACAACGACACTTGTGAAATATAATGGGAACTGGTGGTATGTCAGAAACGGAAAGATCGATTTTGACAGCCATACGTTATGTAAATACAATGGAAACTGGTTTTATGTAAGCGGCGGGAAAGTAAACTTTAACGCTGCAGGCCTGTGCAAATACAATGGAAACTGGTTCTATGTAAAAAACGGCAAGGTGGACTTTAGTGCAACAACCCTTTGTAAATATAACGGAAACTGGTTTTATGTGAGCGGCGGAAAGGTAAACTTTAGCGCAACAACTCTTTGTAAATATAATGGAAACTGGTTTTATGTGAGCAACGGAAAAGTAAACTTTAATGCTGCCGGTTTATGCAGATACAATGGAAACTGGTTTTACGTGAGCGGCGGCAGGGTAAATTTCTCCGCCACAGGATTATGCAGATATAACGGATCATGGTGGTATGTCAGAAACGGAGTTGTAGATTTTAGTGCCAGAACATTGTACAGATACAACGGGATCTGGTGGTACATAAATGGTGGAAGGATTGATTTTGGCGCCCGCACATTATGTAAATATAACGGAACATGGTGGTTTATAGAGAATGGACAGATAAACTGGTCTGAAAATGCCAAAACATTAGTTAAATACGGCAGCAGCTGGTATTATGTAAATGGTGGAGTAGTAAACTGGAGATACAGCGGAAAATGTGTTTATGGTGACTACGAATATACGGTTGAAAACGGAGTGGTGGATTTTGGCGCACAGATCACAAAAAACGATCCATTCGCAAAATACATGAAGGCAAATCCGGCCAGATCCGGCGTACAGGGCACAGTAAATGCCATTGCAGATAATGCTACCGGAAAAATATATCCTGTAAACTATTCAAATGCAGATATAAGTGGGATCATCGGATATTATGTTACAGATTTTAATAACGATGGCAGAGATGAAATGCTTGTGGTCAGACATTCAAGTGAAGATGATCTTATCTTTGAACTATACAAAAAAGATGGAAACAGCTGTGTAAAGACAGCACAGACATCCGTTATAGACGGCGGCGTCAGATCATTTAATGAAAAGACCGAGAAAATAATGATCTGTGAACGCTATGGGAAAAAATATATTTTCATGCAGTTCCACAATTCGGATTCGGCATTTTGTGATGGATATTACAGAGGCTTTGCACTTCTTCACGTAAGTGGATCAGGATTTATAATGGATGCCAATGATGTATTTGCCGGCTCAAGTGACTGGCAGGAAGATAAGGGCTACATGAACAGCATCGGAAGGGTATGCAGCACACTGGATATATCGCTAAAGTATGATAACCAGATATATGGGCTTGCGGAAGCTGCAAATTATACGGATTATATGTCCGGATACAAAGTGTTTGCAGGAATAGAGACAAAAATGTCTATAAACCGCGATACCCTAAGGAAGAAACGGCAGGAATTAACAAATGGGGCAATAACAAGCTTTGAACTGGCAAAAATATACATAATCGGAGAACAGTAACAGTTTATATTGATATGCGGTAGTACCAGTATATAAAAAATACTAAATGATGTGTAAAAAGTACTAGTAATTTCCTCCGTGACATATTATAATCTAATTAATTACTTAAGATTTTTTAAAGTGATAATTGTGAATATAAGGTGTCAGGAGGATTTTTATGTTAAAGAAAAAGATTGTGGCAATTGCTGTTTTAGGCAGTCTGATAGTGTCATTATTCACGGGCTGTTCATTCACAGCCAAAAAAGAAGCAACCGAAATATATTTCTTGAGCTGTAAACCGGAAGTAAAAGCAGTCTGGGAAGAGGTTTCTGAAGCATACGAAAAGGAAACAGGTGTAAAACTTAAAGTACTTACAGCTGCAGATGGAAACCATGAGAGGACTTTAAAGGCAGAACTTGCAAAAAAGGATTCGCCTACGATGTTCCAGATAAACGGACCTGTAGAATATCAGAAATGGAAAAATTACTGCCTTGATTTAAGTGGTACAGATTTATATTCATGGATGCTCGATAAGGACATGGCTGTAACGGATGGTTCAGGCGTGTACGGCATACCATACGTTGTTGAGGGTTACGGAATAATTTATAACCAGGCTATAATGGATAAGTATTTTGCATTATCAGGCAGAGCCACAACATATACAAGTGTTGATGAAATAAATGATTTTGCAAAATTAAAAGAGGTAGCCGAGGATATGCAGGCTCATAAGAGTGAGCTTGGAATCGAGGGTGTATTTGCATCTACATCATTCGCACCGGGAGAGAACTGGAGATGGCAGACGCATCTTTTGAACATTCCTATGTACTATGAGTTTAAGGATAAAGGTGTGTCAGATTCGGATACATTTGATTTTACATATAGTAATAATTATAAAAGTATTCTTGACCTTTATATGGATAATTCATGCACAGACAAGAGTGATCTTGGAAATAAAACGGTTGAGGATTCGATGAGCGAATTTGCACAGGGCAAGGTTGCAATGGTTCAGAACGGAAACTGGGGATGGACACAGATTGAGAGTGCTGATGGGAATGTTGTGTCAGAGGATCAGGTTAAATATATGCCGATTTATACAGGTATGCCGGATGAGGAAAATCAGGGACTTTGTATAGGTACAGAAAACTACATCTGTATTAATTCACAGGTAAGTGAAGAGAAACAGCAGGCATCGATAGATTTCCTTGAATGGCTTTATAGTTCGGATGAAGGAAAGGCTTTTGTGACAAATGAATTTGGATTTATCCCACCATTTAATACATTCGACGAATCTGAATATCCAGCGAACCCTCTTGCAAAAGAAGTATTAAACTATATGAATGATTCATCAAAGGAATCAATATCATGGAACTTTGTTGCCATGCCAAGCCAGACGTTTAAGGATGATCTGGGAACAAATCTGCTCAGTTATGCGACAGGAGAGCTTGATTGGAATTCTCTGGTCAATATGACAAAGGCTGAGTGGGCATCAGAGAAACAGAAAGAGGGGGAGGAGTAAGATATGAAAACGATAAAATCAAAGGTGGCAACACTCATAGCTTCAACTTCTGTAATACTTATAGTTGCAGTTCTTGCTGTCTCACTTACAGTAATGAAAAATAATGTAGTAACTATGTGCGAAAACTATCTGTATGATACATGTGTATCAGCATCTAACACATTATATGAAAGCTTTTATGGTGATACAGAACAGGTAAACATGGACGTAAGGATACAGTATATTTTGTACAATGTAGGAATACAGGATATGGATTCGAGCAAGGCATACCTTGTTGACAAAAGTGGAAATTTTCTTTACCACAATGATCCGGACATGATAGGAACGCAGATGACAGGTAACAAGGTAATACAGGATGTGCTTGACCAGCTGAATTCTACAGGGGTAATGCCTACAGCAGACGTAAAAGAGTGTAAAGTAGATGGCACACAGAAATATGTTGCCTATATGTGTACGGTAAACGACTGGGTTGTTTATGTTGAAGCTGACAAAGATGATGTACTTTCATCAATTACTTCAATTATCACAATCTCTCTGATCGTAGGAGGATTGCTTATTCTTCTGGCGGTTGTGATCGGTATTATTGTGACAGGAAAGATAACAAAACCTATAACAAAACTTACAACTGTGATCAATGATATTTCAGAGCTTAATATGACGGATGAACATGAAATCCCGATTACAAAAGACGAGATCGGTGTCATGGGAGCTGCTGTTGCAAGGATGAAGCATCAGTTGCAGGAAATTGTCGGGGATCTGAATGGAATATCAGGAAAGCTTGTGTCTGATTCTAACACACTTTATGATATTTCCGAAAATGTAACAGAGGCATCCACAAACAACTCGGCTACAAACGAAGAACTTGCAGCGAGCATGGAATCGACATCACAGTCTACAGAAAACGTAACAAACAGTGTACAGGATATGAACAGCAGTGCCATTGAAGTAGCAAACAAGATAAATGAGGGTACAAACCTTACATCAAGTGCAATGGACAAAGCTCAGGAAATACATGAAAGAACACGTCAGGCAAGAGAAGAAACATTAAAGGTATATGATGAGATTAAGGGAACCTCTGAACAGGCGATAATACAGGCAAAGGAGGTTCAAAAGATCAATGAACTTGCCAATGCTATCCAGGAAATTGCTGATCAGACAACACTTCTTTCACTCAATGCTTCGATAGAGGCTGCAAGAGCCGGAGAGCAGGGAAGAGGATTTGCAGTCGTGGCAAGCGAAATTGCAAACCTTGCATCAGAATCAACTACGACAGGTGCAAATATTGTGACTATAGTTGCCCAGGTTAACACATCTGTCGAGACACTTACAAAATGTCTTGTGGATGCACTTGAGTTCCTTGAAAATAAAGTAATGAATGATTATGACGCATTTATGGAATCTTCTGACGAATACAGCAGTGCAGCAAAGAACATCGAGGATTTCATGAATCAGGCAAATGAAGAAGTAGATCAGCTTAAGAGTGCTATAAGCAGCATTACTGATGTAATGGATTCAATAAATAGAAACATCAATGAATGTTCGATCGGAATAAACGATATAGCAAACAAAACAACGGAAGTTGTAGAACTTACAAGCGAGAGCTTTGAGCGTTCAAATAACTGTAAGACATCAGCATCAGAGCTTCAGGATATTACCTCAAGATTCCATATATGATCACACTGATCTGGCAGCTGGTGCAGCTGCATATGTTTAGGATATGGTACTAGTATAGCGTTTTTTAATTAACTACACCATACCAGTCGCAGAATGCGACTGGTAAATATGGCTGAAGTGTGTAAAAATAGTCATATCAGATTAGGGGATCATAAAGGAGGAAATAAGGGGTACAAATGTCAGAAGGAGTATTGGAGGCAAATGGGGGACTGCCTGGACAGTATATTGATGGCATAATAGACATAATAGGCGAAAGCCATAATGTACAGATGTATTATCAAAACGAAATACTAAGGCAGATTTTGTTCAACAAGAATGAACTAACAAGTGAGCAGATGAGAGAACTCATATATTCATATGGAAATTCGCTCCACGCAAAGGATACGATAGGCAGAAGAGTGTTTGTAAAGCTTGCAATGTCAGGATATACACACTGAATATGCCTCATAAAGTGGTCAGAAAGTTACCGGAAAAAACGGTTGCTTTTTGACCATTTTTCTTGAGTTAAAGAATATAAGGTGTTATACTTTTTAAGAATTATATAAATAACACAATATTAAACGAACAAGTTTGATTAAATATCAATTGTGAAAAGAGGATCAAAATGAACATTGTAGTACTTGCAGGTGGACTGAGCACAGAAAGAGATGTTTCCTTCAAGACAGGAAGCATGGTTGCAAAAGCTCTTAAGGAGAATGGACACAAAGTTATACTATTAGATGTATTTATGGGATACAGCGATAAGGAAGAGGATCTGACAGGTATATTTGACCGTGCGGATGAGATAAGCGTAAAGGTCAGTGATATACCTACAGTTGCGCCTGATCTTGCGAAGGTTAAAGCTTCACGTAAAGATCAGTCGGCATGTTTCTTTGGACCAAACGTTATAAAAATGTGCCAGATGGCGGATATTGTATTTATGGCGCTTCATGGAGAAAATGGTGAGAATGGAAAGATCCAGGCTGCATTTGATCTTTTCGGGATCAGATATACAGGCAGCGATTACTTAAGCTCTGCAATCGCAATGAACAAAGAGACATCAAAGCAGTTTTTCCTTGCAAATGGAATCCCTGCTCCAAAGGGAATCTCTATGACAAGAGATACTAGGGAAGATGATGTAACAAAGCTCGATCTTACTTTGCCATGTGTTGTAAAACCATGCTGTGGTGGTTCAAGTATAGGTGTTACCATAGTAAGAAATGCAGACGAATTCAAGGCTGCACTTGACGATGCATTTAAGTGGGAAGACGAACTCGTTATCGAAGAGTATGTAGAGGGAAGAGAATTCTCTGTCGGAGTTATTGAGGGGAAGGCACTTCCTATCATAGAGATCGCACCTATCGCAGGATTCTATGACTATAAGAATAAATACAAAGCTGGCAGCACAGTAGAGACTTGTCCGGCAGAACTTCCGGATGAAGTTACAAAGCAGATGCAGCATTATGCAGAGGAAGTTGCCAGAGTTATCGGACTTGATACATATTCCAGATCTGATTTCCTTTTAAATGACAAAAACGAAATGTTCTGTCTCGAAGCAAATACACTTCCAGGTATGACACCGACAAGCCTTCTTCCACAGGAGGCAGCTGCAGTAGGTGTTAATTTTAACCAGCTATGTGAGCATTTGATCACAATATCGCTCAAAAAATACGAGGTGTAAAATGTCAGATCAATACATGAAAAATCTTACATTTGAAAATATTGCCAAAGCCTGTGAAGGAGAATATATAGGTGATGAGGCACTGCTATCAGACCGCATAAAAGGAGCTGTTATTGACAGCAGGCTTGTTGAGGAGGGATACCTTTTTATACCGGTAAAGGGCGAAAAAGTCGATGGACATAAATTCATCCCTGATGTTTTTCAAAAAGGTGCCGCTATAGTCCTTTCAGAGAAAAAACTTGAGGATCCGGCAGGCCCATATGTGCTTGTCGATTCTACGACAGAGGCGATGAAAAAGCTTGCTGCTTTTTACAGAAAAAGTCTTGACATAAAAGTTGTGGGGATTACAGGAAGTGTCGGAAAGACCAGTACAAAAGAGATGATCTCTTCTGTTTTGGAGCAAAAATACAGCGTACTGAAAACTGCCGGAAACTTCAATAATGAGATAGGTCTTCCACTTACGATTTTCAGGATCCGTGATGAGCATCAGGTAGCAGTTCTCGAGATGGGAATATCTGATTTTGGTGAGATGCACAGATTATCTGCAATGTCATGTCCCGATATAATGGTGATCACAAATATAGGATATTGCCACCTTGAATTTTTAGGTGACAGGGACGGAGTACTCAGGGCAAAGACAGAGTGTTTTGAGCATATGATGCCGGATGCATCGGTAGTGTTAAACGGCGATGACGATAAGCTTGCGACAAAACAGACTGTAAACGGAAAGCCTGTTGTATTTTATGGTAAAGGACAGTCAACAGAAAGCTGTGGTGATAACAGCCAAAACGACAATGGCAATAAAGCATATGCTGCAGCAGTTACAAAATCAGTATACACGACCGGTATACAAAATCTCGGATTTGACGGAATGAAAGCGCATTTTGTCACACCACAGGGAGAATTTGATGCGCAGATACATATTCCTGGTGAACACAACGTATACAATGCAATGGCAGCAGCTGCGGTAGGTCTTAAACTCGGACTTACTGTTGACGAGATAAAGAATGGCATTGAGGCTGCAAAAACTATAGCAGGAAGAACAAACTTTATAAAGCATAACAACATGACTATAATAGACGACTGCTATAATGCAAATCCTGTTTCCATGAAGTCTTCGATAGAAGTCTTATCCCATGCAAGCGGCAGGACTATAGCTGTTTTAGGTGATATGGGAGAACTCGGAAGTGATGAGGAAAAACTTCATTATGAGGTTGGTAAAGCAGTCGGAAATGATCATATAGATGCCCTGTTTTGTGCTGGAAATCTGGCAAAACAATACGCACAGGGCGCACAGAAAACGGACAGTAATGTTGATGTGCATTATTTTGAAAAACGAGAGGATATGACAAACGAACTTCTTTCATATGTAAAAGAAGGAGATACAATACTTATAAAGGCTTCGCATTTTATGGAGTTTCCAAAGGTTGTGGAGGCACTTCAGGCATGATTTGCCAAAAATAAGATGCGGTAAGCTTGAATAAATAAATGTACTCTCAGAATGCTTCGTTTGAAGAAGATTCCGAGAGTACATATAATAAAAGAAAGAGAGAAAAAATATGGCACAGAATCCAATAGTAACAATCACAATGGAAAATGGTGATGTGATAAAAGCAGAGCTTTATCCTGAGATCGCACCAAACACAGTAAACAATTTTATCAGCCTTATCAATCATAATTTCTATGATGGAGTAATTTTCCACAGAGTAATAAAAGGCTTTATGCTCCAGGGCGGAGATCCGGATGGAAACGGAACAGGCGGTCCGGGATATGAGATCAAAGGAGAATTCTCAAGTAACGGATTTAAAAACGATTTAAAACATACAGCAGGAGTGCTTTCAATGGCACGTACCATGATCCCTGATTCAGCAGGAAGCCAGTTCTTTATCATGCATAAGGATGCACCTCACCTTGACGGAGAGTATGCAGCATTCGGCAAAGTGACAGAAGGCATGGATGTTGTAGACAAAATCGCATGTGTGACAACAGATTATATGGATCGTCCGCTTGAGGATCAGAAAATGAAAACAGTAACAGTTGAAACATTTGGTGTTGAATATCCGGAACCGGAGACTGTATAATGATTATTCTTATAGAGGAGGCAGGCAGAAAGCTTGTCTCTTTTTGCAATAAAAGAAAAACTGACCGGATGATCTCACTGAAAAACGGAATAGATAAACATGGTCTCGAGGAATTTTTTTCAAAAAATGCAATAGACAAAAAGGATTGTGTATGGATCGTCACAGACCGCTCGCAGGTAAAAACAGCCGATGAGGTACATGTTGCTGCGGCAGGACAGATGGACATGGGCACACAATATGCATTTGAAAGCCTTGAAGAGGTCGATGCGCAATACCTTGACAAGATAAGGATGCGTTATAACGGAATACCGTGGGTGATAGGATACACAAAGCGGTGTATGATCCGGGAGCTTTCACTTTCTGATATTCCGGCACTTTACGATCTTTATGAAAAGCCGGGAATTACGGATTTTGTTGAGCCATTATATGATCTTGAAAAAGAAACAGAATATCAAAAAAATTATATAAAATATGTATACGGATATTTTGAATATGGTATGTGGCTTGTATTTGACAGGACAGATGGAAAGCTTATAGGAAGAGCGGGGCTTGATAACAGGGAATATGATGGAAAAAGTGAACTTGAGCTGGGATACATAATCGCACCTGAATACCAGGGCAGAGGCTATGCGGCGGAGGTATGTGATTTTATTATAGGATATGCCTGGGAGAATACAGGCTATGACAGCATAAGCTGCTTTATCGAACCGGCAAATACAAAATCCAGGAGACTTGCAGAAAGGCTTGGATTTACTAATTCAGGTAATGTGATCATCGGTGGAAATTATATGGAAAGATGGCAGATTTTTAATAAATAAGTTGAAAAAAAATACTTTTAGAAATAATATAGACTTATAGCTGCTGTTAAGACGCAGTTCTGGTGCTGTGATCAGACTGCGCACCACAGTGTAAATTATGAAGGAGATTGAATAATGAAGAAATATGCATATGGAGTAGACATAGGTGGAACAACTGTAAAGATAGGTTTTTTTGAGACAACAGGAAAGCTTGTAGATACATGGGAGATCCCTACAAGAACTGAGAATGATGGAGAACTCATTCTTTCGGATATAGCTGAATCAATAAAAGAAAATAACGAAAAAAACAGTATTACAACAGACGATATTGAAGGAATTGGTATGGGTGTACCGGGACCGGTGAAGGATGATGGAACAGTTCTCAAATGTGTGAATTTAGGATGGGGCGTATTCAATGTTGAAAAGGCTCTTTCAGTTATCTGCGGCGGAGTAAAAGTAAAAGCCGGTAATGATGCAAATGTTGCTGCACTTGGTGAGATGTGGCAGGGCGGAGGAAAAGGCTACGAAGATGTCGTTATGATAACTCTCGGAACAGGTGTAGGCGGCGGAATCATCCGTGGCGGAAAAATTGTTGCCGGAACAAATGGTGCAGCAGGAGAAATCGGGCATATACCTATGATAGATGATGAGTCTGAGTGCTGTGGATGCGGTAAAAAGGGCTGTCTTGAGCAGTATGCATCTGCAAACGGACTTGTAAATGTGGCAGAAAAATACATAGCTGCACATAGAACCGTGGAGACGGAGCTTGACCTTAATGCAGGATTTACAGCAAAAGATGTATGTGATGCAGCAAAAGCCGGTGACCAAGCAGGCCTTGCAGCCGTAGAGGAATCAATGAGATTATTGGGAAAAGCCATGGCAGCTGTTTCATGTGTGATCGATCCGCAAGTATTTGTAGTTGGTGGAGGTCTTTCAAAGGCCGGAAATATCATTATCGATACAGCTTCAAAATATTATAAAGAATATGCTTTCCACGCAAGCCGTGAGACAGAAATAAAGCTTGCAACACTTGGAAATGCAGCCGGAATGTACGGCGGTGTAAAAATGGTTATAGGGTAACCCGGTATAGGGAAATTAAAATAAGCCATCTATAATACACTAAAATATTGCAATTTGTACAAAAATAAAATATAATATTCCATTATAAAAATGCAATAAGAGGTGAGTTTATTGGCAGATTTTTCAGCAGAAGAATTAGAGCGCATGGCTGACAAAATGCGTTCTGACACAAGTGGTATAAGAGGAACAAGAGATTTTACAAGTCCGGAAGAACTTTTCAATGAATTGTTGGATGAGATAAAAAAGTATCATCCATCTACGGACACAAGCCTTGTAGAGAAAGCATACAGGGTTGCTTATAATGCGCATGAGGGACAGGTGCGCAAATCAGGAGAACCATATATAATACATCCACTATGTGTTGCGATAATTCTTGCTGAATTAGAGCTTGATAAGGAGACTATTGCAGCTGGACTTCTGCATGACGTGCTTGAAGATACAGTTATGACCGAGGATGAGATGCGCAAGCAGTTTGGTGATGATGTAGTTCTTCTTGTCGATGGTGTCACAAAACTCAAGCATCTGCACCTTACGGACAACACAAAGGATCCTAAGGATAAAAATGCAGACAGGCTTGAAATGCAGGCAGAAAATCTGCGAAAGATGTTCCTTGCTATGGCAAAGGATATCAGGGTCATAATGATCAAACTTGCCGACAGACTTCATAATATGCGGACGCTTAAATACCAGTCAACGGAAGCACAGATGCGTATTGCCCGTGAAACGCAGGATATCTATTGTCCGATAGCGCAGCGTCTTGGTATCAGCAAGATAAAGATTGAACTGGAAGATTTATCGATGAAATATCTTTATCCGGATGCATATTATGATCTTGTAGAAAAAATCGCATTGCGTAAGACGGAACGTGATAATTATATTCAGGGGCTTGTTGATGATGTTAAAAAATACATTTCTGAGTCAGGCATAAAGGCTGATATATACGGAAGAGCCAAGCATTTTTTCAGTATATACAAAAAGATGGTAAATCAGGACAAGACACTTGATCAGATATATGATCTTTTTGCGATAAGGATTCTTGTTGATTCAATAAAGGACTGCTATGCGGTGCTTGGCATAATGCATGAAAAATACAAACCTATTCCGGGGCGTTTTAAGGATTATATTGCCATGCCGAAGCAGAATATGTACCAGTCCCTTCATTCTACTCTTATCGGACCAAGCGGACAGCCTTTTGAGATCCAGATCAGGACCTATGAGATGCATCGTACTGCTGAGTATGGTATCGCAGCCCACTGGAAATATAAAGAGGCAAATAATGGAAATGCGACGGCAACAACTGTTACCGAGGAGGAAAAGCTAAGCTGGCTCCGTCAGATTCTTGAGTGGCAGCAGGATATGTCAGATAACAAAGAATTTATGAGTCTTTTAAAGAGTGACCTTGATCTTTTTTCTGACAATGTATTTGCATTTACACCATCGGGAGATGTAAAGAATCTTCCCAAAGGGTCTACACCGATAGACTTTGCGTATAGCATCCATTCGGCTGTCGGTAATAAAATGGTTGGAGCAAAAGTAAACGGAAAGCTTGTTACCATAGATTATGTCATTAAAAATGGTGACCAGATAGAGATAATCACGTCCCAGAATTCGAAGGGACCAAGCCGTGACTGGCTCAAAATAGTAAAGAGTACACAGGCGAAAAACAAGATAAACCAGTGGTTCAGGAGCGAGCTTAAAGAAGAAAATATCCTTCATGGAAAAGAGCTTATAGCTAATTATGCAAAAGCAAAAGGCATTAATTTCTCAGATATAAATAAGCCGGAATATCAGGAAAAGATCCGCAGGAAATATGGCTTCCATGATTGGAATTCCTGTCTTGCAACAGTCGGACACGGCGGACTTAAGGAAAGCCAGATCGTAAACCGTATGTATGATGAATACAAAAAGGATCATATTGTCCCATTGTCAGATGCGGATGTTATGGACAGTGTAGCGGACAAGCCTCAGGCAGCGCAGCAGCAGACGCAGCAGGGTAGATCCAGAAGCGGAATTGTAGTTCATGGATTATATGATGTGGCGGTTCATTTTTCAAAGTGCTGCAGTCCTGTGCCGGGCGATGAGATAGTAGGCTTTGTCACCAGAGGAAGAGGTATCTCGATCCATAGGACTGACTGTGTAAATATTATAGGTTTATCAAAGCTCGAAAAGCAAAGGCTCATTGAGGCAGAGTGGGAGGATACGGTATACGAAGATTCAAATGCCGAATACCAGGCAGAGCTTAAGATATACTGTAATGACAGATCAGGATTGCTTGTTGATATATCAAAAGTATTTACAGAAAAAGAAATCAATATAAACGGAATTCATTCTAAGACAAGCAAGCAGGGAATTGCTACGATCGAAGTATTTTTCAACACAAAAGGAAGAAAACAGATCAACAGCCTTGTTGAAAAGATTAGACAGATAGAAAGCGTTATAGATGTAGAAAGAACCACCGGTTAGTATCCCGGTGGTTTTTTATAAAAATTTAATAGGGGGCAGGCACCTAAATAGGAGATTAAAATGACAAATATGAAATTGGAGCATTATGTGGTTGGACCGGTTGAGACAAACTGTTATCTGGTCACAAATACAAAAACGAACGAACTTATAGTTATAGATCCGGGTGAAGAGGCAGATATGCTTATATCGAAAATAAAAGCTTCTGGGGCAAAGCCAGCTGCAATTCTTCTTACGCATGCGCATTTTGACCATATTACAGGGGCTGCGGCTGTTGCAGGAGAGTTTGGAGTAAAAATATATCTGCATGAGAAGGATAGGGATACACTTACAGATACACAGATGAATGCCAGCTGGATGATCGGGCATCCGATGACTTATACAGCGGATATTTTTGTGAAGGATGAGCAGGAGCTTGAGATAGCAGGGTTTAAGATAAGAGTACTATTCACGCCTGGACATACGCCAGGAGGCTGCTGCTACTATTTTCCATATGAGGATGTTGTATTCACAGGAGATTCACTGTTCTGTGGTTCGATCGGAAGAACAGATTTCAAGGGAGGCAGTATGTCCGATCTTGTCAGAAGCGTAAAAGAAAAACTTATGTCACTTCCGGATAAAACAGCAGTATATCCGGGACATAACGAGTCATCAACAATCGAAAATGAGAGGATGTTTAACCCATATCTATGATAGTAGTAATTTTTAACAAACCGGATTTTGAATATGATGTACACTCACTTTTAAAAGAATTTTTCCCTCAGGAAGATGTGCAGATGTATTACAGCTGTCCGCCGGAAGAGGTTTCGGGCAGAAATCTTGCATGTACACATCATGAGATGACAGGTGACGGTAAAAAAGAATTTGCTGATGCCGGCCAGGTGTTCAGGATTGATTATGTGGGAGATCAGATCACGATCAAGTGGGAGTATCAGAGTGTATTCCATGAGGCATGGATAAATGTTGATCCTGCTGACCGCAAGGAAACCAAGAACCAGCTAAAGATCGTACTCTACAAGATGATAGAAAAAGGCATCGGTCATGGTCTTCCATGGGGAACTCTGTCAGGTATCCGCCCGACAAAAATCGCGATGAAATGTCTTGAGGACGGCATGAATGATGAGCAGACATATGATTACCTTAAGGAAAACTATCTCGCAAGTGATGAGAAGATCAACTTGTCGATGGGAATAGCAAAAAGGGAAAAAGCACTGCTTGACAGACTCGATTACGAAAAAGGATACAGCCTTTATGTAGGAATACCATTCTGTCCGAGTACCTGTGCATATTGTTCATTTACATCATATCCGCTCGGGGTATGGAAGAATCGTGTAGATGAATATCTGGATGCCCTTGAAAAAGAGCTTTCTTATGTTGCGGATGCATTTAAGGATAAAACATTAAATTCCGTGTACATAGGAGGAGGCACACCTACTACACTTCTGCCATACCAGCTGGATCGCCTGATTAAAAAGATAAAAGGCTCTTTTGATCTATCAAATTGTCTGGAGTTTACAGTGGAAGCAGGAAGACCGGATTCTATAACGCGTGAGAAGCTTGAGACACTTAAGGCAAACGGGATAAGCCGTATTTCTGTAAATCCGCAGACGATGAAGCAGAAGACACTTGATATAATCGGAAGACACCATACGGTAGAGGATACGATAAACAGCTTTAAGCTTGCAAGAGAAGCAGGCTTTGACAATATAAATATGGATCTTATCATGGGACTGCCGGAGGAGACAATAGACGATGTGAGAAAAACTATGGAGATCATAAAAGAACTTGCACCGGATAATGTCACGGTTCATTCGCTTGCTGTGAAACGTGCGGCAAGACTTACTATCTTTAAGGATCGTTATCAGGATATGCAGATGATAAATACACAGGAGCATATGGATCTTTGTGCCGGATACTGTGAGGAGATGGGGCTGGAACCATATTATCTGTACCGGCAGAAAGGCATGGCAGGAAATATGGAAAATGTAGGTTATGCTTTGCCGGGAAAAGCAGGTGTATACAATATCCTCATCATGGAGGAGAAACAGACTATCGTGGCGTGTGGAGCGGGAGCTTCGACAAAGCGTGTATGGAATGAGCCGAACCCGGATGGAACCCACAGAATAGACAGATGCGAGAATGTCAAAGATGTAGCGACATATATAGACAGAATCGATGAAATGATTGACCGGAAAAAAGCTTTATTTGCCAGGTAGGTCGGGAGAAGTCTTAAAATAGATAAAAACTCAGTAAAAAGATGGATATTTTTGTGGCAAAAGTTTATGCGGAGACGATAGAGCGCAAGTTTCGGGGGGCAATGGAGTGGACCCAAAGAAAAATTGAAAAATAATATAGATGATGGCATCCGCTTAATTGTGGGAGCCATTATCTATATCGCAGATATATTTTTTTACTTCATCATATGATCTGTTCTCATAAAGTATCTTACCGCAGTAGAAACATTTTATATTGTAGGTATCAGCGATTCCCCATGAGTTTTCGGAAGTAGGTACAGCAATGATTTTTTTATGGTTACACATAGATTGTCCTTTGCTAAATATGTTATAATTTGTTATAGTAAGTCTATGCAAAATTGGAATTGCTATTCAAATTAAGGAGCGGGTATGTTTAGAAAAATAGAAATAAAAAGCTATAGAGGATTGAACAATATACAGTTAGATAATTTAGAATTAATTAATGTTCTGGTCGGAGATAACAATTCTGGTAAAACATCGGTTCTGGAAGCAATTCAACTATTTGCGGACAGAGATGTACTAAGGGAAATGATTTCGGTAGCGAGAAAAAGGGATACACCGTTAAATCCTTTGGGCAGAAATAGATTACAGCCATTTGATGCTTTCCTGTATTCTTTTCCAATCAATCAGGAGCAGAACAAGAAAATCTCTGTTGATGCTTATTCTGACATTTATGGTCATTGTCGTATAGCAGTTCAGGGAAGAATTGATAAAGACAATTTCTATGGAAATGAATTGTCAGAGGCTGAAGAAAGAAGATACCATACTATATGTGATGAGTATGGTATGATCCGTGTTGCTGAAGGTGAATACCTGTTTAAAGAAAAAGGGCATTATGAAGGTAAATATTATTTTAGAGAGACACAGTTAAGACCAGAAACGGAATATCGTGAAAAGAATAATGGAGTGTCTAATAAAGTTAAAAGTAATATTATGTATATTTCACCTATGGACATATATACGGGAAAGGTACTCAGCGCAAGTCTTTATAAAGGAATGCTCGTAGAGGAAAAAGAACGACTGCTGGAGCTTATGAGGCTTTTTGATGATAGAATTGTTGGAATTGAGACGGCTGTGCAGAATGACAGACCTGTTACAATGATAGAATTGGAAGAAATAGGATTGATGCCTATTTCACTTTTTGGAGATGGTATAAAAAAAGTTTTGACGTTAGCAAGTGCAGTAATTAAAACGCGTGATGGAATAGTATTGATAGATGAGTTTGAAACAGGAATACATAAAAGGGCATTAAGGTATGTGGCTGAATGGATGATCGCTGTTGCTAAAAGATATAATGTACAATTTTTTCTTACAACACATAGCAGTGATGCAATTGCAGCTTTGGTAGAAGCACAGGGGAAAAGTGAAAATGTGATCAGCGCATATAGACTAGAGCATTACAAAAATAAATTTTATGTAAAAAACTTTACCGGAAATGATCTGAGCATACTTAATAACAGTCAGGGATTGGATATTTTATGAAAAATTATTTGATTATTGTTGAGGGAGCACATGATATCGCCTTAATCGAAAAATTATTGTGTTTAAATGGAATTAATGAAAAAATAAATAATGCGGACGACCTTCCGGGTGTCTGGAAACATACAATTCCTACGCGATATCCATTTAATGCTGAAAGATTAGAACGTATAAGTCCGATACCTAGTTTTGTTAAGAATCCGGAAATTTCTGTTGCAATAAAAAATGCAAACAGTGATACGGAAATTATGTTTGTTCTTAAACAGACATTGCAGCTTATGGAGGTTAGTGAAGTAGATAAATTAAGTGGAATAATGTTGGTCTGCGATGCTGATAACAATACAGCAGATGTAAAACGTCAGAGATTGTTAGCTTCCAGAAATGAAGATATGAATTTTTCATTAAATGAATATACAATGGAACTCGATGTAAATGTAAAAAAGATACCATTGTATACATTTATTTTCCCAGATAATGAAAATGGAGGAAATCTGGAAAATCTGTTATTGCAGACAGCAGAAATTGCATATCCCGAATTATTAGCATTGGCAAAAGAATATGTAAAATCGGCTTCAGTTTATAGAAATGATCTAAAGAAGGAGCAAAAGGCTAAAAAGGCAGTTGTAGGTTGTATTGCAAATGTGATGAAACCTGGGAAAGCAAATCAGGTATCAATTGCAGATGACGACTGGGTATCGTTTAAAACATTGCATGAATGTAATATGTTGCAAAAGCTTAACACGGAGTTAAAGAAAATGATTAGCTACAATCCTTGACGATTTAACAGCCGAAAAGTATAATAAACACTGGAATTTAAGATAAATGGAGGAAGTTAAATGGCACTGAGCAAAAAGCCGGTAAACGGCATGAAAGATATATTACCTGCTGAGATGGAAATTCGTGATTATGTTACAAGCGTGATCAAGGATACATACCGCAGTTTTGGATTTACACCAATTGAGACACCTTGCATGGAAAATATTGCAAATCTCACAAGCAAACAGGGTGGAGAGAACGAGAAGCTTATCTTCAAGGTAATGAAACGAGGAGAAAAGTTAAACCTTGAGACTGCAAAAGAAGAGTCTGATGTAGTGGATTTTGGTATGCGTTACGATCTTACAGTGCCACTTTCACGTTATTATTCAAACAATGCAAACAATCTGCCTTCACCGTTTAAGGCACTTCAGATGGGAAGTGTGTGGAGAGCAGACAGACCACAGCGTGGACGTTACAGACAGTTCACACAATGTGATATAGATATCCTCGGAGAGCCAAGTAATCTTGCCGAGATAGAGCTTATCACAGCTACAACTACAACAATAGGCAGACTTGGATTTAAAAATTTTGAGATCCGTATCAATGAAAGAAGGATCTTAAAAGCCATGGCTGCATACAGCGGTTTTTCTGAGGATGATTACGACAGCGTTTTCATCACTCTTGATAAGATGGACAAGATCGGTGTTGAAGGTGTGGCAGAGGAGCTTGCAAAGGACGGATACCCACAGGAGAATATCGACAAATACCTCGATCTTTTCAAACTGCTAGAGCAGACAAGAGATGTGACAGAGGGAGTTAAGATCCTTTCTGATAAATTAGGCGAATATCTGGACGAAGAAGTGGTTACAAATATGACAGAGATAGCTACAGCAGTAAATGCAACAAAGGGTGCTGAGTTTGAACTTGTATTTGATCCTACTTTAGTCCGTGGAATGAGCTATTATACAGGTACTATTTTCGAGATCTCAATGCCAGAACTCGGTGCAGCCTGCGGCGGTGGTGGACGTTACGACAAGATGATCGGAAAGTTCACAGGAAACGATGTACCAGCATGTGGTTTTTCAATCGGTTTTGAGAGGATCATCCTGCTTCTCATGGAGAGCGGCTTCAAGATCCCGGAGAGTCCAAAGAAGGTAGCTTACCTTGTGGAGAAAAAGTATCCGGCAGATAAGCTTGTGGATGTAATGAATCAGGCAAAAGAGGCAAGAGCAAACGGTCAGCAGGTACTTGTTGTCCGCATGAATAAGAACAAGAAATTCCAGAAAGAACAGCTTACAAAAGATGGCTACGAGGAGTTCGTGGAGTTCTTCAACAGGTAGTCTTGTTTTCAAGGTCGCTTGAATTGAGCTTCCCTGCACATGTGAGCAGATTAGCTTTGTTGCGTGGACCGGAACGGAGTGTAGACAAAGCATGAGTATCGTGCGGTTTTGCGAATGTGCATGGGGTAATTTTTAATAGTTACGAATAAATATATAAAAGTATAAATATAAGGAGCATAAAAATGGCAGAATCAATGCAGGGCTTACACAGAAGCCATAGGTGTACAGAGGTATCAAGTGCCAATATCGGTGAAAAAGTTACCGTTATGGGATGGGTACAGAAGAGAAGAAATTTAGGAAGTCTTATTTTTATAGATTTAAGAGACAGAAGCGGTATATTACAGATCGTATTTGATGAGAACAGTGTAGGAGCCGAGGGTTTTGCAAAAGCCGGAACTTTAAGAAGTGAGTTTGTAGTAGCTGTTGAGGGAATGGTCCAGAAGCGTTCGGCAGCAGTAAATGAGAACTTAAAGACAGGTGATATCGAGGTTATCGCTACATCAATCAGAGTCCTCTCAGAGTCACAGACACCTCCATTCCAGATCGAGGAGAATTCAAAGACAAGCGAAGACATAAGGCTTAAATACCGTTATCTTGATCTTCGCCGTCCTGACATCCAGAGAAATCTTATGTTAAGAAGCAACGTGCTTCGTGTAATGCGTGATTTTATGGCAAACGAGGGATTTTTAGAGATCGAGACACCGATCCTTTGCAAATCAACACCTGAGGGAGCAAGAGATTATCTGGTACCTAGTCGTATCCATAACGGACATTTCTATGCCCTTCCACAGTCACCACAGCTTTTCAAACAGCTTCTGATGGCTTCCGGATATGACAGATATTTCCAGATCGCACGCTGCTTCCGTGATGAGGATCTCCGTGCAGACAGACAGCCTGAGTTTACACAGGCAGATATGGAGCTTTCATTTGTAGATATAGATGATGTTATCGGGATCAATGAGCGTCTCTTAAAACACTTATTCAAAGAAGTGATCAATGTGGATGTTCAGATCCCATTCCAGCGTATGCCATGGCAGGAGGCTATGGACAGATTCGGTTCAGACAAGCCTGATACACGTTTCGGCATGGAGCTTTGCGATGTATCTGATGTAGTAAAGGGATGTGGTTTTGGTGTATTCACAGGCGCACTTGAGAACGGTGGATCAGTACGTGGTATCAATGTAGAGGGACAGGCCAAGATGCCTCGTAAGAAGATCGACAAGCTTGTTGAGCATGCAAAAGGCTGTGGAGCCAAAGGTCTTGCATATTTGTGCATAAATGAGGATGGCACTTACAAATCATCATTTGCCAAGTTTATGACAGAGGATGAGCTTAACGCACTTGTTGAAAAAATGAACGGAAAACCGGGAGATCTTCTCCTTTTTGCAGCAGACAAGAACAAGATCGTATGGAACGTGCTCGGAGCACTCCGTCTCATGCTTGGAGCAGAGCTTGGTCTTATTGATGAGAATAAATACAATTTCCTCTGGGTTACAGAGTTCCCTCTTCTTGAGTGGTCTGACGAGGAAAATAGATTTATGGCAATGCATCATCCATTCACAATGCCTATGGAAGAGGATTGGGACAAGATCGATTCTGATCCGGGCGCAGTACGTGCAAAGGCATACGATATCGTATTAAATGGTACAGAGCTCGGTGGAGGATCAGTCCGTATCCATCAGGATGATATCCAGGAGAAGATGTTTGAGGTTTTAGGATTTACAAAAGAGCGTGCGCATGAGCAGTTCGGATTCCTTCTCGATGCATTCTCATATGGTGTTCCACCACACGCAGGACTTGCTTTTGGTGTTGACCGTATCTGTATGCATATGTTACATACAGACAACATCAAGGAGGTTATTGCATTCCCTAAGGTAAAGGATGCTTCAGATCTTATGTCAGAGGCACCCGGAACTGTAGATCCAAAACAGCTTGATGAACTTGGAATAGCTGTTGTAGCAAAGGATACAGCTGAGGAAGCAACAGAGGAATAGATGAATTTAAAAAGAAATATTTTTAATATAATCATAGTGATGCTGCTCATCGCACTTTGTGCGGGAGCAGTTTTGCTGAATAACAAAATACAAAAAATAGAAAACCAGTTATCATATACGGCAGATAATACATCGGTTATATTATCTGATGTCGAGACTATGCAGTCAGATATTGAGACAACACTCGAAGAGGAGGCAAGCCTTATATCCGATTGGAAGATCACCCTTAAAAGTGCTGACTTTTCTGCCAAAACTTATACGGTAGACATATCTGTAGTGCCAAAAGAATATACAAGTGATACTGTTACAAGTGTATATTTTGGAACGGATGAGATACCGCTTACACTCGATGGCATAAAATTTACAGGGGAGGCTACCCTCCCATTGTCAGAAAGCTATGCCGGAAATGTTACATTTCTGTTTGTGGATGGCGATAAGAGAAGTACCGAGGTTTTGGATGACTTTAAGGGCGTGATATCGGTATTCGATAACGTGGCATCCGGTATAATAAGCGCACAGCCGGAGGTCTCTGATGGAAACATCAAGCTTTCATTCGATCTCGATGCGGTTATACTTAATAATGATTATTTTGATTTTTCTAAGTATGAGCTTGTTGTTGCAAGCGGTCAGACGGATATAAGATCATATGACTTAGAACAGCTTGCATCACAGCAGGAGACAAAAAATAATCTTGCTGATGATTCACAGAAAGAGGATTCCGAAAACACAGAGGATGACACAGAAGCTGTGGATGATTATGAACATGGCTTTGAAGGAACTGTTAAAATAGATGACACGGCTCCGGCTGTGGCAGGGGAAAATATTAAGATTTATCTGAGAGTTACATCGGCACAGGGATATACTTTCACATATGATCTTTTCAGTGGGAACATAAATCAGGATGTGAATGGATTTGATACGGTTGATGAAATTGATAAAGGAAATTATACAGTAATTGATTCAAATAAGAGTGTATATCAAAAAGAAGACTGATATGTATCAGCCTTCTTTTTTTGATAGTGGGAGTGTGAAGATAAACTCGGTTCCAACGCCTTCTGTGCTTATGACATTAATATTTTCATTGTGAGCCTGAATGATTTCTTTTACGATCGAAAGACCAAGTCCACTGCCACGCTTGTCTTTTCCACGGGAGACATCAGTTTTATAAAATCTCTCCCAGATCTTCTTTAAGCTGTCTTTTGGAATACCGATGCCGGAATCTTTGACAGATATAAATACTTTTTCATTCTTGATGCTTGTCTCGATCTTGATGCTCGAATTTGAATTTGAAAATTTTATGGCATTGTCTATCAGATTATATAAAACCTGCTGGATTTTAGTCATGTCACCTCTTACGAAAAGCTCTTTCCCGGTAAGTACAAGGTCAAAGCTTACGCCTTTTTCGGCACATTTTCCCTCAAAAGTAAGTATGGTCATGCGGATCATATTGTTAATGTCAAAATCAGCGATGTCAAGTCGGATCCCGTGATGACCGAACTGGTTTAAGTCTATGAGACTTTGTGTAAGCTTATTGAGCCGGTTTGTCTCAAAAAGAATGATGTTTAAGTATTTATCCTGCATTTCTACAGGAATAGTACCATCAAGCATGGCTTCCACGTAGCCTTTGATAGAAGTAAGGGGAGAGCGGAAGTCGTGTGATACATTTGAGACAAATTTGCGTTGGTCTTCCTCAAGAGTATCAAGCTCCGTTGCCATATAATTTAACGTGTTTGCCAGATATCCGAGTTCATCGTTTGAGTGGATATCAATTTTTGAAGTAAAATCGCCCTTGGCATATCTGCTGGCAGATTCTGTTATTTTAATAAGCGGACGATAAATTGCCCTGACAAATAATGCAAGTATCAGAAATGCCAGAAGGAAGATAAATGCAACGGTATAGAAAGATATATTCAAAAAACCATTTATGCCATCAGTAACGCTGTTCATGTCCTTATGCAGAATGATATAAGCTCTTGTCTGATAACCTTCTGTTATTGATGAAAAAACAGACAGCTGGTCAGAGGAAAATTTATTATAAAATTTTCCAACTGTATAATATGAATTTCCAAAATCTGTTATATCAAAATCTTTAATTATGTATGGGCTGTTGCCAGCTCCGGTATCGTTGGAGCGTTTTCCAATTTCCGGATCGGATGAATCAAGGAGGATTTCACCATCAGGGCTTACGACCCAGACTTCGGCAGTCATATAGTCGGATATGATCTCCATATGATTTTGAAAATCAGTAAGCGACATGGAAGACTTAAAATATTCGGTTGCATAGTCGGAAGCTATTATGGAGGCTTCTCTGTATAGCTGCGAAGCCTCCTGTTTTTCCATGTATCTGCTTGTCAGGCGTTGCGTGAAAGTACAGATAATTATAAATGCAACAATGCCATATATGAAATAACTAAGCAGAAGCTTTAAATATAAGGTGCGTTTCATTATTTTACCTCGAATTTATAGCCGATTCCCCAGACTGTGGCAATGCTCCAGCCCGGTTTATCTTTTATTTTCTCACGCAGACGTTTTACATGGACATCGACCGTACGTGTATCTCCAATGTATTCATATCCCCAGATATGGTCGAGAAGCTGTTCTCTGGTAAATACCTGATTTGGAGAGGAGGCAAGGAAATATAAAAGTTCAAGCTCCTTTGGAGGCATATCTACCTGATGTCCGTCATATGTAACCGAGTAATTTGAAAGATTCACGATAAGGCCAGGGTATTCGACACATTTGATCTCAACACTCGCAGTCATATCCTGTTTTGCAGGCTGGAAACGTCTAAGGACAGCTTTTACACGCGCCACAAGTTCCTTTGAATCGAATGGCTTCATTATGTAGTCATCAGCCCCGAGTTCAAGACCAAGTACCTTGTCAAAGATCTCGCCCTTTGCCGAGAGCATGATGATCGGAACATTTGACCTGGTACGGATTTCGCGGCATACCTGATATCCATCGATGCCCGGAAGCATGAGATCGAGAAGTATGAGGTTTGGATTATAATGCTCGTATGATACGAGAGCGGCCTCGCCGTCATTTACGATCTTCGTGTCATAACATTCTTTTGTCAGATATAAAGATATAAGTTCGGCAATGTTGTTGTCATCATCTACGATAAGTATTTTCTGTTTTGTTGCCATATATTTAAACTCCTTTATTTAATGTCTTATAGTTTGATCCGGCGGACTATTTAAAGGTTGCGATAGTAACACCGGCATCACCCTCGCCGAATTCTCCAAGGTGATATTCTTTTATGGTTTTCATTCTCTTTAAGTGATTATGGACGGCGGCTCTTAAAGCACCGGTACCTTTACCATGGACTATCCGTACAGATGAAAGGTGGGCAATATATGCATCGTCAAGATATTTGTCCAAAAGAGCAATAGCTTCGTCTGTGGTCTTTCCGATAAGATTGATTTCGGATGAGACGGACAGTGATTTGCTCATTTTAATTTTACTTCCACTGCCGCCAAATTTCTTTGCCGGTGAAATGTCATCATTTATAAGGACGAGATCATTTATATTTACAAGAGATCGAAGTATTCCCATCTGGACGTAAAGATCTCCTTTGGCATTTGGAAGAGTGTGTACGGTTCCCTTTAAGTTGAGTGAAAGGACAAGAACGGAATCTCCGATACGCAGCTTCTTTGGCGCCTTATGATTCTTTTTTGTCTGGTCTTTCTTTATATCAGATAAACGCTTTTCCTTAGCTGACATTTTATCGCGGAGTGCAGAACGCTCTTTTTCCATCTGGCTCATAGGAGCCTGTCCCTGACCATATTTGTTGAAATTACGGATAGTCTTGTCGGCAAGTTCTTTGGCTTCTTTTAGTATATTATAAGCCTCTTCGTTTGCTTCACGGATAATTTTATCTTTGTTCTGGTCAATGCGTTTATTTTTATCCTCAAGCTGTTTTTTCAGCTGTGCAGTCTGTGTTTTATAGCGGTTTATTTCAAGCTGTTCTTTTTCGATTGTCTGACGCTGTGCTTCGAGGTTTGCGATGAGATCTTCAAAATCAAGATCTTTGGCATTTATGCGTTTTCTGGCATCTTCTATTATTGTATCAGAAAGTCCGAGTTTTGATGAAATTGCAAAGGCATTACTTTTACCAGGGATGCCTATCAAAAGCCTGTATGTAGGACTTAATGTTTCTACATTGAATTCACAGGATGCATTTTCAACACCATCTGTCGAGAGAGCATAAATTTTAAGTTCGCTGTAATGTGTTGTAGCCATTGTGACAGAGCCATAATTGTGAAGAGTGTTTAATATCGATATGGCAAGGGCAGCACCCTCTGTCGGGTCAGTACCGGAGCAAAGCTCATCGAAAAGGCAGAGACTTCTGTCGTCGGCTTTGTCTAATATTTTTACGATATTTGTCATGTGGGATGAAAAAGTACTGAGACTTTGTTCAATACTTTGCTCATCACCTATATCAGCAAAAACTTCTTCAAACACAGCAAGCTTTGAACGGTCGGCAGCCGGGATATGAAGACCAGCCTGTCCCATGAGGGTTAATAGACCGACGGTTTTAAGTGATACTGTTTTACCACCGGTGTTTGGTCCGGTTATTATAAGCTGTTTGTAGCCATCTCCAAGTCGGACGTCTATAGGAACAACCTTTTTAGGATCTAAAAGCGGGTGGCGGCCTTTACGGATATTTATGATTCCGGAGGTGTTAAATTCAGGTGCAGCTCCATTGTACGATTTGGCAAGTGAAGCTTTTGCAAATATGAAATCGAGTTCTGTGAGGACATTGTAATCAAGTTCAACAGCGGCTGTGTTCATTGCAACCTTGTCTGAAAGCTGGGCTAAGATAACATTGATTTCATCCTGTTCTTTTATAAATAATTCTTTTAGCTCGTTGTTTAAATTGACTACAGCCATAGGCTCGATAAAAAGAGTGGATCCGCTTGATGACTGATCGTGCATCATACCAGGAACGTTTCCTTTTGCTTCTGCCTTTACAGGCAGGCAGTAGCGCCCGTCACGCATTGTGACAACGGCATCCTGCAGGTAAGTTCTTGTCGTCTGGTTGTTCATTATGCTTGTAAGCTGTGCGTGGATGCGGTCGTTCATGCCACGGATCGCTTTACGGATTTTAAAAAGAGCCGGACTTGCATCATCGGCAATCTCGTCATCAGAAATAATACATCTTTTAATCTCATCGTTTAATTGTGTGAGAGGCTCTAACTGTGAAAAGAGTCCTGAAAGGGAATCGGTTTTATCATCATTTCTGTCTGAGCGGTCGTACGCTTTTGAGCGCTTTGCGACTTCAAGAAGACTGCTTATTCGAAGAAGCTCAGCTGCATTCAGACTGCCACCGATGTCAAGTCTTTTCAGTGAAGCATTTACGTTGTGGGTACCTGAAAAAGAGATGCTGCTGTCTTTGTAAAGACGGCTTAAGGCATCAGAGGTAGTCTGTTGTAAATGTTCGATTTCATTTATATCTGTTATCGGCTCAAGGGCAAGACAGCGTTTTTTTGTCTCGTCACACGCTGCAAAACCGGAGAGCATTTGAAGTATTTTATTATATTCTAATGTTTTGAAAACTTTCTGGTTCATAGTATATCTCCATATTTTTTTTTCGCAGTGCATATCAGAAAAATCATGGATTTTTCTGATTGTCCGGGCAGTCGCCCTATCATTACTGTATATCACATAATATTGCCTGTGAACAGTCATATTATGTGATATACAGTAATGGCACTGCTTGTTGCCTACGCTCATTATATCATGTGTTCACACACATGATAAGCCTGCGGCTGATACCAATGCGCATACGCGCTGATATAATTCGCTACGCTCATTATATCATGTGTTTCACACATGATAAGCCTGCGGCTGATACCAATGCGCATACGCGCCGATATAATTCGCTACGCTCATTATATCGTAATTCATAATATTAGAAAAGGTGAAATTGGGTTGCAAGGTATATGTTTTGTGAATATAATATAAAGGTGGTATATAAAAATTATTTAGCAGTTACACAGGTACAGTAATTGACATGCGAAACAGCCGGGTAATGGCAATAAACAGACATGGTGACTACGATGGAAGATTTTATACGTGAGAAAATAAAAGATAAACCGGTAAACAAAAAGAAGATCTTTATAAAAGTTGGAGTGTCAGCACTTTGCGGGATAGTATTTGCGGTTACGGCAAGTATTGTATTCTGTATTCTGGTGCCACATTTCCCTGAGAAAGATGATAATGAACAGATCATGGGGACTGAAAATGAGGCATATGTGGAGCCTATCCAGCAGGATAGCCAGAATACGCAGGATGGTACAGAGGATACACAGACTGTGATACCACAGACCCTGACACTGGATGATTATCAGTCGATCCAGAATGAACTTTACAAGACCGGTGCATCGGCAAGCAGATCAATAGTAGGAATTACAAGTGTTGTTGATTCTACGGATATTTTTAATAACTCGTATGAGACAGAAGGACAGGGCGTTGGTGTTATCATAAAAGACAACGGAAAGCAGCTGTTGATACTGACTGAAAAAAATATAGTTGATGGGGCAGATAAGCTAAGTGTCACGTTCGCAAACGATATAGTAGTAGATGCAGTGGCAGTAAAATACGACAGCAATACAGGCATTGCAATAGTATCTGTAGATAAATCATTAATAGACGAGTCGACAATGGCAGCAGTTTCTATTGCAAAAATTGGAAATTCCAATATAATGTCGAGAGGTGCGCTTGTTATTGCACTTGAAACAAATTATTCTATCATGACCGGCTGCATCACATCCACAAGCAACACAGTTTCTGCACAGGACAATAATTTTTCGGTGTTCACTACGGATATCGTAAGCAGTGAGCTGCAAAGTGGAATTTTGATAAACACATCGGGTGATGTTATCGGACTTGTTTTGAAAGGTTTCAATGCGGCGGATGTCAGCAATACCCTTACTGCTGTGGCGATAAGTGATATAGAGCCGATAATAGATATGCTTGAAGAAGGAAATAATATTCCTTATATAGGAATACTTGGAACGACAGTCACCGAGAAAATAGCAAACAGATATAATATTCCCAAAGGAGTATATATAAAAGAAGTAACTATGGATTCACCGGCATTTCAGGCTGGACTTCAGAATGGTGATGTGATAACAGAGCTTAACAATACAAAAGTGACTTCTATAGAGAATTATCATACAGAGCTTTTGTCATTAAAACCAGATGAAACTTATGATGTCACAGTAAAACGCAAAGGCAGCAATGGTTACACAGAGCTGACATGCCAGGTGAAAATCTCAGTTATGGATTAGGAGGATTTATGAAATATATTTCAACTCTCCGCGAGGGAGAGCGCATTAACGAAATTTACTTATGCAAGAGCAAACAGGCAGCCATGACAAAGAATGGCAAGCCATATGATAACGTAATATTACAGGACAAAACGGGAACACTCGATGCAAAGATCTGGGATGTCGGATCTGTAGGCATTGAGGAATTTGAGGCTATGGATTATATTGCCATAACAGGAGATATAACAAGCTTTCAGGGAAATCTCCAATGTTCGATAAAGCGTGCCAGAAAAGTTGGCGAAGGTGAATATGATCCGGCAGATTATCTTCCTGTAAGTGATAAGGACATTGATGCGATGTACAATGAACTTATGGGATACATAGATTCTGTAAAAAACCAGTATCTTTCAAGGCTTTTACACAGTTTCTTTGATAATGAAGAGTTTGAGCGCAGATTTAAGTTCCATTCAGCAGCAAAAAGCGTACATCATGGCTTTGTAGGCGGACTTTTAGAGCATACACTAGGTGTGACCAAAAACTGCGATTATTTTTCAAATATGTATCCGGTCTTAAATCGTGATCTTCTCATCACAGCAGCTATTTTTCACGATATCGGAAAATTAAAAGAGCTTTCGACATTTCCAGAGAATGACTATACAGATGCAGGTCAGCTCCTTGGCCATATCATGATAGGTGCTGAGTGGGTAGGTGATGCGATAAGGACAATTGACGGATTCCCGGTAGTTCTGGCAAACGAATTAAAGCACTGCATACTCGCACATCATGGTGAGCTTGAGTTTGGCTCACCGAAGAAACCGGCTCTTGTCGAAGCACTGGCTCTTAGTTTTGCGGACAATATTGATGCAAAGATGGAAACATTCAGGGAACTTCTCGTAAATGTGCCTGAGAACGATCTCGATTGGCAGGGATACAATAGATTTATGGAGACAAATTTCCGGAGAACAAGTGTATAAAAAGGCGGACAATATTAAATATAGCTATGGTGTGATTTTTGGTGTGAAAGTTTGTTAGCTGAGCCTATCAGAGTAATTGGTAGACCTTAGTTTGGCAGTAGTATTTTTTATCAACATATGTTAGACTGCTGTTATGCAAATCGGGATTTGCAGATTGGAGAATTATGAGAGCAGAAGAATTATGGAAAGCATATTGCGAGAAAGAGAATATAGATGTTGATACTCCTTATAGCGCGTGGGGATTTGGAGATGCACCTGATCAGCTGGCAGACCTTGTATTAAAGGGAATCAAGACTGCAACTGCATCCGCATATGATCTATATTTTATGGAAGGAGAAGAAGAGCCATTACCACAGCCAGGTGAGTATAGTGTTATTTTAGACTCAAAGGATGAGGCAATTTGTATTATTCAAACCACTAAGACTACAGTCGTTCCATTTAATGAAGTATCAGAGGAACACGCTTACAAGGAAGGGGAAGGCGACAGAAGTCTTGCATATTGGAGAATGGTTCATGAAGAATTCTTTACAAAAGAATTTGAAGAAACTAAAATTGAATTCAATGGACAAACAAGAATTCTTTGTGAGGAGTTTCAAGTAGTTTACGATTACACGACAACTTATCAAAAATAAGCTCCCCATTATGAAAAAATGAATAGAAAATGTATAAAAGTTGTAAAAACGAATAATTATAAGGGATTATGCATTAGACACACATTTGTAAAAATGGAGTAAAAATAATAAAGAAGAGAAAAGCATGAAAAAAAATGACATATTTGAACTTGAAATAACGGATATGGGAACAGATGGCGAGGGTATCGGACATTATGATGGCATGACCTTTTTCGTAAAGGATGCGCTTATCGGTGATGTCATAACTGCCCGTGCGACAAAACTAAAGAAAAACTATGGCTATGCAAGAGTGGAAGAGATTAAGACCCCTTCCACTTTTCGCATTGAGCCGAAATGTGCGCTGCACAAAAGGTGCGGAGGCTGTCAGATACAGGCACTTTCATATGAAAAGCAGCTTGAATTTAAAAATGACAAGGTGCGCAATAATCTCATGCGCATAGGTGGTTTTTTGGAGGATGAGCTTTCAGCAAAGATGGCACCACCGGTCGGCATAGACGATCCGTACAGATACCGCAATAAGGCACAATTTCCGGTAGGGCGTGATAAGGACGGCAACATAATAACTGGTTTTTATGCATCCCGGAGCCACAATATCATCCCGGTGGATGACTGTATGCTCGGAGTGCCTGTAAATAAAGAGATACTCGACATCATAAAGGCATGGATGAATGAGTATGGAATAGAGCCGTATGATGAAGTAAGCCGCACAGGACTGGTGCGCCATGTGCTTATCCGTTATGGATTTACATCTAAGCAGATCATGGTCTGTCTTGTGATAAACGGAGATGGGCTGGATTCAAAACGCAGGGGTAAGAATGTGAATGTATCATGTGTAGCTAGCGGAAAAATTACGGACAAGCGTGATCGTGATAGAGCAAGCTATAACAAGGCAAATGATAGCAAAGTAAGCTGTAACAAGCCATGTGATAGCAGATATAACGCAACCGATACATTATGCGAAAGATTATCAAAGATAGACGGGATGACATCGATTTCCTATAATATCAACAAGGAAAATACAAATGTTATCCTTGGCAAAAAGACAGTCTGCATATGGGGCAGATCGTATATCGAGGATACGATACATCTGCTTTCTTATCCTGATTTTACACCACAGGGTACAGGAATCACATATCAGATCTCACCACAATCATTTTATCAGGTAAACCCGAAGCAGACAGAAAAACTCTACAGCACAGCCTTGGAATTTGCAGGGCTGACCGGAAAGGAAAGTGTGTGGGATCTCTACTGCGGAATCGGAACAATATCACTTTTCCTCTCTCAGCGTGCTAAAAAGGTATATGGTGTGGAGATAGTGCCGCAGGCCATAGATGACGCAAAGAACAATGCAAAGATAAACGGCATCACAAACGCCGAATTTTTCGTGGGAAAAGCGGAGGAAGTGCTGCCGGAGTTCTATGCAGATGCAAAGAAAAATATAACTAAAGGGTCTGAAGCTATCAAGCCAGAAGTACATGCAGCAAAATATACGGATGAAGCGGATATGCTGACACCGGATGTGATCGTGGTAGATCCTCCGAGAAAAGGCTGCGATGAAAAGTGCCTCGACACCATGCTAAAGATGGAACCGCAGAGGATAGTTTATGTAAGCTGCGATTCGGCAACGCTGGCAAGGGATTTGAAGATCCTTTGTGAGGAGAAGTATGAGCTGGTGAAGTGGCAGGCATTTGACCAGTTTAGTCATACTGGACATGTGGAGACTGTGGTAGGACTACAAAGGAAAGATACCTAGAAATCCTTGAATTTACGCACTTTGTAGAGTTTTTCAGTTTCAACAAAATCGGTGAAAATCACAAGGAAAAGCTGCTTGTGCAGGAAGTTACCGTTGTGGTTGCCTTAGACCTCGATACGGGGAACACAAAAAATCCTGAATATGAAAGTGAATAGTGGACTATCAGATATTTGATAGATTATAGGGATACTTGTTAAAAGCGGGTGTCCCTATTTTTTATAGGGCATTCCAGAAATGGGGTGTCTTTTTTATTAAAATTTAGGAGGAAAATAAAAAATGACAAACACAGCGTTAGGAGCAGAGAATAGCAATTCTCGCATAATTACTTTCAAGAGCAAGGAACACGAAAAATTTTATATGGAATATCTGGAAAAATGCAGATATCAGGATGTCTACCATCAGGCTCTGGTTTATTGCCTGGGTATCGACAGAGACACAAGAGAAAATGTGAATAAAATCTATAATTTTAAAACTGGATGTGTAAAAACGGAATCCCTGCAGGAAGGATGGCAGACCAGTGGAAGTTTACGAATCGTCCGTATGGCATTTAATCTTTACTGCAATGGGACACCAAGTGTCGGAGATTATGAGGCAGAGGAAGATCAGTTAAAAGAGTGTCAGTATTATACCGTAGAAGATCTGTTTTGCTGTGAAAACAAGTGATGAAGAATCATCACGCTGTGACCATGGCAATGGGAACCAATACGCATATCTTTGATTGCGGTCGAGGGTATGGGGAAACGAAATCCCCATCAAGTTGCAAGTGGCCAGTAACCCCGGAAGGGGTTATTGTGCTACATTGCGAAACTTGCTCTGAAAGAGAGTAAAAGCCCTTCTATAATAAAAGCCAATTTAAGAAAAGGAATGATAACTGAATCTTGCGAATCTATGGTACTATGCGACTTGTATATTTCGAGCATAAGAAATATAATAGAGGACAGTACAATATCAGGAGGTCAATTATGGATGGATATATGACACTTAGGGAAGCAAGTGAAAAATGGGGTATCACGGCCCGGATGATAAATTATTATTGCTCATCGGGGAGAATCAAGGGTGCGGTAAAGGTATCAACTTTATGGCTGATACCACAGGATGCAGAGAAACCTGCGGATAAGCGGAGAAAAAATAATACAGCTATGGAGGTGCAGCCATGAAATTATTATTAGTGGAAGATAATGTAAAAGTAAAGGTTTGTTTAAGATAGTAATTAAAAAATTTAATACTAAAAAAACGAAATACACAAAAACTACAAGAAAAACTGATAAAATAAAAAA
>OLQH01000684.1_pt1 | contig 34603 bp, 25 predicted proteins | sample 1672671 | NCBI WGS metagenome assembly OLQH01 (sample SAMEA3136712, study PRJEB25190) | human gut metagenome
ACCAGTGCGAGAATCTTTTTGAGATGGCATATGAAAAAACTAATATGAAAGAAAAGGATGATGAAAAATTAAAAATATAGTGTATTTATAACTTTATATAGGGAAATTAGTGCAAGAAATATGTTCCAAAATAAAACATAAAAAGTGAATTAGTATAAGCAAATACGAAAAGAAAAAATTTTTTTGACAAATTTAGTGTTCGCCAACAGTATATTAAATATGGTAGATAACAGTAAAGCACCAGAGTATTAGATATTCCATGGTATGCTAAAGGACCTGTATCAAAACGTACAGGTCCTTCGTGGGTAAGGAGATCTGAGCACTCCCATCTCTCTAACGCAACTTAAAAGCAGGGGAGCCACAGTCTTAAAAAATTTAGCAAAAATAGTATAACATCAATGCACGATAATAGCAATAGTGTTGATTCTTTTTATGGGTAGTCCATTGCAATATGTCCTTGCAGTTACAGTTGAAAATTTTTCTATTGCAAATCCTTCTTTTTACGATTATACTAAAGATGTTTTCTAACGCAACAATAGAAAGCAGCGTTGCCACACCCAGGTTTGGCATCACAAAGCTCTATCCCGGCCTTGTGTCGGGATATCTTTGTATTACAGGAGATTTGCTATGAAGTATAGAATTGGTTTACATCTGGATAATGATAAAATCGGTTGGGCGGTAATCAGCGAGAATGAGCAGGGTGAAGCCTGTCATCTCGAACGTATGGGTGTCCGTTTCTTCTCTGTTGCCGAAAATCCGTTCAATGGAGCTGCACCTGGCGTTGAACGTCGTAGGTATCGACTGACTCGCCGCCGCTATGCGCGTATCCGTTATCGTTTCTCTAAACTGCGTAATTTATATTGAACTGCCGGAAGCAATTACTTTGAACAGCACAACTTCTTCCGATTCTATTGAAGTAGACCATGGATATTTTCTCAGAGGTAAGGTTCGAAGTAAAAGCGGCACATTTGAAATCTCCACATTGGATAAGCAGTATAAGCGTACATCTATTCCATTTTTCAGCTTATCCAAACTATATAAATGTGAAGTTGATCCGCTTGGAACAATCCGAAAAATCACGAAACCTGAAAAGCGTCTGGAATTTCATCTAAAATGACTTATCACTCCCTGGTTACCATAACATTAATTATTAAATCCAGAATCTAATTTATATCTTTGCAATTTAAAGTTGCAAAGATATAAAATTTCTGCTATACTATCATTAATAAATATGTTCCCCGCATAAGCGGGGGTGACCCGGCAGCGATAAGTTGTTATTTTCACAATGCATTTATTGTAAGTATCGGGGAGTGTAGACAACTTATTTTCCCCGCGTAAGCGGGGGTGATCCTTATGCTGATCCTAAACAGTTGTCTCCACATCAATTTCTCCCTGCGTCAGCAGGGTATTAAAAACGAAGAAAAGGTTTTTATAAACTTTTTCTTCGCTTTATTTTTATATCTCCTTTAAAATAGCAAGTCTAACTACATTCATTCAAGCCTAAAGGCGCAGCTTTTGAGATATCTGCTCAAAAGCTGCGCCTATTATTTAACTTTCGCACATACCGCTCTTATAATCTGACCACGCTTCATGCCCTCAATGCCTTTTGCACCGCGTCCCTTCTCTCTCAGCACACTAACGTCACGACATTGCGCATATCCGGAGTCTGACAACAGTAACACTGCCTGATCTGTATACAACACCTCCGCCAAGCGATCCGAACCTTCTACACGCACCAGGCAAACGCCCTCACCGACATGTCCTTGCGCTCTAAGCTGCGCCTTTTCCTCACTGTCCACACGCAGCACAAGCAGCTTCCTCTGCTGAGAAACAACTGTTAAACTACGCTTTGGCTGATAAACCAAACAGCAGCATAATCTATCGTCTGTACCTGTTTTCATACGCATACCTTTGGTCAGTCCACCGCCAATGTCTACGCGCTTGTACAAATCCGAAACATGCGTACGTAGTGCCTGTCCCTTTTCGCTAATCAGCAGAATATCATCAGTAGCCTTACAGAAGCAAGCTGCTGCCAGAGGTGCCTCGCCTATACGTACGACCTGCCGCTGGCCCTGCCATGCACACAGTTTGTCTGCTGGTAAGCGTACTATATCGCCATTTTTCGCTCCACAAATCAGCGAATCTGCATCCTTTTCACATGGAATCATGATACCGCCCGCTGCCAACGCTCTGCGGCATTCTTCCCACGCATCTGCCTGTAAAAATTCTTCTGCACTGACCTCGGCTAGCAAATACCATGCCGTTCCTTCTCTGCTAATTACAATTTTATCCGCAGATTGTGAAAACGGCAATATCGTTTTAACGCGGTCTATGGTCTTATCCGCAAAAATCTTCTCATCACGGCGTGCCCTCTTTGTCCAGTTATAAACGAACTCCTTTTTCGGCACTTCTTTTAAGGCACCGCCTGGCAAAACTGCAATCAATGTATCTTCGCAAACCGCCATTTTCACTTCTTCCGAAGAATCTGCAATCGGATCTCCATTCCCATTGGTGATTTGAGGCTTCCAATTGATCTGCAGATCGTCAATGGTCATCAATTCGCTCAGAGGATCATCACACTGCGCGATCATAACTGGCTTATCCGCCAGCTTTCCAGCTCTTACATTCTCTTCGGCCTCTGTTACAACCTGAGTCACTGCATTCACCATACTAAGCCCGCTCGGTTTTTGATACGGCAATGCGGTTGTCTTTCTTGCATCCTTCTTCATTAACCGGATATCGCCCTCAAGCTGAATCTGCATTGTGTCATATGGTTCCAGCGTGTCAATATAAAGATCAAACTCCTCGTCCTCTTGTGCGACCAAACGAGTCGATCCTCCGCATACTGCCGATTGACCCTTTTCAAGCGTAGTCTGCTCCATATCTGTCGCACCGCAAATGTATCGGTATAACGGGCGCTGCATTAAAATATGCAGCAGTTCACGCTGACCGTCTGCATTGGCATAGTCAAATGCTTTTACATTAGGATCTTCGATTTTGTGACCCATCAGCACAGAAATTGCAGCCCGAGAAGCATCAGTCGCAATCAGCTCCGTTGCAGCTTGATGCCGTAAAATGTAGGCTACTACTGTATTCTCGTACTCCACCCCTACCTCTTTATCAATAGCCATCATTGCCTCAGCTTCAAAGAAAAAGCCTTCTTCGACACCTGCATCAATGCAAATATCCTTAAAAATACGGTTCATTTCCTTTGCTGTACACCGTGTCAGCAAATTCGTACCCTGACAAGCAAGCGGCATGTCATTAATATCTAAGTCGGTATAGCCGTTTTTCTCCATGTACTCCTGCACCATACGCTTGCGCTCTTCCAGCAGCTCATAAAACTGCGGCAGCAGCGGCAAAAGTCTATAACCGCTTGCGGTTTTACTGCCGGTTTTGACGGTCCTCGAGCTTTGCTCTTCCACTTCCCGTCGCTCTATAGAGTACAAACCATCCGCCATTTTGCGAATATTTCCAAATGACAAACCCGCTGCTTCTGATGTACGGCAGCCCAGCAGAAGCATGACCAGCAAAGCAATGCACTCGCCCTGTGTCGATGCTCGCTTTATCAACTCGTTATAAATTTTAATTTCCGCTTCAATTGTCAGCGACTTCGGCCGCCACTGGCAACGATCAGCAGCTCTACGTACCTCCAACAGCTGCTCCGTAGTCAGCTGACTAAGATCTTCCGGAATCACAAATGGGACCGTGTCTCTGAACCGCATCAGAGACAGTCCCGCTCGACACGCCTGCTCTACAAAGCTCACGAAAATACTCCGTGCTCTTTGATCCTGGGCATCACTGCCTTCAAAAATGTCAATTTTAGACGACCAAATCTGCTCCGCCGTTTCTTCTGTCAGCGAAGCATACTCAATGTCATTATAAATCTCAGCAATGTAATGGTAGAAAACACTATCATATGCCCTGCATGTGCTGTCAGCCCATTTGCGCGCATTCTGTATAGCCAAAATTACCCGCTCGTAAGCACCCCAAACGGTTAGTTTGCCATTTTTCGTTTTCTCATTATATATTTTGCCTTTGCGTCTGCTACGGCATGGCTTAGTTCGCTTGTCATTATAGCTACCGGTTTCTTTGCGCTGAGTTGTGAAAAATGCCATTTATTTCACTCCTTATTCTGCTGCTTTATATTTATATAATGACATTTTAGTAAATAAACGTCAATATAATTAACTCAAATTTCATTATGCAACATAAGGACCTATTGCAAGATACAATAAGTCCTTATCTACAGGCATTAAAAAAGAGCCTTTCGGCTCACACATTACTATATTTTTTCAATTTTGACACCATGTTCAGTTTGAATTTTGACACTTGCCCCACGCTTCACCCGCAGATGTAGGTGCATGGCCACTTTCCATCTATCTTCCTTTTCAGTTAACAAATTATGGTATCTTCTAAGTTGCGCATCCAGTGTCATCAGCGCGATTCGAGCGCTGTAGTCCGCATACCATTCTTCGTATGTCTGCGCTGCTTTACATCCTAAGATTTTCTGAGTCTGGCCATCCGACATACCGCATACGGCGCGACAATAATGTTCAAAACTTGTGCGAATTACATCCGTTCGTGAAATTTTCGCATACTCCGGCACTACTTTTTGAAGCACCTCTTTTTCAAAAGCGCGCAGCTTCAAGACATCCCATCGGCGTCCGCCCTCACCTACAATCAGCGGAGCATCTACCTTTGCTCCTGCTTCCAATCGCGGCTTCAAAAGCACACTTAGCGCCGCCTGCGCTAAAGGGGTACACGGTATGCGCCGCAGCTTTCCGCTTTCACGCTCATATGGCTTCCACTCTGCAACTTTACCTCGATTTTGTACGGATTTTGCGCCAATTTCGATATATACCGCATCTTTATACCGCATTAAATTGTCAATATTTAATCCACATAGCTCTCCCGTCTTTACACCCGTGGTCAGATGAAGCAGTACGGATGCATACCGTATATCGGTCTGCATCCCCTCTATGCATAAGGCCGTCAGCATCCGCATCTCTTCCAGACTAAGGGCACGCTGGTTAATATTTTTGTCTGCCTTTTCTCCCTCGCTACGAACAGTTACGAGCAATTTTTTAACATTATTTTCTTGTAAGATTCCTTGCGCAACCGCTTCATCATACAGCCGGTTCAGCGCTCGCTTTATAGCATCGTCTTCCCCTCTGTTAACTGCTACTTTTTCTACAGCACGAAAAGTTACAGCTTCCATCTTTTCCTGTAACTCAGGCAATGGCGGAAGCAATTTCGCTGCGCACCGCACCAGTTCTCTGCGCCTTTCATCGTTCTTACCATATATACTTGTTACGCATTCTTCCGGCAGCACCAGAAGCAGCAGCTCCGGTGTCGCTTCTTTTAACTGCCCCGATCGTAGCCACTCAAGTACCATGTTGCTATGCTTACATATAATGTTTTCTGCAGCTTTTATGACAACCTCAGCCTTCACACTCTTTGCTGTGACTAGTTTGCTTACGCCTTCCCCGTGCAGTATACTCCCATCTGGCTGCCTCATACTGATGTAGCATCTATCCTGCCCTTTAGCTGTCATCTCCATTTCTGTCACACGGAATGGCACTCCATACACCTGCACATTAGGCGAATTCTTTCGCTTTCTCCCCACGATTCTCACTCTTTTCGTGTATATACTCTCGAAAAAGGGTATAAAAAAAGACCAATAAGCCATTCTCTTATTGGTCTTACTATTGACTTTTTTGATATACAAAAAGCTCCACTACCGCATCTTTTTGCAGCAGCAGAGCTACTTTACCCACTTTTCGATACTATTATTATACACCCGTAAGATTCTCTTGACAATCACCGTTTGATTCCAAGTTGTTCTACCTTTGTTCCACTTTGTTCTACTCCTGTTCTGCCTTTGCATATATCCAAAAACGATTAACTCCGAACCGCTTTGCAGCAAAACAATCCCGGAGCACGGACTCAACAAGCTGTGCTCCGGGAGTACGGCGTACCATTTCGCACATTGTTCATATCATATCTTTCCGTGTTGTTTCTTCGCAAATTGTGCTGCTTGGAGGCAGGTCAATTTGCACAAATTCCCCTGAAATATGCTGCCTTACAACGGCTTTTCAAATGTCGTATTAGCAAGGTATTAGCAGGAACCCCTTGTGACAGAGGGCTTTCAGGGGCCATTTCAAAATGCTATTAGCAGGGAGGATCATTTTATGAGCACCAACGAAAAAGGGACGCCCCAAAGCAGAACATACACCGTGAATGACATCGCAACCATCCTCGGTATTGGCCGCGCTTCGGCCTATAAACTCGCCAACTCCGGATTGTTCAAGACGATCCGCATCGGCAACATGATCCGCATTTCCAGGAAGTCCTTTGAGGATTGGCTGAGGGCGGAAGGGCTGGACGACAAATAGTCTATATCGGCTGGGGATAGGTTTGAAACAGTAAGTTCAAACCTATCCCTGTATCATTTCCCATTATACTTTGGTACCCAATAAACTAAATAAATTACTTGGAATGTGCAAAAATAGCATCTACTTTTTTCTGAAGCCTTTCCTTAGCCACAGAATCAAATGCATCAATACCATTGATATAGTTGCTAATAAAATCTTTGGGCTTTCTTTGATGGGCATAAAAAAGTGCTGTTCTAATTTTAAGTGCCGTTTTAATAGACTTATTGTCTTCAGACATTTTTTCCAGTGCTTGAAGTGATTCGCTCATCTTATTCAAATTGCCAAAATACTCACTGCAATCAAACAATGTGCGAACCACATATGACGAATCTGGAAACTTGATTTTTCCTTCTTCAAGCAAACCTAACGCACGTTGCGCATCGTTTTCAATATATGTAGCATACTGAGCGTGCATTTCATAATAAGTTGTAATTGGCTTTGTACTATGAAAACGGGTAATTGTGCTCAGCATTTGTTGAATATATTCATTCTCCTCACTAGTTCTATTCTTGGCAGATTTTCTAACGAGTATTTCAAAGAAAGGCTGAATATGAAACGGGTTTTCAGGTTCATTTATATAATTTGATTTGGCATACTCATATGCGCTTTCATAATCATAAAGTCCTCGATAAACTATAACAATTTCACGCATAGCACTACGATGGTGAGGTTGCATCTCCAATACTCGTTTATATCTATCAAGAGCTTTCCCGTATTCTGACTTATGACGAAACATAAATCCTCTTAGAAACTCATATTCAACCAGGTTCTTTGTTGCATCAGTTTTAAAGAACTCCACCTCTTCATAAAATCTCTGATCTGTTTGTCTTGCTAATGCCCGACAATAGAATTCTTGTATTCGTATTTGAGCGGGCAAATCATATCGGAAAAAGGCACGCGAATCTTTCAACTTTTCCACAATACTAATTACTTGTAAATATTTTTGCCGATTATAGAGCTCATAAATTGAAGACAAGTATACGGTGGAATACATAAATCGTTCAGGAATATCTTTTCCCTCAATAATATTCGATTTCAAATAATATTTTATGTTCTCATAGTCTTCAGATGTAGTCGCATTCTCTGACATAATTCGACCATTGAAATCGGACAATCGACTGGATAACAATTCCTTAATGTCTTTCGGTAATTCAATACGATTTCTTTGAATGTAATCACTTATTACCGGATTTACTTCTATATACTCATTTGAAACACCTAGATAACGGCAAATGGTTGCATTTTTGAGATAAGTAAACGCATTTTGGTATCCTTTGCTCAATTCTAAAACTGAAAGAAGCAGTTCTGTTGGCACAATACCATAGGCAGACATAAAGGATAGCAAACCATATGCATCAGTCTGATTTTCCGTTGGTATTATAGTTTCAAGCATTTCCAATATCTTTGAAGAAAAGGTTTCTACTAATATGTGTGGCTTTTTTTTCACTTCCTCAATAGAAGTATCTTTCATCAACTCTACACAATAGCGAACTTGTGGAGGATACCCAGTCAAAATATCTTTAAAATACGACCTATCGTCAGATGTCAATTCTAATCCAAGAGTTTTTCCATATACACGCATTAGCCCATTCCACTCGTTATATGGAAGTGTGCTGAGTTCTTGAAAAAATATATGTGGATTATTCCGCAGTGCGCTAAAATTTAATCTAAATCTTGATGCAATGAGTAAGGTGACCTCTTTCCTAATACGACGGAGGGCTTTTTCAAACCAATAGGCAATATCGCCTGATCTTGAAATAAGAACTCCGTCATCATATATCGTTACCTGTTCCTTGTAATTTTGAACGGTTTCCAAACTTTTAACTAAAGCATCTATTTTGGCATCCATATCCGGAAGTGTGGTCACATTTTCTAAACTGTATGTTCCAAACCCTATTTCGGAAAGCTTCACAATCAAGTCCTCAATAGTAGACATATTTCCTAAAGAAATAGTGGGGGGAGCATAGTAGTCTTCGATAATTCTAGATTTTTTTAATGCATGTAATAAATATGATTTTCGCCCAATTCTTGTCAATCCGCTTGCAATAATGCAATTAAATCCATCCCCTGTATCAAATCTTTTTTTAAAATTTGCAATTTCCTGCTCTCTTCCATAGAAACAATCTAAATCATCTACAGTACACAGTCGATTGTCCAGCAAATATTTAATTTGCTGGGCTTTTATTTTTCGATATGCAACTTTATTGCTGGCTATTACTCTAAGGTTATAAGATGTAAAACCTTTTTTTAAAAAATCAGGGATTCGAGAATCCGCATGGCTAATCACAGGATCAATTATAATCGGAAATATCTGAGATAACTTTTTGCTGTCATGATTTAATCTTTCATCTGCAATTGAGAATTCCTTTTGTACCCACTCTGAATTCAATGCACTATCTGAAAGAAAAACTACAAAGATACTGGTATTGTCCATCTCTCTAAATATCTCGTCTATATTTTTCATCCCAGCTTCAAAACACATGCTATCATACACACAATAATCACGGCCAAACTGCTCTGCGATATACTGTACATATTTTTTGTCATTACTGCTATGAGAAAGGAACACCTTATTCATTGAGCACCCTCCATATTTAAGACCAGAGTATATTTTTGTGTATTATAGCACTTATTTTAAAACAAAGCAATCCAATAAATATGTATATTCATCAAATACTATCGGCGAATTTTATCCATTGATATAAATCTATTATAATACATTTTTATTTTAAACTTTTAATACATATCTAAGATTACATCCCAAAACCACCTCAAAAGGAGTTGAAAATCTCTTGTTTTTCTCTCGCAATCAACAGCAAAGCTCTCCGCCCATAGGTTTTCCCCTCCGGGGTATCCGGGCGGCATAGAGGTTGCCTTTTCCCCAAAAACGAACACTTTTGCAGACCGCCGAAAGGAGGTGATAACATGGCGGTATTTCGCATTGAGAAAACCCGCGACTACACGGTGATGTCCAACTACCACCTGCGCAACGCGGGGCTGTCCCTGAAATCCAAAGGGCTGCTCTCCATGATGCTGTCTTTGCCGGAGGACTGGAACTACACCACCAGGGGGCTTGCGAAAATCTGCAAGGGCAAGATTGTGGACGTAGAGTATGTCATCTACGAGACGCCCCATCCCCCGTACACGGGCCAGCCGTGTGAGGACGAGCCGGATACGGCTTGTCCAGATACGGAAAACCCGGATATGGATAACCCATGTCTGGAAAAGCGGCCGCAATTAAATAAAGAGAAAAGAAATCCTGAAAAACAAAATACTGATTCATCAAGTACGGAAGGATCAAATCCTATCCAATCAAGCCCCCAATCCCCTGCAGGGGCCAACCGGACCGGACGGGACTGGATGCGGGAGCGAGAGAGCTATCGGGAACTGATTTTGGAGAATATCGAGTATGACTATCTGTGCTGGGATGACCGGCTGGATCGGGATATGCTGAATGAATTGGTTGAGCTCATGGTGGATACCGTCTGTTCCCGGAGGGAGATGATCCGCATTGCCGGGGACGACTATCCGGCGGAGGTGGTGAAATCCCGATTCCTGAAGCTGAACAGTTCCCACATCGAGTATGTGCTGGATCGTATGCGGGAGAACACCACCTATGTCCGCAACATCAAGAAATATCTACTGGCTGCCCTGTATAACGCCCCGGCTACCATCGACAGCTACTATGCGTCTCTGGTGAACCATGACCTATATGGCGGTAGAGAAAGGAGATGATGACTTATGCAGGAAGCAGTCACCCAGCTCACCGTTGCCCTCTGCGTGGAGGCTTCCAAGCTCTCCGCCGGGATGCTGCAACAGGCCATAAAAAAAGTGCTGGACGAGATGCAGAAAGGAGTGACCAGCCACAAGACCAAGCTGCACCACGGAAAGCAGACCCTCCGGCAGTTGATGAAGCACAACACCGGCGTTTCCAACATCGAGATCACCGATCAGAACATCCGGGCCTTTTCCGCCACCGCCAAGAAGTACGGCATTGACTTTGCGCTGAAAAAGGACACCAGCGGAGAGATATCCCGCTACCTGGTGTTCTTCAAGGGCCGGGATGCCGACGTCATCACGGCGGCTTTTCGGGAGTTTTCCGCAAAAAACCTGGAGAAAGAGAAAAAGCCCTCCATCCGCAAGGAGCTGGAGCAGGCGAAACAGCAGTCCAAAGCCTAGCACCGCCAGCGGGAGAAGGTCAAGACCAAAGACCGGGGTGTGGAATTATGACGGTTGACTGGAAGAAAAAGCTGCTCCCCAACCTCCCGTATCTTCTGTTTGTCTATCTCTTTGACAAGCTCTGCCAAGCGGTACGCCTTGTGCCCGGCCTTGACGCCTCTGAAAAGTTCCTACATTTGAGCCAGGGCTTTACGGAGGCGTTTTCTTCTGGGCTGCCCAACCTGCATCCGCTGGACCTGCTGTGCCGTGCGCAATCGAGCAGTGCTGCTGCCATGATCGCATTCGCGCCACCTATGCATACAGTGTCCAGTTCTCCGCCTGTCAACAATCGCTAGTGCTTTTGCCATTGCTGTCACCATCACTGGCATCACCAACCGACAGACGCTACCTCACCGTGTCGGCATAAGGTTCAGAGCAAGCACTCGCCGTAGATGACAGTCATGGTCTTTGACGTTACCTCACTGCTGCCATTGAAATCGAAAGTTATGCAGGTGTTGATGCATTCCCCGCTTAATAGCATTGCTTTTATATCTCCTTGACGTTTTTCGCCTGCTGCTCGAAGTATACTCAGAATTTTGATTTCAGGTATCAAAAAAAGCACCTTCACGTCGTGCATTTTTTTGATACCACTGCCTTTCCATACGACTTTCCACTTTCGGTGTCGCCTACCCGGAGTTTTTCTAAGTGCTCTGAAAAATACAAAAAAACCGCTGATTTCTCACGAAATCAGCGGTTAAACATGGTTGCGGGGACAGGACTTGAACCTGCGGCCTCCGGGTTATGAGCCCGACGAGCTACCAACTGCTCTACCCCGCGATATAGATTTTATCGCAACTCTCTCTCAGAGTGCTTATATACTATACCATAGGATCGAGCAGTTGTCAAGCATAATCTTCAATTTTCTATTCGACAAATTCAGTCTTTTATCTCGCTGTCCTCTGCGGGCAGCAGATCCGGCAGTTCAAACCAGAAGCAGATACCGCCTTCGACGTTCTCCGCGCCGCAGGCGCCGTGCAGGGTATCCGCGATGGCGCGGACAAGCGACAGACCGATGCCGGTGCCGCCGGCCTCTCGGGTGCGGGCGCGGTCGGTGCGGTAGAATTTCTCCCAGATTTTCGGCAGTTCCTCCTCCGGCAGACCTTCACCTTCATTGAACACGGACAGGCGCACGCTGTTTCCGGTTCTTGCCGCCGAAATCTCAATGTGCTTGCCCTCGGGCGTGTAGCGGATGGCGTTGGACAGGTAATTCATCAGCACCTGATCGAGCAGATCACCGTCCGTGCGGACCGTAATATGCGTGTTATCATATTCCACGGTCAAACCTCGGTTTTCACACAAAACAGCGGTTTTGCGCACCGCTTCCGCACAAAGTGCATGCAGATCAATATCCTCGTCGAACGTCTGCTCTGCACCAAGCTCCAGCCGCGAAAGACTGAGCAGCTGCATGACCAGTTTGTTCATGTGGTCGGCCTCATCGGCGATGGTGTCGCAGTAGAACTTGCGGTCCTCGGGGTCATCGGCCACGCCAGCCGTCAGGCCCTCGGCATAGCCCTGAATGAGCGCGATCGGCGTTTTCAGCTCATGCGACACGTTGACGATAAACTCCTGCCGCATATTGTCGATACGCTCCTTCTCCTCGATCTCCTGCGCCAGCTGATCATTGGACTCCTTCAGCTCACCGATCGCCTGCTCCAAATATGCAGACAGACGGTTGAGCGACTGTCCCAGCTGGTCAATCTCATCGCCGTCCTCCTTGCCGGTGTACTGCATAGAGAAATCCAGCTCACTCATTCGGTCGGCCAGTCCCGCCATTTGAATAAGCGGACGCGTAAACTGACGCGAGATAACATAGCCGCACCCCAGACAAATCAGCAGCGCACAGCCGCCGGCAATCAGCAGAAACACCAGATTCAGCGAAGAATTCTGTTCGATATACGCATAGGGCATATATGCGATCAGATATTCACCGTGTTCCGCATTCAGCACGCCGATCAGGCACAGATACTGGTCATTATCGCGCAGACTGATCGTCATAAAGCGGTATTCGTTTTTACCCAAATCTACCCAGTCACGATTCTGGACCACGGACGCCAGCACCGCAAAGCTGCGGAACTTCTGCTCCATGTGTCCAAAATCAAACCCTACGTCGCCCTCCTGCATGGCAGACGAGGTCATCACATCGCCGTTATCGGTCACCACCGCCAGACGAATGGCACTGCGGCTCTCATAGCTGTCCAGCAGCGCGGCAACATCCGAGGAATCACTCGCGTAGCTGGTGCAGATGCTGCCGTAGGCATCGCGCAACTCGCTTCGGCGTGTCATCATATAGTAATCCTGATAGAAAAACACGTTGAGCAGCACCAGAATACCGATAAACACCAGCGCGATAATGCTGATCGCGGCAAAAAACTTAAACCGGATTGACCGATGCTTTAGCTTCATACCTCAAAGCGGTAACCGTAGCCGCGCACGGTTTCGATCATGGTGCCGCACTCCCCGAGCTTGGCGCGCAGCTTTTTGACGTGTGTATCCACGGTACGCAGATCGCCGAAGTAGTCGTAACCCCAGACAGCATTGAGGATGCTCTCGCGCGACAGCGCAATCGCGCGGTTGTTCTTAAAGTAGATGAGCAACTCGTACTCCTTGGGGGTCAGGTCGATCGGCTTGTTCTCCACCATGACCTCACGGCGCAGCTCATTGACCGACAGCTTGCCAAGCTGTTCGAGCGGTGCACCGGCGCGGCCTTCTCGTTTGAGCAGTGTGCGCACGCGGGCCGCCAGCACGATCGGCGAAAACGGCTTGGTGACGTAATCGTCCGCACCGCCTTCTAGGCCGCGCACCTGATCCGCGTCCTCGGCACGGGCGGTGAGCAGCATAACCGGCAGGTGGGTTTCGCCGTGCTCCTGCTCGCGCAGCTCCCGCAGGACTTCAAAGCCGTCCATCCCCGGCATCATCACGTCCAGAATGGCCATATCCAGTCCCGGACGGCGGTTCTCCAGAATATTCAGCGCTTCCTTTCCATCGGCAGCTTCGACGATGGTATGACCGTCCCGCTTGAGAAAGTCGCTGACCAGACGACGGATACGCGCCTCATCGTCTGCGATTAAAATAGTAGACAATATAATTCCACCTTACATTCTTATAATACCGCAAGTATACCGCCGGTGTTTGTTCGTTGTGTGAACAAAATCATGGGTTTTCAATTTTTGTTGAACAGGAGGTTGCTGCTTGAGAAGCGAACGGGTCTTGCCTGCCCGGCAGGGGCGCCGTACCCACGGCGAGGGGCACAAGAGGGGTGGACACCTATGGTTTCCACCCCTCTTGTGAATCTCCCCGCTTCCTCTTAGCGTCTGCCTGTCATAGAACTGAGACTCGCCAGAGAAACGGCCATATTGTTTATCTTCCGTAGGGGCGACCAATATGTCCGCCCATTTCTCTACCTTTACGCAGTGTCAGATACTCTGCTGCTACACATACGGTTTAGTCTACGCAGGCGCGACACAAGGTGAATTGCCCGAAGGGCAAGAGAAGGTCCCCTGGGGGATGACAGTGTCGCGCAACTCTTTGGCTTGGTGGCCACGGACGGCACCTACGAATTGAATCTATCAACGGACTTTACCGTAGGGTGCGACGACCTCGGCGCACCGTATCTAAACCGTCTGCTCATTGCTAAAACGCAGGGGCGGCCATTGGCCGCCCACAGAATGATAACCCATTGCGTTCTCTTCACTCTTCACTCTTTCTTAAAACGCCGAATACTTCAAAATATCTTTTCGCATTCGCGTGATAATCCGCTTTTCCAGCCTTGAAATGTAGCTTTGCGAGATACCCAGCAAATCCGCGACCTCCTTCTGCGTCAGCGCCTTCGGCGTGCCGATGCCGAACCGCAGCGAGATGATCTGCCGCTCTCTCGGCGGCAGATGGCCCAGTGCCCGATGCAGCAGCATTTTGTCCACATCGTCCTCGAGCGGCCGCATGACGCTGTCCGGCTCGGTGCCGAGAATATCACTCAGCAGCAGCTCGTTGCCGTCCCAGTCCGAGGACAGCGGCTCGTCGATGGAAACCTCGCTCCGCCGTCCGGCGATCTTGCGCAGGTGCATGAGGATCTCGTTCTCGATACACCGCGACGCATACGTCGCCAGCTTGACGTTTTTGTCGCTCCGGTAGGTGCTCACCGCCTTGATGAGTCCGATCGTTCCAATAGAAATTAAATCTTCTGTTCCCACACCGCTCGACTCAAACTTACGCGCCAGGAACACCACCAGCCGCAGATTGTGCTCGATAAGACGGTTGCGCGCCGCAACATCGCCCCCGCTGTTCGCCTCCACGGCGGCGGCCTCCTCCTCCGAAGACAACGGCGGCGGCAGAACATCGCTGCCGCCGATATAATGTACGCCTTGCGCTCGAAACCGCCGCAAAACCATCTTTAACCACTGCAGAAATTTCATTTTGCTCTCCCTTTCACACCCCGATAAGTCCCTCGTACGCGCCCTGTCCGATGGAGACCGCACTGACCGCACACACACAGTCGAGTGCCGTGCCGTCTGCTCTCAGCACGCTGTCCGGCCGGAAATACAGCAGCAGACCGCCATCCGTGCCGACCGCGTGAAACGGCAGCAGACCGCAGCGTGCAGCCAGATTTTCCGGCAGAGCCGTCAGCTGCGCGGACGCACTGCCGAACGGCAGTTTCGTGTCCAACAGGCACTCGGCGGTCTTGCGCTCGAGCACCACGACCGGCTTTCCGGAAACCGGTTCGGTCAGGTCGTTGCCTGTGTCGTGCAGCACGCGCACGGCGGTCTGCCGAGTGCCGAACCGGATGGTCAACGTTTCTGTTTCGCGGTGCAGCGCGCCGTGCTTCGCATCTCCGCACAGGAGTATCCCGCTTGCCGCGTAGCCGACAGCTGCCGCCAGCACGAGCACCTGCATCGGCACCGCAAAGTAGTACCCGCACGAGAGCAGCAGCCTTCTGCCGCTTGCGGCACTCAGCGCCGCCGCCAGTCCGGCAAACGAGGCCGCGACCACGCCGTACAGTGCACACAGCCGCGCAAGGTGCCGCTCTCTGCCGAAAGCGATCATGCACAGGCCCAGTCCTGCAATAAGGCGCAGCGGTGCAAGTGTCAGCACCGGCCAGACCGCACCCAGCACGGCATAGCCACCGCCGAGTGCTGCCGAGAAAATCAGTCGCATTTTCCGCACCTGCACGCCGCCTAAGCGAGCCGTCGCAAGCAGCGTTGCGCCATCCATCAGCGCGTTGACGGCAAACAGCACATCCAGATAGACGACCATACCTCACCTCCCGACCAAGATTCAGTATAGCACGAACAACGTGCGCGTTTTGCCGAATAAAGAGCGTAAAATACCTGAAACCGCTCTACCATAAGATAGAACGGTTTCAGGCAAAGAGTAGTATGTAAGTAAGATGTGGTCGAAATGAGAAAGGATATAAAAGAAAACAGCAAGAGTCCTGCACCTTTATCGGTATCAGCCCCCTTGCTGTGTCTTTATCATACTGCAAAATCGAAGATTTGTCACCTGTCGATTTTTACAAAATTCCCAGTGATTCTATCGGTTATTTTCGGAGTGCGTACTGTGCCAGCAGCTTTGCTGCGTCCTCGACGTCGGAAACCGCACACAGCTCGCTCGGAGAATGGATATAGCGAGTCGGGATGGAGACCGCGCCTGCCTGCACGCCTGCGCGCGCCTTCTGCAGCGCCGAAGTATCCGTGCCGCCGCACAGCAGGATTTCGCGCTGCGCGGATACACCGCAGTCTTTCGCCGCCTGCTCGAGCGCATCCACAACCGCCGGTGTGCAGATAACCGAGCGGTCCATCACCTTGACTGCCGGTCCCTTGCCCAGCTCGACCGCCATCGCGGACTTCATCTCCGGCAGGTCGCCGGTATCGGTCACATCCACCGCGATAGCCGCATCCGGCTCAACTGCGAACGCTGCCGCGCCTGCGCCGCGCAGGCCAACCTCCTCCTGTGCCGTAAACACGAAGTACAGGTCGTTCTCGATTTCCTTGTCCGCCAGCTGCTCCATCATCATCAGGAGCGTCACGCAGCCGATACGGTTGTCCAGATAAGGGCCGCACAGCACGCCGTTCTGCTCGAAGCGCGGTGCTTCGTACACCGCGAAATCGCCGATCTCAACCAGCCTGCGGGCCTCCTCGGCGTTCTTTGCGCCGATGTCGATGAACAGATTATCCAGTGTCAGGTCTTTCAGCGGCGTTTTTTCCTCGTAGGAGATCACGCCGCGCGTGCCGTTGGCGAACTTCACCTGAATGTTCAGCAGATCGCCCACATACAGGCCGCCGATCTGCGAGAAGCGGATGAAGCCCTTATCCTCGATATAGGTCGCCACCACGCCGATGGAGTCCATATGTGCCGCAAACAGCAGCTTTTTGCCGCCCTTTGCACCTTTTTTGCGGCAGATAAGGTTGCCGAGTGCATCCGTCGTCACATCGTCGATATACGCGCCTGCAATCTCCGCGATGGTTTCGCGAACCGCATCCTCACGGCCGGAAGGGCCGAATGCACCCGCGACCGTGTTCCATAAATCAAAAATCTTGCTCATTCGTCGTCCCCTCCGAGTTCTTCCAGAAATGCGCGTGCGGCGGAAAGCACCGCTTCGCAGTCAGCTACTGCCGCCACCGAGGACGGCGAGTGAATATAGCGTACCGGAGCCGCAGCCGCGCACACGCGCACGCCTGCACGGCTCTTGTGGATACGGCCTGCGTCCGTGCCGCCGGCTACGCGCGTTTTCGTCTGCCAGCGGATGCCGCGCTTGTCGCAGGCATTGCGCAGAAGTTCAAACAGCTCCGCATCGTAGATCGTCGCGCCATCCATGAACGGCAGAACCACACCGCCGCGTACGCGGCAAACGGCTTTTCCGCCTTCCACCTCTGCGAGATCAGCGGCTGTCGTGCCCTCGAGCACCATTGCGAATCCCGGGTCAAGCGCATATGCCATGCTTGCCGCACCGCGCAGACCGACTTCCTCCTGCACGGTGAAGCAGAACCAGGTGTCGATCGGCGGCTCATCCTCGATGAGCTTGAGGAGCGCGGCACAGCCGACACGGTCGTCGATCGCCTTGGCCTTAATAAGACCGTCGCCGAACTCGACAACCGCCGAGTCAAACACGCCGTAATCGCCAAGCGAAACCTTGTCCTCAGCGGCAGCTTTGCTCGCTGCACCAATGTCGATATACAAATCCTTGGTCTTTGGCATGGTGCGGCGTTCTGCGGCAGTTGTCAGATGAACCGCCTTGATGCCGATCACGCCCTGCACATCACCGAAGCGAACCGGTCGGCCGATGACCACGCGCGGGTCCACGCCGCCGATAAATCCAAATTTCAGCATGCCGTCGTCGGTAATCTTCTTGATGATAACGCCGACCTCATCCATGTGCGCGCACAGCACAACCGGACGCTCGAGCGCCTTTTTTCCCTTTCGGAACACCATAATGTTGCCGATGGCATCGGTTTTCATTTCATCCGCGAACGGTTTTACCTTCTCGATCACAAACTCGCGCACCGCATCCTCACAGCCGGACGGCCCCGGCAGTGCGCACAGCTGCTTCATCAGTTCGATCATGCGCCCACCTCCTCGTCAAATTCGCGCAGGAATTCTGCCATCAGGTCAGCGACTGCCTGCACATCAGACAGCTCCACGACCTCGACCGGCGTATGCATGTATTTTTCCGGAATGGACAGCAAACCCATTGCGATGCCGCGGCCGACGATCTGCATCGTCCACGCATTCGTGCCGGTGTTGCCCTCCATGATTTCAAGCGTATAGTCGATGTCGTTCGCCTTGGCGGTCTTGATGAGCACCTTGGTGAAGCCGCGGTGCAGGTTCGGACCCATGCCGACTGCCACGCCGCTGCCAAGGTCGAACACACCGTCCGACGGACCGTCCGGCGTTCTGCCGTGGGTCACATCCACCGCGATGGCGTACTCCGGCTGAACCGTAAACGCGCCGGTCTGCGCACCCAGTTCAGTAACTTCCTCCTGCGTGCTGATGAGCACCGCAACATTGCACTTCAGCTTGTCCTTCGCCGCGTGCAGCTGCTCCATTGCCAGCAGGATGGCGGCAACGCCCGCTCGGTCGTCAAGGCACTTGCTGCAAAGCTGACCGCCCGCCAGCTTGATCGGCTGCTGCGCAAACACGATCGGCGTGCCGACACGAATGCGGCTTTTGGCATCGAGCAGACCGGTGTCAATCGCCATCTGGTCGATCGGAACGGCCTTGTTCTGCTCACCTGCTTTGAGCAGGTGCGGCGGCATGCAGGATACCACGCCGTACAGCGGCTCGTCCGCGAGAATGGTCACCTCACCGCCGAGCAGCATGCGCGGGTCCACACCGCCGACCGGCGCGAACCGCAGAAAGCCGCCGTCCAGCACCTCGGTGACAAGAAAGCCGATCTGGTCGAGATGCGCGTCCAGCAGGACGGTTTTCGCGCCCTCTTTACCGCAGGACAGGCTGCCGATCACGTTGCCGTTTTTGTCCGCATCCACGGTGTCGCAGTACGGCCGGAACAGCTCCGCGACGGCCTTTGCCGCCTGCATTTCAAAGCCGCTGACCGCCGGCAGCGCGCACAGCGTCCGCAGCGTTTGTTCTAACTGCAAGGAAATTCCTCCTTTTTTGTCATTTATCGTACAAGGTTTATTATAACCGTTTCTTTCCATGGTTACAAGATAAAAGGCGCTCCTGAGAGCGCCTTTTGCTTTATGAAATCTGTTCTCCGGTCGGCAGATACAGCGCGTTCACCGCGTCCGTTTTGCCGTTCGGATAGGAATCTACCACGCGGAGACAACCGTTTTCAAAGCTGAGCCGATAATAAATATCGATCGTGTCCTCGATTTTGATCGTACCCAGCGTTGCGCCGAAGCGGTCAAAGCAGGTAATCGTGTGCTCATCGGTCGGGAGCGCGTACACGCCTGCGCCGTCGGTCGGCAGTGCACCCGGACGGCCGTTCGGGCACTTCACGCGGAACAGAACTTTGTTCGTGCCGTCCGCGTCACAGCGGATGTACTCGTATTCCTTGTCGTTGATCCAGTGGCTGTAAATGTTCTGACCAACCTCGTCAAACGCATTCTGATAGGTCTTTGTCAGCTTTTTGCCGTTAAAGTTGTACAGCGCATAGTAACCGGTCGATTCTGCGGCGATGTAGGTATCGCTGTACTGATTCAGCTTCAGCGCACGCGAACTGGACGCGATGCGCTTGCCGCCTGCGATAATCGTGTACGAGGTATCATCATCCGTTGTTGCAACAAAGCGATCACCTATGTTATCCGAAAGATACATTTTCTTGTGATCGAGCGCAAAATTCATACTCCACACAGTTTTGCCCGCAGTATCAATAGCACGAATGGTCTTGCTGTCCACGCGAACAACTGCTTTGCCGTCCTTGAAGGCGGTCAGGTGGTCATACGTTTGGGTAGCCTTGGTACCGTCCGTGAAAATCATATAATCCTTGCCATACGTTATACTGTCAATATTCATCGGAATCGCCCAGCCTACCTGCTCACCGTCCACCGTAGCAAGTGAATAATTTTCCAGAGTTTCACCGGTTTTCATATTGTATACAGTGTATTCCCGACTGTCCTCTCGATATAGATAGACCCACTCGCCAAATACCGTAATAGCGGTGAATTCACCATTGTATTTCTTGTAATTGGTTAATAGCTTGTTACCCTTGGCATCCTCAAGGTGCATCTGTACATTAAAACCGTCATCGCTGTCAACAACAACAGTATACTTAGCCGCGGTCTTGCTCGGCACCTCGGCATACTTGGTATCATACAGCCGCAGCATGGTCGCGATGGACTGCTCGTGCGTATAGCTGTTATTCGGTGCAAAACGATTGCCGCTGACACCGTTCATCACGCCGCTGTTGTACGCCCAGTACACATCGCTGCGTGCCCACGCCTGAATGTCCGCGCCGTCCGCGAAAACGTGCGGCATACGGTCCTTCACGCTGTCCTTGGCATTCTTGCGCAGGTTTCCCAGACGGTGCAGCATGCTTGCCGCCTGCTGACGGGTCAGCTTCTGCTGCGGTGCAAATTTGCCATTGCCAACGCCGTTCACCACGCCCAGAGACGCACAGAGCAGCACATCCTCGTCCTTGGTATCCGAGAAGGAGACCGCGGTTTTCTCGACGGATTTTACGTTGCCGCTCTTTTCCCAGGTGCGGTAAACCGCTGCCGCCAGTGCGCAGAAATCCGCACGGGTGATGCTCTGCGTGTACGCCTGATCGACCTGCTCCGGCACAATGCCCGCGTTCCGCGCGGTATCCACCGCCGACTTGGCCCAACTGCTCGGCGCTTCCGCTGCCGCAGCTGCCGTTACCAGCATAGCCGCAGATAAAATCGCTGCAATCGTTCGTTTCATAGAAAATCCTCCTTTTAATTCAGCGGTCAGTGATTTTTTCTTTGTTTTGGATATTGCGCGCGCTGTTTTCTGATCGCTGCATTGTATTTGACGTTTGGTATCTGCAAAAGGTTCCCAGATTTATCGGGTAATGTCAAAAAAATCATTGACGGTGCAGGTCTGCAGAATACCGTCCGGCGTGTAGTATTCATCCCGCAGGACGCGCTGCTGCTCGTCATACCATATTTTCTCGGTTACGCCATTCTCGCTGACGCAGACTGCGGTGCGCTCGGCGTCGTCGTATGTCCACTCGTTGTCCTGCATCATTTCGTAATTCGGATCATGCACATTGTTTTCCATGCGCAGTATGGAACCGCGTGCATCCTTCACCGTGATCCATGTGCCGGTCAGCACGCCCTCGAAAATCGTGCTGGTTCTGGTCGTTTCTCCGGTTTTGGGATTGTATTCCGACACTGTCTGTGACTGCATGTTGCCTGCCGTGTCGCAGCTCTGCTCCAGATACGGTTCTTCCTCGTCTCCGCGATAGGTGTAAGTCTCTATTCCGTCCGCATTCGCTGTGCGAATGATACGCCCCTGCTCGTCATACTCTGTGTAAGAAACCGTCTTTACACCGCAGGTTGTGGAATACCATGTCATTTTGCTGCCGCTGTAAACCTTGCGTTCGCTGGAACTCACACCGAACGGACGCTTGCAATTCAGCGACCAGATCTCGCGGTTCTGCGCATCGTAGCCGGTGATTCTGAGATAGGACCATTCCTTCTCATCCGGTATCACGCGCGTTGTCTTTTGCTGTTCAATCCGAGCAGCAGGCTGCATATACGCCAGAAGTGTCCAGTTTTCCGCTGTCGGACGGACATACCGCAGGCCGTTGAGCGTTAACGTGCCGAAAATTCCGCCGCAGCAGACCGCAGTGCTTGCCGCCAGCATTCCGGCTCGTTTAAGAATGTTCAGCTTCACCCAAACACCTCCTCAGCGGGTTACGTCAGTGTATGTCGTGGTAGTTTCAAATTGTCTGCCGTTTTCATTACTCCATGTATTCTTGATGCTGCGTCCTTGCTCATCATACCAATGTTTCTCGGTCATGCCCGATTCACCATTCACACAGGTGGCTGTGCGTGCGGCATCATCATACATCCATCGGTTGACATAAGTTTCTGTCCCGCCGTCCGCGTCGGTAACCTCCCGCTTGATGGTATTGCCGTGCGCATCCTCGGTAAAACGTACCCTCATCTGAAAAGTGCCGTCCTCCTCATACCACATACATAATGTGATCGTATTTCCGGTACTGCTGTCTGTTTCTGTGGTTTTCTGCAGAAGCTGAACATTCTGACCGTTATAGGATTTCTCCAGATAAGGCTTTGTCTCGTTTCCGTGATAAAAAAGGTTCGTCACAACCTCCCCCGGGATTTCCTCCCGAATGAGCCGTCCCTGTTCATCATACTGCCAGACCACAGCCGGCTGACCCTCTCCCCAATTATACTGCGCTTCAGTGTTGCCGGTGTACACATAACGGCTGCTGCCGACCGAGGTCAGCCTGCCGAACGTCGTACTCGACCAAATCTCACGATTCTGTGCATCATAACCGGTAATGGTATAGCTGGGTGCAGAAGAATCCTGAAAATCCATGACGGACTGTTCGATTCTTGCCGCCGGTTCGACCCACGGCAGCAGCCACCAGTTGTCCGCCGTCGGACGCATATAGCGCAAGCCGTTGAGCGTCAGCGCCCCGAAAACACCGGCTGTACAGGCGGCAGTTGCCGCCGTCAACATTCCCACACGTTTGAGCAGATCTCTGTTCATAAACATCCGCCTTTCTCTATCCGATTGTCCTGCCTGTCTTATTGATTTCAGTATAGCATAAATTTTTCCGGAAGGATATATCTCTTTGCATTTTGAAGCAGAAATGTATCATGCAGCGGCAAAATCATTTGTCTGCGCCCGGTTGGCGACGGTGCTGGAGCACAGTGTGCTCCCCTGCGGTTGCGCGTGTGCAGATGAATTTACAGGCGGTGCGCCGAGAGGTCGCACCCCAGGGCACCTTCTCTTGCCCTGACGGGCAATTCACCTTGCCGCACCCTATGGTAAAGTCTAACATCGGATATAATTCGCGTATGTTACGAAATAAACGCAAAAAAATCCCGCAGAGAAAACCTCTGCGGGATTTATTATGCTATTTCAGCAAGCGTTTTGCGCGATCTTACGCCTCGGGAGCGTACAGATCCTGCAGGCGCTTCAGGTGAGCGTAACGCTTGGTAGACTCTACCTCGGAACGCTCGAACAGGCCCTCTGCACGATCCGGGAATGCACGGGTCAGTGCGGAGTAACGAGCCTCGCCCATCATGAACTTGCGGTAATCCTCGGTCTTGGGCTCCTTGGACTCCAGAATGAACGGGTTCTTGCCCTCGTCAGCCAGCTGCGGGTTGAAGCGGAACAGGTTCCAGTAACCGCAGTCAACAGCCTTCTTCATCTCAGCCTGGCAGTTGGTCATGCCGCCCTTGATGGAGTGCATCTCACACGGAGCATAGCCGATTACCAGCGACGGGCCCGGATAAGCCTCAGCCTCAGCGATGGCCTTCAGGGTCTGAGCCGGGTTAGCGCCCATAGCTACCTGTGCAACGTAAACGTAGCCGTAGCTCATAGCGATCTCAGCAAGGCTCTTCTTCTTGGTGGTCTTACCGGAAGCTGCGAACTGTGCAACAGCGCCGATGTTGGTAGCCTTGGAAGCCTGTCCGCCGGTGTTGGAGTAAACCTCGGTATCGAATACCATAACGTTTACGTCCTTGCCGGATGCCAGAACGTGATCCAGACCGCCGAAGCCGATATCGTATGCCCAGCCGTCGCCGCCGAAGATCCAAACGGACTTCTTAGCGAGGTATTCCTTGTGAGCCAGAACATCCTTGCAGTCCGGACAGCCTGCTGCTGCGCCCTTTTCGAGCTCTGCAACCAGTGCCTTTGCCGGCTCAGCGTTAGCAGCGCCGTTGTCCTTGGTATCCATGAAGCTGTTAACAGCGTTCTTGAAGCTGTCGGTAGCGTTCTCAGAGCCAGCCATAACTTCCAGCTTGGAGATCAGGCGCTCACGGAGAGCTTCCTGACCATAGTACATGCCAAGGCCGTGCTCTGCGTTATCCTCGAACAGGGAGTTAGCCCATGCCGGACCGTGGCCGTTTGCATCAACGGTGTACGGGGAGGTAGCAGCCGGGCCGCCCCAAATGGACGAACAGCCGGTAGCGTTGGAGATGTACATGCGGTCGCCGCAAACCTGAGTGATCAGGCGGGCGTAAGAGGTCTCTGCACAGCCTGCGCAGGAACCGGAGAACTCAAGCAGCGGCTTCTTGAACTGCGAATCCTTTACGGAGTTCGTGGAGATCATGTCGGCCTTCTCGGAAACCTTTGCTACGCAGTAATCGAATGCATCCTGCTGAGCAGCTTCCTCTGCCTGCGGTACCATCTTGAGGGACTTGGTCGGGCAGACGCCGATACATACGCCGCAGCCCATGCAGTCCAGCGGAGATACAGCCATGGTGTACTTGTAAACGCCCTTGCCCTTGCCGGCCTTGATGTCAACCAGCTTGGTGGAAGCCGGTGCAGCAGCAGCCTCTTCTTCGGTCAGTGCAAACGGACGAATGGTAGCGTGCGGGCAGACGTAAGCACACTGGTTACACTGAACACAGGTAGCCTCGTTCCACTGCGGAACGGTAACTGCTACGCCGCGCTTCTCGTAAGCAGCTGCGCCGTGCTCGAAGGAGCCGTCAACATGCTCGCCGGCGAATGCGGATACCGGCAGGGAGTCGCCGTCCATGCGGCCGATCGGCTCCATAACGTCCTTGACCATCTTGACAACTTCCGGACGGCCCTGCAGATCGCGGGTATCAACCTCGTCCTGTGCGTCAGCCCAGTCAGCCGGTACGTCGATCTTCTGGTATGCGGTAGCGCCGATGTCGATAGCCTTGTGGTTCATATCAACGATGTCCTGGCCCTTCTTCAGGTAGGACTTGGTAGCAGCGTCCTTCATGAACTGGATAGCCTGCTCGCTCGGCATTACCTTAGCCAGTGCGAAGAATGCAGACTGCAGAATGGTGTTGGTGCGCTTGCCCATGCCGATCTCGATAGCGAGGTCGATTGCGTTGATGGTGTAAAGCTGAACGTCATTCTTAGCAATGTAGCGCTTCTCGGAAGCTGCCAGATGCTTGCTCAGTTCTTCCGGAGACCACTGGCAGTTGATGAGGAATACGCCGCCCGGCTTAACGTCACGCACGATCGGGAAGTGCTTGGTGATGTAGGACGGGTTGTGGCATGCTACGAAGTCAGCCTTGTTGATGTAGTAAGGAGAACGGATCGGCTTGTCGCCAAAACGCAGATGCGAAACGGTTACGCCGCCGGTCTTCTTGGAGTCGTACTGGAAGTAAGCCTGTACGAACTTGTCGGTGTGGTCGCCGATGATCTTGATGGAGTTCTTGTTCGCACCAACGGTACCGTCGCCGCCGAGACCCCAGAACTTGCACTCGGTCGTGCCTTCTGCTGCGGTGTTCGGTGCCGGCTTCTCCTCGAGGGAGAGGTAGGTAACGTCGTCGTTGATGCCCAGGGTGAACATCTTCTTCGGCTCTGCCTTAGCCAGCTCCTCGTATACAGCGAATACGGAGGACGGGGGCGTATCCTTGGAACCCAGACCGTAACGGCCGCCGGTTACTACCTTATCGGTGATGCCTGCATCAGCCAGAGCGGTAACAACGTCCATGTAAAGCGGCTCGCCCTGGGAGCCCGGCTCCTTGGTGCGGTCGAGGACTGCGATCTTCTTAGCGGTCTCCGGGATAGCTGCGATCAGCTTGTCAGCACGGAACGGACGGTACAGACGAACCTTAACCAGGCCGACCTTCTCGCCGTGTGCGTTCAGGTAATCGATAACTTCCTCTGCAACGTCGCAGATGGAGCCCATAGCGATGATAACGCGGTCAGCGTCAGCAGCGCCGTAGTAGTTGAACAGCTGGTAGTTGGTGCCGAGCTTGGCATTTACCTTGCCCATGTACTCCTCAACGATGCCCGGAACAGCTTCGTAGTACTTGTTGGCAGCCTCGCGATGCTGGAAGAATACGTCGCCGTTCTCGTGAGAGCCGCGCATCATAGCGTGCTCCGGGTTCAGTGCGCGCTTGCGGAATGCTTCAACAGCATCCATGTCGCACATTTCCTTCAGATCCTCGTAATCCCAAACCTGGATCTTCTGGATCTCGTGGGAGGTACGGAAGCCGTCGAAGAAGTTGATGAACGGAACACGGGACTTGATGGTAGCCAGATGTGCTACTGCAGAAAGGTCCATAACCTCCTGCGGGTTGGTCTCAGCCAGCATAGCGAAACCGGTCTGGCGGCAAGCCATAACGTCGGAATGGTCGCCGAAGATGTTCAGTGCATGAGATGCAACGGTACGAGCGGAAACGTGGAATACACACGGGAGCAGCTCGCCTGCGATCTTGTACATATTCGGGATCATCAGCAGAAGACCCTGAGATGCGGTGTAGGTGGTAGTGAGCGCACCTGCTGCCAGAGAACCGTGTACGGTACCCGCCGCACCTGCCTCGGACTGCATTTCGATTACCTTAACGGTAGTACCGAAAATGTTCTTCTGACCTGCGGCAGCCCACTGGTCAACGCTGTCTGCCATGGGGCTGGACGGGGTGATCGGATAGATACCCGCAACTTCGGTAAACGCGTACGATACGTGCGCGGCCGCAGTGTTGCCGTCCATGGACTTCATCTTTCTTGCCATGTTGATGTCCTCCTATAAAAAATTATAATCCTCAATCGGAATTAAAAGCCCTCGTTTTGGTGTATTTTAACCTAAACTAAGCCTTACCTGCCCCTTCATTGTAGCACTCACGCACAAAGTTGTAAACAGTAAATGTACTATTTTCCGCACTATTTTTCAAATTTTGATAAGATGTTTCATATTATGAAACGCATGCAAACTTTTTATCATGGAGTTTCTGTGTTTTTTCCGTGTTTTTTATTGCGTAATCTGATGACACATAGTATAGTATTAGATGTATAGTTATATGGTTATGCCATAAGTATCGGAGGGATCGGCATGGTATCTCGCGTATTCTCCGCAGGACTGAGCGGCATTGACGGCTACATTGTCACCGTCGAGTGCTTCCTCTCCGGCGGTCTTCCCCGACTGGATGTCGTCGGTCTGCCGACCGGCGCGGTATCCGAAGCCGGAGAGCGCGTCCGTGCCGCCGCAAAGGCCTGCGCCTTTGACTGGCCCGTGTCCCGACTGACCGTCAACCTCGCACCTGCCGACACAAAAAAGGCAGGAACAGCATACGATCTGCCTATTCTGCTTTCCATTCTGGCGGCAGCGGGCGAGATCGACGCACCGCCCGACAACGCTCTCTTCTTCGGCGAGCTTTCCCTCACCGGAGAGCTGCGGCCTGTCTGCGGTGCGCTTTCCATGGCGCTTGCCGCGCGTGATGCCGGTTTCAAAACCGTGTTCGTTCCCGCGATGAATGCCGCCGAAGCATCCTATGCTTCCGGTGTGACGGTGTTTCCGATCCGTACATTAAATGAGCTGCTCGGACATTTGAACGGCAGAAAGCCGCTCACGCCGTGTGCTCCTCCGCCCAGGCCCGAACCGCAGGACGATGCGCTGGATTTTGCGCATGTGCTCGGTCAGCACGCGGTCAAACGCGCGCTCGAGATCGCGGCTGCAGGCGGACACAACGTGCTTCTTTCCGGACCGCCCGGTTCGGGCAAGAGCATGGCTGCAAAGCGCTTTTCCACCATCCTGCCGCCGCTGTCCGACAGCGAACGGCTGGAGGTTATCCGTGTCTGGTCCGCCATCGGCAGAGGACAGGAGGCGGTCGAGCGTGCCGAACGGCCGTTCCGTGCACCGCACCATAATTCCTCGGCCAACGCGATGGCTGGCGGTTCGGGTGCCGCAGGGCGGCTGCCCGTCCCCGGCGAGATCACGCTCGCGCACCGCGGTGTCCTGTTTCTGGATGAATTTCCGGAATTCCGCCGCGATGTGCTCGAAACCCTGCGCCAGCCGCTTGAGGACGGCAGAGTTACCATCTCGCGCGTCGCCGGTCAGGTGACGTATCCGGCACGGTTTCAGCTCATTGCCGCGATGAATCCCTGCAAATGCGGCTGGTACGGCACGGAACGCTGCACCTGCACCAAGGCTGCCGTTCAGCAGTATCTGCACCGTCTGTCCGGTCCGCTGCTCGACCGAATCGACCTGCAGGTTGCTGTGCAGCCGGTTGAATACGCCGCGCTTGCAGCACGAGGTCAGGCCAGTGAGGAACACTCCGCCGACATTCGTGCCCGCGTGCTCGCCGCGCGCGAGCGGCAGTATGCCCGACAGGGCGCCGACGTATGCAACGCCGCCATTCCGCCGCCGCAGCTTGCCGAGCACTGCCCGCTGAGCGCGGATGCGTCTCGTATGTTTGCGGCCGCATTTCAGCGGCTGGGGCTGACCGCCCGTGCGCATGACCGCGTACTGCGTGTTGCCCGCACGATCGCCGATCTGGCAGACAGCAGCGTCATCGAGGCTGAGCATCTCGCCGAGGCTCTGCAGTACCGTTCACTCGACAGAGCCGCGGGTTCTTGACAGCTTGTGGAAAAGTCTGTGGACTATGTGTATAAATTTACAGTTACTGTAATTTCGTCTAAATTCGACCATTTATTGACATACTGGTTTGTTTTATCGGCAAACCAACAACCAGTCAGGAGGAAAATTCAATGTCTCATCCTATCGCTCGCCGCGCCGGTATGCTTGCGCTGACTGCCGCAATGCTCATGCCGAGCGCGGGAGCATTATCCGATGTGTCCAGCTGGGCACAGGAAGGCGTTGCCGCTGCGCAGAATGCCGGTCTGGCACCTTCGTCCCTGTCCAACAGTGCCGCTTCCGGCTCTATCACCCGCGCAGAGTTCTGTGCCGTTGCGCTGAACGCCTACAAGGCTGTCAGCGGCAAGGCTGTCTATGTTTCGGGCAAAAAGCCGTTCGAGGACTGCTCGGACCCCAATGTCACCGCAGCTTACCTGCTCGGCATTATAAAAGGCCGCACCAACGGCAACTTTGATCCGGATGCCAAGATCAGCCGCGAGGAAATGTGCACCATACTCGACAACATCCTCGCCGCTGCCGATATCGAAGCAACCGAGATCGCCGGTGATGCCTGCATCGAGGATTACCCCGATGTAAGCATGATCAGCGATTACGCAATGCAGCCGGTCGTTACCATGGTCGATCATTCGGTCATCAACGGCATCACCGATACCAGCACGGACACCACCATTCTGGCCCCGTCCGGCACCACCACCCGTGAGCAGGCGCTGATCATGGCAAACCGCTTCTGCACCGCCTTCAAGCCGGATAAGACGCCGATTGCAGCGGTTGACGGCTCCGCTAACCTGCCGACTACCGCCGGGTCTTCCACCTCTGCCGCAACCACTATCACCGGTCTGCCGCAGACCGAAGCTGAGAAGATGACCTACGTTTACGGCGCAGGCAACGGCAAGTACCAGTCCGCAGCTGAGGCTGAGGCTCACATGGTCGAGATCGTGGTTCCGGTATGGCATCTGCAGTCCGACGGCACCAAGGTGGCCTCCAAGGCTTACCTGCAGGTAAACGCTTCGCTGGCTTCCATCTATCAGGCCATCTTTGAGGAGATCTTCAACGGCTCCGAGAAGTTCCCGATCTATGATGTAGGCTGCTACTCGTGGCGTACCGGCGAGCACTCGCAGGGCACCGCAGTTGATATCAACCCGGACGAGAACATGGAAGCTACCATCAACTCGGACGGTTCTCTGTCTCCGACCTGCGGCACCCACTGGACCCCGTATATTGATCCGTACTCCATCCCCGAGGGCGGCGATGTTTACAATGCCTTCACCAAGTACGGCTTCACCTGGGGCGGCAACGGCTGGCACAGCAAGCGCGACTACATGCACTTCAGCTACTTCGGCCGCTAAGCACTACATACGAAATGGCAAAAGAAGGGACGGCTTATCGTTAGCCGCCCCTTATCTTTTGTGAAATTTGTGTAACTTTACAGGAATTTAATTTGCAATTTTAGAATAACATGCTATAATAATATATAGAGTAAATTAGCAAGGAGGCATGACATCATGAGAAGACTCTCTATTCCGCAGAAGCCCGACCGTCCGGACATCGACGATCTGATCTTTGGTGATGACCATAAGACGCAGAGCGAAAAGTAACCGCACTTTTTGATCGATTCCACGCAGGGCTTGCAGAGAAACAGCAGCCGCGTGGTTTTTTTATACCTGTTTTTGAAAGGAAACATATAAAAATGGAATCATCCAGTCCCGCGTCACGGACAAAAATGTAACACCCGAAGCATTTTTAATGCCTCGGGTGTTTTTCTTCTCTCTACACCGATTGACCTGGGGGGACACGAACCGCGTAAGCGTGTTCACCCCTAACAGGCGGAAGGTTTTCGCTGAACCTCAGCGGGGATTTGCGCTGACGCCGCGCGGGCGCACAAGAGGGTAGACAACCTACGGTTTTCCACCCTCTTGCGAATCTCCCCTTTTCCCTTTGGCACGGCAAAACTTGCAGAGCTGAGACTATAAAGGAACGGCAGTTGGATTACTCTTGCGTTTATTTCGCAATATATTCGCAGTTCACAGATAGCGTACTGCTACACATATCGGCTACTCTCCGCAGGGTGCGGCATAACAGTGCCGCACAACTTGTTGGCACGTTATAACAGACAGCACCTGTGCATTTTATCTGATGATAAATGTTGTACCGTAGGGTGCGACGACCTCGGTGCACCGTTTGTCAACCATCTGTACCTTGCATAATCTCTTCACCCTAAGTCAAATTCTCAATTTTAATTACATTAAATAGGTAAAATAAAACCCCACCCTGCCGATGCAGTCCAATTAGTAACCTGCACGACTCATGCAGGTGGGTCCTCTGTTTGATACCTCTGCGCTTCCAACTTCCGTGTATACCCGGGAGGCCTGCTGCTCAGTATCAAAACTTTCCGAAGTCCCGTACTAAAAATGTGGGTTAAAAAAGGACTGCTGTCGAACAGGGCAGGATCTTATCGAAATAAAATGCTTTGCTTCCGATAACGAAGCTGCGCTGTTTACTCTTATTTTATGCTCTCGGCCGGAGAATTACTCCTCCTCTGCCTCGGCGCGTTCCATAACGATGTCGAACACTGCATCTGCAATCTCGTCATCCTCGACTGCCTCGAGCAGCTCTTCGCCGTTCTCCTCAACGATCTGCATGATAACGACCTCTGCATCCTCCTCGATGGAAATTTCTGCAGGGATAAACGCCAGATAGGTCACGCCATTATATTCCACGGTGTCGATATGCTCAAACTCGACCTCGTTGCCGTCCTCGTCGATCAGGGTTACAAAATCATTGCCGTATTCCTCGCTCATGGGTCCGGCACCTCCTTAAATTCATAGTAAAGGGGAGAAATCAGGTGTTTCCTGTCCCTTGTATTAAGCATAACAAATTATGACGTATTTGTAAAGCCTTATGTTGTGCATTCAGCACTACACTTTACACGATCATAGTATGTCTGTTACTGTAATAATCATACCAGTTAAAAAACGTGAAATAAAGCCTTGACTTTGTAAATTAATTCTGGTATAGTATTTGAGGTAACAAGGAAGAAGGCAGGTCCTCACCCGCAGCGAAGCAAACGGGTCAATAAAGCACAGAAGCCGCTTTGCGCGCTCTGCGATTTTATTCTGGAGGACGGTCATTCGATCAGTCCTTTTTCTTTTTGTCTTAAACCGATTTCGTTTGGAGGTGCTTACCAATCAGCAGCATGGAACATCAAATCAATGAAGAGATCCGCGACAAGGAAGTTCGTCTGATCGGTGACGACGGCGAACAGCTCGGCATTCTGCCTATTCAGCAGGCACAGGATATCGCCGTAGAAAAGGGCATGGATCTGGTCAAAATCGCGCCGCAGGCTAAGCCGCCTGTCTGCAAGATCATGGATTACGGTAAATTCCGCTTCGAGCAGGCAAAGCGCGAGAAGGAAGCGCGAAAGAATCAGCGTGTCGTGGAGATCAAAGAGATTCGCCTGACGCCTAATATCGACATCGGCGACCTGAACACCAAGGTAAAGAACGCTTGCCGCTTCCTGCAGGACGGCAACAAGGTCAAGGTTTCGGTTCGCTTCCGTGGCCGCGAGGTCACGCACGCGTCGCTTGGTCAGGATCTGCTCCATCGCTTCGCGGAGTTGTGCTCGGAGTGCAGCACGGTAGAAAAGCAGCCCAAGCTCGAAGGCCGCCAGATGCTGATGTTTCTGGCGCCCGCAAAGGACAAGTAAAACCAACGCGCAGATATAGCGCAAATTCAGAGAGGAGCAAAACCTTATGCCTAAGATCAAAACGCACAGCGGTGCAAAAAAGAGATTTTCCGTTACCAAGAACGGTAAGTTCAAGCGCGGTCACGTTGGCAAGCGCCACCTGCTCAACGGCCATGGCAAGACCACTAAGCTGAAGCGCCACCTCCGCAAGGAAGGCTTCGCAGATTCTACCAACGTAGCACAGCTGAAGCGTCTGCTGCCGTACAAGTAAGTTAGAAAACAACATCTTTCATATAGGAGGCAAACACAATGGCAAGAGTTAAGGGCGCAATGATGACCCGTAAAAGAAGAAAGAAGATCCTGAAGCGTGCTAAGGGTTACTGGGGTTCCAAGTCTACCCACTACCGTGTAGCCAACCAGGCCGTAATGAAGAGCCTGAAGTACGCTTACATCGGCCGTAAGCACAAGAAGCGTGACTTCCGTCGTCTGTGGATCACCCGCATCTCTGCAGCTTGCAAGACCTGCGATATCAACTACAGCCGTTTCATGAACGGTCTGAAGAAGGCTGGTATCGACCTGAACCGCAAGATGCTGGCTGACCTGGCTGTAAACGACCAGGCTGCATTCGCTGCACTGGCTGAGAAGGCTAAGGCTGCACTTTAATTGCATAACAAAAACGAGTCTGTGAAAACAGGCTCGTTTTTTTGCATTCAGCGTTCCGATCGGGACGCTGTTTTCATATTCCGCGTTTCTCCGCCCTATACTGTGATGGTAAGGAGTGTGATGAAATGGGTCCATCCATTTACTTAGGCGTACAGGGCTACGGCTGCATCCGTGCCGAGGATAAAGACCGGTTTGCGCATCGGTTTCGGCAGGACGACAGCGTGTGCTGCTATGCCGTGTGCAATAAAGGCCGCTACGCCATCCAGAACCGCCTGCAGGAAGGTCAGGCGTATCATTTGACCATCCGGCAGGGAACGGTGACACAGGCCGTTCTCAGCCGTCCGGATGCACAAGGCGTAATCAATGCCGTCAGCGGCAATTCCATCACAGTAGACGGCATGCACCTTCCCTGCCGCGCTGTGTTTGAAATCCGCACACGAGCCGGCGGCGCTGTCGTTCTGCCTTGCTTTCTCACCGGCCGGATTGTCGGCAGTTATGCACAGGTATTCGGCCGTGTTGCGTATATCCGGCCTGCTCCGCAGATGTATCATCCGCCGATTCACGGTGTTCCCGGTCAGCGCACCCTGCAAAACCTGCTCCGAACCGCCTTGATGCCTGTCGGCACCGCCCTGTACGTCTACGGCGGCGGCTGGAACCGGCAGGATACCGGCTCCGGCAACACCACTATGCACATTAGTCTGCCGCAAAGCTGGATTGACTTTTTCGACCGTCAGAACGCCTGCTATACCTACCGCAACGACAGCAATCCCGCGCACAGCTACTACCCGACCGGCGGCTGGAACCAGTACGGCTATGCCGGTCTGGATTGCTCGGGCTACCTTGGCTGGACGCTGTACAATACCCTGCATACCGAGAGTGCGTCTGTCTCCGACTGCGACGGCTATGTCGCGCCCGCCGCCGAGTTTGCCCATACGCTTGCCCAAAGAGCCTGGGGTACCCTTTCCCGTCAGGACTGCGGCAACGGCCTGCAGGAGCCGTCCTCGTTCCGTCCCGGCGATATCTTCAGCATGGACAGTCATGTGTGGCTGTGCATCGGTCCCTGCCGAGACGGCAGCATTGTCATCGCGCACTCTACGCCCTCGCCCAGTAAAACCGATTGTAAAGGCGGCGGCGTGCAGCTCAGCGCGCTCAATCCCGCGAGTGATGCGGATAAGAACTGTCAGGCGTATCGGCTTGCAGAACGCTTTATGCAGCGGTATTCGAGATGGAGCGCAAGGTATCAGGCGCAGCTGCTGCCCTATTCGGTTTATGGGAAATTATCCGATAACCCGCATGCAGGATTATTTCGGTGGAATGATTTTCTCTCAGATAAAGAAGGTGTTCGAGGACAGTTTGCGGAGGAGATTCTGCAAATTGAGAATTGAAAATGGAGAATGGAGAATTACGCAGCGGTAAAGCGTTGTGCGGGCGGCCAACGACCGCCCCTGCGGTTACGCAAGGTGCAGAGGGGTTACAAGCGGTGCGCCGAGGTCGCACCCTACGGTATCATCCGTTATCAAACAAAACCCGCAGATGCCGTCCATGACCACCGAGCAAACGAGTTGCGCGACACTGTTATCCCCCAGGGGACCCTCTCTTGCCCTTCGGGCAATTCACCTTGTGTCGCGCCTG
>OLQH01000689.1_pt1 | contig 34432 bp, 30 predicted proteins | sample 1672671 | NCBI WGS metagenome assembly OLQH01 (sample SAMEA3136712, study PRJEB25190) | human gut metagenome
CGGGATAACGGGGTGATCCGCAAACTAGCGGCATATGTGATCCTGGGGATCAATACGGAAGGAAAAAAGGAAGTCCTTACCATTCAGGTTGGAGATAATGAAAGCTCTAAATATTGGCTTTCTGTTCTGAATGAATTAAAAAACCGGGGTGTAAAAGACATCCTGATCCTTTGTGCCGACGGTCTGGCCGGGATCAAAGAAGCCATCGCGGCTGCCTTCCCCAAAACAGAATATCAACGCTGTATTGTCCATCAAGTAAGAAATACCCTGAAATATGTTCCGGATAAAGACAGGAAGGCTTTTGCAACGGATCTGAAGACAATCTATCAGGCGCCAGACGAAAAGAAAGCTCTGGCAGCCCTTGAGAGGGTAACAGAGAAATGGACACCAAAATATCCGAATTCCATGAAACGCTGGAAGGATAACTGGGATTCTATTTCTCCGATCTTCAAGTTTTCAGCAGATGTCCGGAAGGTCATATACACGACCAATGCCATAGAATCCCTGAATTCCACGTATCGGAAATTAAACCAGCAGAGAAGTGTATTTCCGAGCGATACAGCGCTGCTGAAAGCCCTGTATCTAGCCACTTTTGAAGCAACAAAAAGGTGGACTACCACCATCCGGAACTGGGGCCAGGTCTACGGTGAACTGAGTATTATGTATGAGGGACGGCTTCCAGAATAAAAAACAGTTTGGTTAAAACAGGCGGAAAAGCCGCCTGCTATTGACATGCCATCCTCTGGATGGTATATATAAAACAAAGGTGGAATACCTAATTTCTAAGCATTCCACCAAGTCTTATCATAGAAGAATCCTATTTACAGACTTTTCTTCATACCCTCCATGAAATATATAGCGTGTTTCTAAAAAAACCTTGTCCTACATTTCATTACAGCTTACCAAATGATACGGATATCTTGCCTCCATTTCCAGGAAAATCATCCTGATTTGATGATACACTGTAAGAAACGACGATTCTAATCAATACCTAGAATCACATAGACAGCAAAATTGTAGATGATATTTCGTTTTCCATCTTGCATTCGTACCGTTTTTACTTTTACTTTTGGCATAGTAAAAGGCCCCCTATGATTTTTTATTCTACCATAGAAGACCTTGTAATACATAATTTTTTACATTAAAATTTCACAAATGGAATGTACGCACAAGCAACTCTATTGTCTACTAAACAATAAACAGTTCATACTGGTACGACAGTCATAACTAATTTAGTAGCAAAGTTCAAGGTGTTGGCTGTTCGCTATTATCAAGACTAACATGAAACGTTACCGTACCTTCATACGTACCTGCCCAAACGTCATTACTTGGTTTATTAACAGTGAAGTTTCCTTTATCATTTTTTAACGTTCCGACTCCTGTATCCTGTGTATATGTAGCAACTATTCCATTCCCTGAAGTTATAGCAGTCTCACCAACCTTTAATGTTACCTTGGCAGTTTGCGTTTTTGTACCTTTAGTATCCTTTAAGGTCAACGCCCCATCATTATCCAATCCTGTTACACTTATGTTCAAGCTCTCTCCATCATTAATGTTACCAACTGTTCCATTAAAATCGTACACTGTACTCTCTCCAGAAATACTGATTTTTGCTGGTAATGTTACGCTATACGTAGACGCTACCTCATAATCAATTGTAGCCTCTTTTGATTTTGTAGAGGAGTCCTTTGTAATTTCCTCACCTACATCTGCCGCCAACACCGGCACACACATCCCAATAGTCATAACACCAGCTAACCCCATAGCAACTAAACTTTTTTTCTTCATAATAAATTCCTCCTAAATAATAATTTTAATTAAATTCCATTTCATAATTTTCAACTTTACTCTCATACACCACATGAAACATCAACACTCCCGAATATTCCCCTGCGCATAAATCCACATTTTCTTCAGGCAAAATATTCATTTTGTGCACTTCGCTCCACCCATCCAAAATCACCTGGTTCTCTTCTGGTGTAATCAAGTTTCCTGCAATCTCCAGTTTGTATTCCCAACTGTTTTCTCCACAGTACAATGCAAAATTTTTCCTGTCTTTACTCTCAGTCCCTTCCACAGTAACTACAAGTTCTCCATCTTCTTCTGGTATCAATTTTTTTGTCTGGATAGTAAAGCTGTCCGTTTCATCAGTTAATCTTACCTGTGATGGAATTTCAACTTCATAGACTGGTTCATTTGACGGCAGCGATTTTTCCCCTGTCTCTGGGGCTCCCATGGTGTTATCCACATCTTTTATATCATCTGTGAATTCTCCACTACTGCCTTCACTGTTTTCCGCTGTTTCCTCTGTTACATTTGCTTTTTCAGAAATATTTTCCTGTCCTTCCATTTGAGGTGAGGTCACCTCATGGGCCTCCTCTTCCGTTTTGGAATTATCATTTTTTTGACCCTGATTTGTCATTCCGGACAATGAATCTTTCTGATTTTCCCCGCTTTTTTCTGTTCCGCTCTCATCTTCTTTCTTAATAATTTGCCCATTCGTTTTCCCAGATTCTTCTACTTCGAAATTCTCTTGTTCAGACCCTTCCATGCCGGATTCTTCTTCCGTTTCCTGTTGTTCTGAGTCTTTATTTTCCTGCTGTTTCTTTAATTCTTCCTCTGCTTTCAACTTTTCCAGCTCATACTTACAAGGAACCGCTTCAACAGCAGGACGATACGCACACTCCGGGCAATGATCAATTATACCGTCTCCATCCGTATCCAAACAATCATAGTCGCATGGGATTTCCGGCAATGCGTCCCTATAGCCACAGAACGCATCATGGTGATGCTCTCTGTTGACATCTGCTTTTTCTTCCTCATTTCCTTCCTGAAGGTTTTCATCTGTCTCATATTCTTCAGCCAAGTCCTGAGGCTCTTCTATATTTTCTAAAACCCAATCTCCATCTGTATCCTGAACTATATCCTGTGATACTTCAGAACCTATCTCTTCATTTCCGTCAAATAGTTCAGCATCAGCAAATGCTATACCTGTATTCCCAACCGCCAGCACCGCTGACACAATAACAGAAATTACAATCCTTCTCCGATTCCTGCCGTTCATGAAACACCACCCTTACCTCACATCAAGCACTGTCTCCATATTTGCTCCATTCATAGGGGATAAGTCCACAATGCTTGCTGTCGTGATCCGCAGTTCAGCGGCATATTCCCCAGCATCCAACGCCTTGCTTAATGTAGCTGTTGTAATAGCCTCTCCCGGCGGTACCTGTTTTGACTCGTAGAGCACTTCCCCGCAGTCCTTTAACACAAGCTGAAATGTAAAGTAACAGGGATTCCCTTCCGGGTTGGAAAAAGCCACGTCCACATCGGTCTGTCCTGCCGGTATATAGATTTTCGGATATCCCGGCAATTCTATATTCTCTGCGTTCGGGTCGCCCTTAGGCGCTTCCGGTATGGTACCGTCCCAATCCCCGGCATTTGGGTCAATATCTGCGGACACCTGTTCTTCCTGAGCTTTGTCATCTCCCCCGCCAAACCATCCCAGCTTATATCCTGCCACGCCCGCACCGCCTACAGCGATGACACCCACTAAAGCGCCAATCATTATTTTCTGCCTCAGCACCGCTTTCTGAAGCTTCAGAGCATTGTCAGTAACGATTTCACCAGTGCTCTTGTTATTGTTTTCTTCCTCTTTCAATACACTCACCTCTGAACAAGTTTTCGGCCGCACAGATTATATTTTATGTTGATAGGATGTTTTTGTTATTATATATAATAACAAAGAGAGTATGCCTAGGCATACTCTCGCGCGGTTCCTGATTTTTTCAGTTTTCGGAGTTTGTGCGGCAAACCCCGGCGCTATGCCTGGTCTCTGCACAAATCTAAAGGGTAAGCTGCTTCCGAAAGGGACATTCTCTCTGATTTTCCGTACCAAAAGAATGCACTTATCCTGTGATAAGTACCTAACGGACTTTTTATCTCAGAGCAGACTTCCTCTGAAATAAAAACTGCCTGCAGTAATTTGCAGGCAGAAGCGTATCGAAATAAAGCAAGGCTCTCAATTCACCTTACATCAAATAATACGGCAACTGGCTGTCATAGTCTGCATTCTAGACCTTAGACCCTTTAGCTTTGTGTCACTGCCTTTCGACAGCTTTACTATTATCGAAAATTTATCTTAATACAACTTTACTCCTTTCACAATTAAATGTCAACACAATTTTACTAAACAACAATATTGTTCTATTTTTGCCAAATATATACAAATACGCTCCCATATGCGCAATTTCCTGAAGGCACTTTTTGATTCTAAAACCTTCCCCAATCCCTCTCTCAATTCCCACAACTCTCATACCTCCCAAGCCCCCTCTTCATCACCAACACCGCCGCCCCCAGCATCACCACACACACTGCCGGCATGACTATCACCCCAACACCCATTCCGCTTTTCCCCAGCAGGTACCCCACCGGATAATAGCTGACAAACGCATACGGGATCAGATATCCAAATATCCCCCGCAGAATAGGCGGATAGATCATAAGCGGATACTTCGCCATCTCTCCAATAGAAATGGCAAAAAAATTCAAACTGTTCTTACCGCTCTCCATCCAGAAAGAAGCACAGCTTGCTATCCATATCATACAAACCCGGATCACGCAGCATTCCACAAGAAAAACCACCAGACAGACAATTTTCCACAAATTCCACCGAATATCACAGTGACTTACCCCCAATGCAAACACCGCGGCGGCAATCCCCATCTTATTCAGCCCGTCAAAATCAATCCTGGCAGTCAAAAGCTGCAGTCCCACCGGCAGGGGCCGCACCAGAAAACGGTCCAGATCCGCTAAATTGATCATCTCCGCAATCTTCCATGTCCCCTGAAAAAAGAAGTTGATACACCCCTCTGAGAACAAAAGAAAGCTGTATAACAGCAGTATTTCCCACAGCTTCCACCCTCCGACCTCAGGGATATTGCTGTAAATGATGCCAAGCACTCCCAGGTTACAGATCTGGGAAAACCCGGTAAAAAACACCATCATAAGGAAATCTGTCCTGTACTCGGCCAGGGATTTCATATTCTGCATCTGGATCTGCCCATACATCTTCAGATAATATATCCATCTTTTCATCACTCACCCTCCATACAGGGAAATTACCCCTGAAGCTTTCTTCCAAAACAGCGCACCGCACACCCACAAAATTCCGATCCACACAGCCTGCACCACGATACCCCGAAGACTTTCCGTCATGGAAAATGTCCCTATAAAAATACTGCAGGGCGTAAACACAATGCCCTGAAAAGGCAGTATCTCCACTGCCCTTCTCAGCACTCCCGGAAACATCACAAGGGGCAGAAGCGCCCCGGAAAAAAAGTTGGTGAGCACCTCCCTGGCCTTTGTTACCCCATAAGAATTATCCGTATAAAAGCACAGCAGAGAAAACAGATACTGTATCCCGAATTTTATCCCCATGCCCAAAAACAACGACACAAAAAACAACAGCACTCTTCCCGCACTTATTCCCCCCACACCGTTTACCGACAGATACAGGATTCCCACCAGTGCCAGCGTTACGCCGAACTCCATCCCGGCTGTCCCAAGCATCCTGAAAAACAGCATTCCTCTGTAAGACACCGGCTTGAGCAGATCCAGGATAATATCCCCTTTAATGATCCTCTTTGCCGTATTCATCTCAAACCCAAAGGAAAAGGAGCTGTTGCACAGAAACGCCACAAACACATATTTTCTCATAATCTCCCAGGTATACCCATTCACCACACCCTGATATCTGAAAATACTTTTCCACACATAGTAGAGCACTGCGACCTGAATAAAGTTAGCCAGCATCCCTGTAATAAAATTGCTCCGGTATGCGCATCCCTCCAGAAATCCACACCGCATATAAGAAATATACTTTTTCATCCGCAGCTCCTCCTGTTAAAAAGCCCGATCACAATCTGTTCCAGTGTCGTCCCCTCAGGATACTGCTCAAAAATCTTTCCCATCCTGTCATCAAATAAAATCTCTCCCTGCTCCAGGATGATGAGACGTCCGCACAGGGATTCCAAGTCATTTAAATCATGACTGGTCAGCAATACTGTGGTATTTCTCTCCTTATTTATCCTCTGCAAAAAACAGTAAATCCTCTGCTTTACCGCCACATCAAGCCCAATAGTAGGCTCATCCAGAAACAATACCGGCGGTTCGTGGAGCAGTGCCGCTGCCATATCTGCCCGCACCCTCTGTCCCAATGACAGTTTCCTGGCCGGCTGTCCCAGAAAAGGATCAAGCTCCAGAATTTCCCGAAACTCCCGCATATTTCGTTCATATCTCTCATCCGGTATCTCATAGATATTTTTCAGCAGCCGAAAGGTTTCGATCACGGGAATGTCCCACCAAAGCTGCGTCTTCTGTCCGAATACCACTCCGATCCTCCTGGCATTCTCCATCCTGTCCGCAAAAGGATTCTTTCCCATAATAGAGATTTCTCCCCCGCTGGGCTTCAGGATTCCTGTGAGCATCTTGATTGTGGTTGATTTCCCTGCGCCGTTTGCCCCTAAAAATGCCACACTCTCTCCCTCTTCTATGGAGAAAGACACCCCCTTTACAGCCTCTTTATGCCCATACTGAGGCTTTATAAGATGGCGGATACTTCCCCGTATCCCCTCTTCCTTTTTTACAGTTCTGTATTCTTTTTTCAAATCTCTGACTTCCATCAATGCCATTTTAAACACTTCCTTTTCTTCATTTATCACTGTTTTTCACACCCTCAAAAGAGACAGTCTGTAACTGTCCAGCAGCCTCACAGTTACGAGCAAAACCCTTGCAGAATTGCCTGCTGCGATGGAATTTTCACCTGGCTGCCTGACGTTTTCTTACGGCCAGCACAGTAAATTCGCATATCTCCTAAATAGCTGCCACAGTTTTATGGTCAGTAATTCGGTTCCTCTAAAAAATACCAGGCAGAGTATCATCTGTGAAGATACCGTACAACTACATCTGCTGAAAGGATAACAAACCGCCCTCAAAATGGACATATGCATTTCTAAGAAATGCCTGTTAAAATCTAACATCTTCCTGCCATCCTCTCGAATTTTGCCGTTTCCCATGATAAAATATCATCAGAGTAAAAAAATAGAAAGGAAGTGCTGCCATGCTCGGAAACAGGGATCTTCTCGTCCACCGGACTGCTGTCAGTCTCCTGTCCCTGCAGTTCAATCACTGCGGCATTCAGGAGTGCAGCCCGGGATATCAATACGGCTTTTATATGAAACCCTACCATCTTATCCACTTTGTCCTGAAAGGCAGCGGCACCCTGGAAACAGAGGGAAAAACCTACACAGTCCGGGCCGGACAGGCTTTCTATATCCCCTCCGGCACCGCCGGACACTACCAGGCATCCCGCACAGATCCCTGGAAATACACCTGGCTTGGTTTTTTCTGTGACTCCCGCAATCCCTTTATAGAGATGCTGTTTGGAAAAGACCGTGTAGCGGATATCAATCTGCCTTCCGATGAGTTGGAGCGCCTTATATTATCCCTCCTGTCCGTCACAGACTCCCGCCTGGAGGAGGTCACCTCCTACAAAAGAAACGAATACCCCGGGGAACAGTTTTTCCCTGTATCCCAGCCAGACAAATGCCTGGAGGTGAACAGCCGCATGTTTCATCTGTTTTCCCGCCTGATCCAAGCCCAGGCCAGCGGCTGCCCCTCCTCCATCCGGGAGAAAGATTATGCTCAGGACGCACGAGCCTTTATTGACTCCTGCTACTCTGAACCCATTAAAATACAGGATGCCGCGGATCTTCTTCATATTCACCCCAATTATTTGTGCTCTGTCTTTAAAAAAGCCTACGGACAGACCCCCAGGGAATATCTGAAAGCGTTGAGGATGGAACGGGCCGCCACGCTTCTTCTCAGAACAGATCAGCCGGTCTCAACCATTGCCGCATCTGTGGGCTTTTCCAACCCTTTTCAGTTTTCAGCCATGTTCAAGAAATACTTTGGCCTTTCACCTGCCGCCTACCGCAAAAAAGGGTAATATATAAAAAAGATATCCGCCGGCATCCCTGCCGATGGATATCTTTTTTTCTTTTCTATAAGGGCGCCCCCTCATAATCACCTTTTTTATTCTTATATACCAGTTCTTCCTCTTCCTCCCTGTAAGCTCTGGGACTCATTCCGTAATGCTGCTTGAATATCTTGGAAAACGCAAGCTGGTCCACATAGCCCACAGAATTGGCAATGGCATTGATCTGCATATCTGTGTTTTTCAGCAGGGATCTGGCCTTTTCCATACGAAGGTTTACAAGATACTCCTGCGGCGAACAGCCTATAGCCTTTTTAAAACTGCTCGTCAGGTAACTCCTGTTCACGCCAATGTAGTCCGCCAGCTCATTGATCTTGATCTTCTGGTTATAATTAAAGGAAATATACTCCATTGCATGCTTCACATACACAGAACCGGGATACGGATGCGGACTGCCTGAACCGGGAATATTCTGCCTGTGTTCATCGATCAGCGCAGAGAAAAACAACATCAGAAGCCCGTTCCGCCTCAGCTCATCTGTATAGGAGAGCTGATGTGCCTCCAGCATGGAGTCAATATATTCATTCAGCACCTTCATACATTCAACCTTGTGCACAGGGGTCTTCACAGAAAATCCTGCACTGTTGGCACACTCTTCTGCCTTTAATCCGGTAAATCCCACCCACATATAGCACCACGGGTCTTCCATGTCAGCCTCATACCACGCCTCCGTGTTAGGCGGGATCAGAAACGCATCCCCTGCACTCAGGTTATATTTCTTTTTATATATCTCCAGAGTCCCCTTACCCTCTCTCACAATATGCAGCACATAAGAAGTCCTCTTATTCGGCCCGAACCTGTGCCCGGGATCGCAGTATTCCCAGCCGCAGTAGATAAGGCAAAGCTCTACGGCTTCTCTCTGCAGATCCTCCAGACATCTGTATCTGGCCGAACTGGTAAAGCCGGTTGTGTGTTTCAATGTAATCCCTCCCCCTGTATGCATAGACGGGCAATATACCTGCTCTTCTGCCATAATAAAAAACGGCGGAAATGTCCAGGAACACTACCCTGAACATTCCCGCCTCAAAATTCTAGTCTGTTACCTCTTTCAGGGTGTAGAGCAGGGATGCAAAATCTCCGCCCTTTTTATTCAAATCTTCCCTGTCAATCGGTATTCCCACCTGCATCAGCTCATCGCCGTATGCCCGGTAGGTTTTCACCATATTTTTCTCTGTCCGTATACCATATATCTTTGCAAGACTGTCATCATAGGACGCTGACGGCGCTAAGTCGCAGCTCACCTCATACAGCATGTCCGCATCCAATCCCTGAAGCTTCAGCCTGATCCAGGACGCGTTTACCTTGTTCATTCTCTGGTAGAATCCTGCAACTGCCTGGGTTTTATCCTGAGCCACTACCATCCAGGCGGTGTCATTTCCCTCAAAAGGACTTAACAACCGGTAGAAATCACCGTCTATCTGGATCAGCTCTCTGTACTCCTTCATGAACGCAACCTGTTTCTTAACACTTTCCATCTCCGCCTCAGACAGCAGGTTCAGATCCAGTTCATATCCAAAGGTTCCGAAATACGCCACATTTGCCCTTGTCTCAATGGGTGTCAAACGGTGCATCTGATGGTTCGGTACTGCGGATACATGAGAACCCATGCTGACAATGGGATATACATAAGAAGTACCGTACTGGATCTTTGTCCTCTCACTGGCATCCGTGTCATCGCTGGTCCAGGTCTGCGGTGCAAAATAAAGCATAGCCGGGTCAAATCTGGCTCCGCCGCTGGCACAGGACTCAAACAGGATCTCCGGAAATTCCGTTGTCAAACGTGTGTACAGGTCATACACACCCAAAATGTATTTATGCATCACCTTACCCTGCTGTGAGGCGTCTGCCCCTCTGCTGTAAGGCTCTGTCATGTAACGGTTCATATCCCATTTAATGTAGGAGATGGATGATTCCCTGAGTACCTTTGCAATCATTTCGTAGATATAATCTACCACTTCTTTTCTGGAGAAGTCAAGTACATGCTGGTGTCTGGCGTGTGACTCAAAACGGTCCGGTGTGCTGATCAGCCAGTCCGGATGTGCCCGGTAAAGGTCACTGTCCTTATTCACCATCTCCAGCTCTACCCAGAGACCGAACTTCAATCCCAAAGCTTCCACCTTGCGGGAAAGTCCTTCAATGCCGTCCGGCAGTTTCTCAAGGTTTACATACCAGTCGCCAAGGCCTCTGTAATCATCATTTCTGGCCCCGAACCATCCGTCATCAAGGACGAACAGCTCCACACCAGCCTCTTTTGCCTTCTTTGCTATGGTTAAAATCTTTTCCTCATTAAAGTCAAAGTATGTGGCCTCCCAGTTATTGAGCAGGATCGGGCGTGCCTTGTCTCTCCAGGTTCCCCTCATGAGGCGTTTCCTGTACAGTCTGTGATATGCCTGGCTCATCTTATTCAGACCCCGGTCACTGTATACCATAACCACCTCAGGAGCCTGGAAGGTTTCACCCTGCTTCAGTTCCCATGCAAAATCCTCAGGATTGATACCCAGCATGACTCTTGTCATGTCAAACGTGGAAACCTCTGCCTGGGCCAGGAAATTGCCGCTGTACACCAGACTAAATCCATAGACTTCCCCCTGGTCTTCTGTGGTATGAGGACGCTTCAGGGCAATGAACGGATTGTGTTCCGCGCCGCTGCATGTGCCGTTTAACCCCTGCACAGATTGAATGCCCATCTCCAGCTTTCTGTTCTTCACATAACGCTCTCTGGACCATGCGCCGGATAACTGTACCAGCTCATAATCCATATCCAGGAACTCCACACTGGCACTCATGACACGCTCCAGGATGATCTTCTGCTCCCCTTTCTGTTCAAAACGGACATTCCGGGTGATCACTGGATACGCCTCATAAATAGTATAAGTGAGCACCATATCTGTATCTGTCACTTTGTCATGAAGTGTGATCTCCAGTGTCTCCGCCTCATCCTCAGACTCTGTGTAAGTGGACGGAAGAGGTTCGATAGATTTCTTTCCTCTGTAAATCTCATGAGATACATAGGAAAACTCTACTATCCTGCTGCCGTTTTCCTGCAGAACAGTCAGCGCAGGACTTCTGTAATCACCGGTTCCGTACACCGGATACTCCTGCCTTGTATACTGCATGGACAGTATGCCGGGTTCCGGAACACACACGGACATCTGGGAGCGCATAGCCTCCTCGTGGAGATAGCCAAAATCCTCTTTGTCACGGACTGCCTTTCCATAGTACAGATTCTCTAACTGTCCGTTCTCCATGATCCGCATAAGGTAGCTTACTTCACTATTATAAATATGAAATTCTTTGGTCTTTTCATGAAATTTTACTGCCATCTTTTTCTCCTTTTAAAACTTTCTCTCCTTTTAAAAACAGGCCGGCGCAATAACACCTTATTACGCCGGCCTTAAATATCTTAGAGTTTACCACCGCTGGTTGCGATACCTTCGATGAACTGTTTCTGGAAGATCATGTAGAGAACGATCATCGGGATACAGGCGATCAGGGAAGCTGCCATCAGTTCCGGGAACTTGGAAGTATACTGTCCCTGCATTTTTGCAAGTGCGGAGGACAGAACCAGCATATCCTTATCTGTGTTGACGATCATAGGCCACATCAGGTCTTTGAAAGCAAACACTGCCGTGAAGATTCCCAGGGCAACCATACTGGACCGGGTAAGCGGTGCCATAATATAGAGGAAGGTCTGTCCGATATTACACCCATCCAGCCTTGCCGCTTCTTCCAGGTCATTGGGAAGTCCCATATAACCCTGGCGGAGCAGGAAGGTTCCGAATGCGGTAACCATACCGGGGAATACCAGTGCGAAAATGGTATTCAGCATCCCCATTTTACTTACCATCAGGTACTGGGGAATAATGAAGATCTGAACCGGTACCATCATCTGAAGAAGTACCAGGGAAAAACAAAAATCTCTTCCTTTAAAATGCAGACGGCCAAAGGCATAACCTGCCATGGTGGCTGTAAGCACTGCACAGATCACACGGAATAAGATCAGCAACAAGGTATTTTTATACAGTACAAGGAAGTTCATGTTCTCCATAACGGAGGTAAATGCTTCTGTCCTCCATACCTTGGGGAAGATAACAAACGGGTTGACAGAGGTTGCCTCTGTCACTGACTTAAACGCAGTGAGAATCATCCACAGGAAAGGTATCAACATGGTGATAGATACCAGAATCAAGATCACATGAATGATGATGTTAATAATCTTACTTTTTCTTTCCATACTATCCATTCTGCATCCCCCTTTCTAGTTGTAGAACACCCATTTTTTCTGTCCTATCATCTGGAACACCGTGATGATCATGGTGATGATCAGAAGCAGGATAACAATAGTTGCACCGTAACCCATGTTCTTGTTGATGAACGCGTATTTATAGAACAGGTATACCAGGGACTGTGTTTTTTCCAGTGCCGGGTTGGATTTGTCCATTACCATGTACATGAGATCGAATACCTGAAGGGAACCGATGACACGTGTTACAAGAACAAAGAAAATAGTTGGGGATAACAGGGGTACTGTTATATGGAAGAAACTCTTAACACCCGTAGCACCGTCAATCTCCGCCGCTTCATAATAGTCGTGGGGGATCTCCTGCAGACCGGATATAAATAACACCATGTTATAACCTATAATGGACCATACACCGATAACAGCAATGGAAAATACTGCGATCTTGGGATCTGACACCCATTTAACACTTGTATGGAACACATTGTTGATCAGACCGAAATCTGAGTTGAACAGCCATCTCCAAACCATGGCAACTGCCGCCGGAGCTGCAACCATGGGGAGGAAGATGATAGTACGGTAAATACCGCGGCCCTTCATTTTTCTGTTAAGCAGAACTGCCAGAACAAGGGCGATCACAATCGAGAACGGAACCTCTACGATCGCATATTTAAATGTGTTGATCAGAGACTGCCAAACCTCCTGGTCTCCGAATACTTTTACATAATTCTCTACTCCGACAAAGATGTTTCCTTTTCCGAAATCCCCTGTCTTGAAGAAACTCTGGTACAGGGTCTGGAAGATCGGGATGATATTTAAAACAACCAGACCAATCACAGTTGGAAGGATAAACAGCCAGCCCCACAAAAACTCGCTGCGCTCCCTGCTGGTTTTCATCTGTTTCTTTGTATTTCCATTACTAGCCACGCCACTCACTCCTTTTCCAAATGCAGGCAGATTCTTACGAACCTGCCTGCAATTTAATCCTCGGTCAATTCAGCTTCCCTTTGATCACTCCTCGGCTAATTTCTCATTCATCTGCTCTGCCATCTTCTTGCAGGCATCTTCCATGGACATTTCACCGGTGTATACGCTCTTTAAGATTTCGTTGTCTTCATTTTCCCAGGTAACTGTTGTTTTGGAATATGGTCTGATCACCATGTCATCCATCATGTTCAGATATGCCTCTAAGTTAAAGTCAGCAGATTTTGCCCATGCGTCAGAGGTACCTGTGTATGCAGACATTGTAACGCCAAGTTCAGCCTGTTTTTCCTGAGCTTCTTTGGATCCCAGGTACTCGATCAGCTGCCAAGCTTCATCTGTGTGGCTGCCGTTAGCTGCTGCTGCCCATCCGAGTCCGTTATAGATGGAGGCTCTTCTTCCTGTTGATGCGTTCTTCGGAAGTTCTACAACGTCACAGTTTTCTGCTGTGTACTCATTGTCACGGTATGCTGCCAGCATCCAGGAACCCTGGAATACCATAGCAACTTTTCCGGACTGGAACAGTACGTCCTCACCGTTCTCAGACATTGTCTCGATGGAAGGCATAACTCCGTCTTTGATCCATCCTTCTAACATCTGCATTGCTTCGATGGTCTTAGGATCATCCCATCCGGATGTTTTTTTGTCATCACTGATGACGGTTCCGCCGTTATCATAAATCATGTTGTAGTAACCGGCCTGGTTGTTGTCATTTCTCAGAGCCATACCGTACTGGCTTCCGTCTTCTTTTGTCAGCTTCTTAGCTGCTTCTGTCACGTCGTCCCATGTCCAGTCTGCTGTAGGATAGTCAAGTCCGGCCTCATCAAACATTGCCTTGTTGTACCACAGAGCGATGGTATCTACATCCTTAGGAACTGCATAATATTTGTCTTCATATGTATACAGACCCCAGATATCGGATGGGTAGTTTTCTGGGTCGATCTTATCACTGTCTGCAATCTTGTCTGTCAGATCAAGAAGCATATCATTGGACATGTATCTCTGGCTCTCATTGGAATGCATCCAGAATACATCCGGAAGGGAACCGCCCTGTGCGCCTGCCTCCAACATGGTCCAATACTCGTCCCATTTTACTACAGAAAGTTTTGTCTTAATGCCGGTCTGCTCTGTAAAGTCAGCCAGGATTTCTTTGATACCCGGTTCCTGGTTGGTATCCCAGATAGATACGGAAAGTTCTGCATCACTGGAGCTACCGCTTTCGGCCTTCTCGCCTTCACCTTCTGTCTTTGTGCTGCTGTCGTCAGAACCCTTGCTGTCTCCGCCGCTGTTTCCTCCACATGCTGCCAGTGACAGTGCCATAACGCTTGCCAGTGATAATGCTGCTACCTTTCTGAATTTCATACTTGCTCCTCCTTTTGCATTAAAGTTTTCGTCAGATTAACAGTTTTTACTGTATCCCTGAGTGATATCCTTATTATAGTTGCACATGGAATAATGTTAAATGGATATATGTTTTTATAATATGTCATAATGTTATATGTTTGTGCGTTTTTTACACTTTTCCTTGATTTCACCAGGTTTTCATTGCAGTTTAATTGCCTTGCAAGCTTTGTTTTCCATATACTTTTGATAGTTTTCGTCACAATGACGGGTTCATTCTCACATATCAAGACCACATTAAGTCTAAATCAGATTACATTATTCCATATTTTTTACAATTTTCCTGTTTTTTCTATTTTTCCGCTCAAAATTACATACCGCAATTGCATTCTTCATCATTTAATGCTAGAATAACCCTTAGAATCATATCAAAGCATGTAACAGCCGGCAGAAAAAATGTACAAACCTGCCAATCAGTTACTAAAATACATTCTATTCAGAAAGGGCGGAAATTATGAATCTTTTAAATGAAGACAATGTAGTTCATATTTTTCTCAGCAAGATCGGAGATCTGGTGGTCGCCAATCTTTTGTTCATTCTCTGCTGTATCCCCGTCATCACCATAGGACCGGCCATGACAGCGCTGTATCACTGCACACTGCGCATGGTAAAAGGAAATGACAGCAGTACATCCAAGACCTTTTTCCGCGCGTTCAAACAAAATTTCGTCCAATCCCTAGTGATCTGGCTGGGCATTCTGCTGGCAGGAGTCATATTGTTTCTGAATATTCGTTTTCTTATGCAGACTCAGGGTACATCTTCCTATGGAAAGATTCTGCTCTACATGTCAGAGGCTCTTATGGGTCTTCTGGTGATCGTGGCCCTCTACATCTTCCCAGTCATTGCGGCTTTTGCCAACACCGCCGGGAAACTGCTGAAAAACGCATTTTTGTTTGCCTTCATGCATTTCCCCTCCACACTGGCCATGACTGTCATTACCATTCTGCCCATGTATATGACATATCAGGATCTGAAGCTAATGCCTCTGTACGCGTGCTGTTGGTTCTTCTTCGGCTTTGCCCTCACAGCTTATATTGACTCGTTCTTTCTGTATCGTATCTTCCGGCCTTATCTGGAAAAAGAAGAGGAGTTGCCAAAAGAGGAAACACGGTAAACATGGATTTCCGAAAAAAAGCATCCTGCCTGAAGGATGTTTCCATACAACAAAAAGGCACCGTCTGCGGAGCCGCCCAGTTCTGTATTTTACAGATACTGTGCCGTCCCGCAGACGGTGCCTTTTTCTTTTTATTTCAGCAGTTCATCGAGAACCGCTTTCGCCATTACAATATCCTTTTTCTGCTCTTCACCGGAAATTTCACGCTCAATAGTGATATCTCCTGCATATCCAATCTCTTTCAGTTTAGCCACAAAAGCGGGGTAATTCACCTTACCCTGTCCCAGAGGCACTTCATCGCCAAGCATGTGACCGTCTGTAGGGTATTTTCCATCCTTGCCGTGGATACCCATGACATATTCACCGAATACCTCCAGCGCATCCACGGGATTTGCTTTTCCGTACATGACCAGATTGGCAGGATCCAGGTTAATGCCCACATTACCTTTTCCCAGTTCTTTTTCTATATCCTGGATCGCCCTTTTTAGTGTAACCGGCGTCTCCTGTCCTGTCTCAAAGAGGAAATTCTGGCCGTTTTCCTTACACTGCTTTACCAGTTCTTTCAGACAAACAAGAACACCCGCGTAGTTGGGATCATAGGGATTTTCAGGCATATACCCCACATGGGTAGCCACATCTTTTACATGGATCATAGCGGCGAACCTAATACCCTCCTGCAGCATCTTCACACGCTCAAAGCGGAACGCCTCAGGCACAAGTCCCAGGGTAAGCTGTCCGTCATAGAAATCCCATACTCTAGGGCCTTCCCAGCCGCACCAGAATGCTGTGATATCTACTTTATGATATTCAGCAGCCGCATTCACCTTATCCGCATTCTCCCGATCCATGATCTCTCTGTCCCAGCACACCAACTGGCAGCTCTCCATCCCCATGGAACGCAGCTCCGCAAATCTGGCATCTATATCTGTATCACGAAAAAGCTCTATCAAAACTCCTACTCTCATAAAAAATACCTCTCTTTCTTTTAACTTAACCGCAGCTTTTCAACCTCATCACAGTTACAGGCAAAGCCCTTTTAGCCGTTACACTTAACCCTTCACTGCTCCCGCTGTAATACCGCCTACGATATGCTTCTGCATGATCACAAAGAAGATCAAACTGGGGATCATGGACATTACGATACCCGGAAGGGCATGTTCCCAGTCTGCCGTCTGTGCAGAGAACTGCATGTAAAGCGCATTCTGGATATTCATAGCCTTTGCATTTCCTCCGACGATTAGCTGGTTGGTAATGATATCATTCCAGGTAGCCAGAGTATCCAAAACTACAACTGTTGTCAGGATCGGTTTCAGCAGCGGCAGTACAATATTAAAGTATGTTCTCACCTTGCCGGCACCGTCGATGCAGGCGCACTCTTCCAATTCAATTGGTACATTTTTTACAAACCCGTGGATCATATATACAGCCAGCGGCATACAGAGACCTGTACTCACCAGTATATAACCTATTTTACTCCCTGTCATTCCCAGATTTGCCACCAGTCTGGTCAATGTGATCATGTAAGACTGGAACGGCACCATCATAGGAATGATGATCAGAACAAAGCATGCGCCTGACAGCCTGCCCTTTGTTCTCGCCAGCTTGTAAGCCGCCATAGGCGCAAGGAGCGCGATAATGAGCACTGTACACACCGTATACAAAAGCGTATTCCCTATCAGCAGCGGGAAATCAAACTTTGTCCAGGTCTCTATATACATATTCAGGCTCCAGCTCTTGGGAAGAGCCAGGAATTCCTGCAGCATATCATTATAAGGCTTAAACGAGTTGATAAATATCAGAAGCAGGGGCATCAGCCAAAACACGGAACATATGAACACTATAATGGAAAGAATGCTGATTTTTCTCACTTTTTTCATTATGCCTCTACCTCCTTACTCTTGGTTACTTTAAGCTGGATCACTGTAACGATCAGCACAAACACCACAAATACAAGGGATTTTGCGGTAGCCATTCCATAACGGTTGTTGACAAACGCTTCTTTATATATATTGTACGCCACAGAAATGGTGGAGTTTGCCGGACCGCCCTTTGTAAATACCATGATGACATCAAATAACTTGAAGGCAAATGTCAGGGATGTGAGCATACAGATAGACACTGCCGGCATGATCAGCGGCACAGTCACTTTTCTAAGCACCTGGAACTTATTGGCGCCGTCTATCTTGGCAGCCTCAATGAGTTCTTTCGGAACCGCTATGATACCCGCAATATAGTTCACCATATAGAATCCCAGATTCTGCCATACCGTCATGATGACCACAACAAAGAATGCCAGTTTCGCTGTGCCAAGCCAGCTCCAGTTAAACATCTCCCATCCCGTCACCTGATACAGAGCCTCAAATCCCGGACCCAGAATAAACTTCCAGATCAGGCTGATGGCAGTCAAACTGATTATGTACGGAATATAATAAAACGCACGTCCCACGCTTGAACTCTTCTTCTCTTTCGCCATTACCAGTGCCACTGTAAGAGACAGGACGTTTACGATCACAACATAGAACACCGAGAACTTCAATGTAAATGCAGTACTCTTCCAAAACAGCGCATCATTGGTAAATATATTTACAAAGTTTTGAAGTCCTACAAACTCCATATCCTTGCTGATCCCATTCCAGTTAAACACAGAATAATACAGGTTCATCAGAAACGGCACATCTGTGGAAAAAAGCACAAATGCCACTGCCGGAAATACAAACAATGCAAAAATCAATAAATCTTTTGTTTTTCCTTTGCTTTTCACTTTCACGCCTCCATTTTCCCCTTCCACAACAGCAGGCCGCAGTGTGCCTCCTGCCCGGAGGTTTTTGTAACACAGGGAAATCCCAAAAGCTCGCCTGTGTTATAAAAAACGGGGCCGTTGCAGCCGCAACAGCCCCGTCCGGTCATCGTTACCCCGCCGCAGTTTCCAACTTTACTGTACAACCCATCCGTTCTGGAACTCTTCCGTCACCTGTTCTGCAGTCATATCACCAGTCATATAAGCCTGCAGTGCCGGTCCTACAATGTCGCCGTAGCCGTTTGGCTCGATGGTATGGATCCATCCGTTTGTTTTGCCCTCTTCCACATATGTGGACGCATCATTGGCAAGCGCGCCTTTTACATCCATATCCGTCTTGACGCCCGGTACAGCTCCAACACCGTCGCACATCCATTTCTGGCCTTCCTCAGATGTAAGGATATATTCCAGATATTCTTTTGCCAGGTCAAGATTTTCAGAGTCTTTATTTACAATATATGTCCAGTTACAGGATGACAGCAGTGTTGCGTCATCTGCATTGTCACTTACCGGGCAGGGAAGGAATGCCAGGTTTGCATCCGGGTTAAAGGAATCCAGTGTAGACTGGCACCAGTCACCCATATGAATGATAGCTGCCTCACCGTTTGCAAGCATATTCTCACTTGTCTCCCAGTCAACTTCAAGTGGTTTGTCCGGTCCGTATTTTACAGCCAGATCCAGAAGGCGGAATACATTCTGGAAATTTTTCAGGTCTTTGAATTTCAGATCTCCGCTGTTGAGTTTTTCCACAACGCCTTTGGCATCCAGAGTTTTGTCCATCATGTAATGTGTGGACAACTGCTGCAGTACCCAAGTCTCCTTGGCTGCCAGAGAAAATGCTGTGATGCCTGCCGCATCCAGTTTCTCGCAGGCTGCTTCCAGTTCATCCATAGTCTTTGGAAGCTCTGTGATACCTGCTTTTTCAAACAAGTCTTTGTTATAGATCAGGCCCATATTTTCATAGGTCCAGGGCAGAGACATGATCTTCCCGCCAGCGTCTTTTCCCGTATCCAAAGCCGGCTCATTGAATTTATCCAGTACCTCTTTCTCGTCTGTCCAATCATAAGCATATTCATAGTATTTCTGAGCAGATGTTCCTGACTCCACGTCAAATACATCCGGGATATCCCCTGAGTTAATACGTGACTGAAGCAGTGTGTTGCTGTCATTGGCAGCATGCTGCACCTCAATCTTAACCCCAGGATGTGACTCCTCAAACTTTTTCGCCATCTCAGCATACTCGTCCAGACCATAAGCATGAGCATCGAAGACCTTCAGGGTAACCTCTTTGCCGCTTTCTGCGCTGTCCTTACCGGAATCGCCCTTGGACTCCTCTGTACTGCCGCCGCCACCGCCGCAGGCTGTAAGACAGGATGCTGCCAAAGCTGCTGTCATCAGAACCGCCAGTGTTTTCTTCATCATAATTTTTTCCTCCTTGAAATTTATATTTGTTTTTATTTCCTGTTCACATATTCCTTTGCCCGTCTCCACTCTTCAATTCCCTGACGAACAGATTTGATACCCTCTTCCAGAGGCGCAACCTCCACTTCTCTGCCGTTTTGGAGGCATTCAATGAAGTATTTGATCTCTGTATAATACGGCCCCAGATTGGAGACGTTGATCCCCGCGGAATCATCCTTCACATCGTATTCCCTTTCAAGCTCCGGATACTCCACCGTGCCGTCATTTTTATAAACAGTCAGCGGTTTTTCATCGCGTCCCCGGAATACGATACTGGCCTCCTCGAAGCATGCGTGGAAGCTGGCCTCAAAGGGAAGCGCTGAACTAATATCCCATATGCCTTCTGTCACTGCGAATACTTTTCCGAATTCGTATGTAGTAAAGATCTGGTTGATCATTCCGCTGGAAAATGCTGTTGCCCTTACATCAAAGGAATCCGGTTCTCCCAGCATATATCTGAGAAAATCCAGATCATGCACATGCAGATCCAGCACTACCGAACCACTCCTGTCCTCCTTATGGAACCAGTCCTCAAATCCCCACGCCGCGTCGCCGCTCACTCTCTGCATGGTAATAGATTTCAGTTCACCATACCGGCCTGTTTCATAGCAGTCCTTCAGATACCGGTATTCATCAAAGGAGCGGACCACCTGCCCAACCATAACCTGTACACGGTTCCTCTCCTTGGCATCCAGAAGCTTCTGCGCCTCCTCCTCGGTCAGACATACCGGTTTTTCTACGAACACATTCATTCCTCTGTCCATAGCCGCCACAGCATGTTCTGTGTGGAGATAACTAGGAAGGCAGATATGCACGCTGTCCAGCGTCTCCGCTTCCAGAAGTTCCATCCCCGTCTTGTACAGCCTGGCATTTGGCCATTGCTCAGCCGCCTTTTCCAGGAACTCGGGCCTGCAGTCAGCCAGCGCCGTTACCTCAACATCCATCTTGGATGACAGTGCTTTCAGCGACAGGTTGTGGGTGGTTCCCATTCCTCCGCATCCTATTAATCCCACTTTCATCTCATCATCCTCTTTTCTTTTTGTTTGTCCAGTGGCCTTACTAATAAATTTTAAAATTAAAAGCCCCGCTGGTTTTTCAGCTATTTTTGGCTTTTTGATAATGTAAAATTTATTTATTTGATAGCTATACAATAGCATCACATGTCATTTATGTCAATATGTTTTTGTATTTTTGTGATATAAGAATGTAATTTACTACATTTTTAACATTTTATAATCACATATTTTGTGCACTTTTAACCTTATTACCATTTATTCCTACCGCATTACAATTTATTTACACTATTTCCAACCGTTTTTGTTTCATCATTTTAAAATTTCTTGCTTTTATCCACCATTTTACACAAATATATGGTTATCACTCTCCATTTTTACATCTTTTCACAAATAATATTGCATAACTCCGGGTTTTATGGTAGCATCTAATTAATAATACCACTTTACAATTAAACCAGCAAAGGAGGTGAACATATGAAACTTCTGACACAACAGGTGATCAAGAACACTAATATGAAGCATCTGTATTCCTCCATATATATTGAGAACGGAATATCACGCACAGAGCTGGCCAGGCGCACCCATCTCAGCAAAACCACGGTATCCACACTGGTTGATGAACTGATCGAAAGGGAATTTATCGCCGATGAAGGGGCCTCCCACTCTGACTGCGTCGGCAGAAAACCCAACTGCCTAAAAGCCCAGACAAATCAGCATTTTGTGATCGTAATTAGCTGGGTGGACAATATCGCCGAAGCTCATGTGGTGGATGTAGCCGGCACTTCAGTCTACAGTACCAGGCTGCAGTTAAAAAAGGGGGAGACTTATATCTCCTTATCCAGGACATGTGTGTACAGGGATATCCTGTCCAAATATGACTCCGAACGGATCCTGGGCATCTGTGTTGTGGTGTCTGCCATGATAGATGCCGCACGGAACGAGATATACTCCACAACCCTGAGCCTCGGTCCCGGCGGGAGCGGCAATCTGATACACGAACTGAACTTTGCCTTTCCGGATTATCCTGTGGCTCTGCTGGAGGATACAGCCTGTTATGCCTACGCAGAGAAGATATATACCCAAGTCAAGGAAAAGAACTTTGCGTTCATCAATTTCGGAAGGGGGATCGGCGCCACTATATTTATAGAAGGCAACATGCTTGGCAAGGCCAGCGGCTCTGTCACCCAGTTTGGTCATTATTCGGTCAATCCAAAAGGTCCTCTCTGCGTATGCGGCAACCACGGCTGTCTGGAGGCCATGTTCTCCGAATCCCAGATAAAAGCCAGACTGGAAGAATCCGGCAAGGAAAGCTGCCTTCTGGGGCGCTCTGCCATCACGTTTGAGGATTTGGGAAAGGCAGCCCTCTACAAAGACCCCGCCGCCATCCACACGCTGCAGAAAATGGCCAGAGATCTGGCCCTGGCGCTCAGCAACCTGATCTGTATCGTGAACCCCGAACTGATCATTCTGGGCGGAAAAGGACAGCACCTGGGCACTTTATTTATAGAAGAGGTGCAGAATTCACTGCGCGATGTGGGTTTCCGCAGGATGGTGGACTTTTCAGGTGTAAGGTATTCACAGCTTCAAAGCGACGCCTACCTAAACGGCGCAATGAAATATTTTTTTGACACCTATTATTCCTTCCTGGAACCCAGGCTGTGTACTTTTTATATTGGATAGTCTGCAATCACAGATCGTCCATTCAAACACATCCCGGAGATACGGAATTTATTTGTACCCCATGCCTTTTTGTGATATGTTTAAGGTAATAAAACTTTACTGTCAGCAGCGCTTCGAGAGACGGCGCTGCAAATCACAGGATTATATCATAATAAAGCAAAGGAAAAGCAATATATTATGAAACTGGTCAATCAACAATTAATCAAAAACACCAATTTAAAACAACTGTACAATTCTATTTACCAGAATCCGGGTACTTCAAGGGCGCAGCTCTCCAAAGATTCCCATCTGAGCAAAACCGCTGTCTCCTCCCTGGTAGATGAATTGATCGCCCGGAAGTTTGTATATGATTCCGGGACAGGCGGAAGTACGACTGTGGGCCGGAAGCCCAACAGCCTGCTTCTCCGCACAGAACAATACTACGTGGCGGTTCTCTGTCTAGAGGAGGACAGGCTGAATGCCGCCCTGGTGGACATTACAGGGACTTCCTCCATCCCTATGCAGATGGAAGTCTCTTCACCTGATGCTTACATTCCTCTGTGCCGGGATTACATAGAACAGACCGTACTCAGACAGATTGAAAAAGAGCAGCTTCTGGGAATCTGTATCGTTGTCCCCGCCATGATAGACCCGGATAAGCGGGAGATATTCGCCACCACTCTGAATCTTCCCGAAAAAGATTTTGTAGGTGAATTGCAGCGGACTTTCTCTGATTTTTCCGTCAACATCCTGAACGATACAGCCTGCTTTGCCTACGCGGAAAAAGTTTATACACAGATCACAGAAAAAGATTTTGCTTTTATCAACTTCGGCAAGGGGATCGGCGCAACTCTCTTTATCCGAAACGAAATGTTGGGGCATGCCTGCGCGTCCTACACCCAGTTTGGCCACTACTCCATTAATCCCAAAGGGAAACTGTGTACCTGCGGGAACAGGGGCTGTCTGGAGCTGATGATCGGGGAGGGGTCTTTAAGGGACAGGATCACCCAGGCAGGAAGCAGTCCTGCATTTAAAAAACCATCTACTGTCACGTATGCGGATCTGGGGCAGGCCAGCGTATACGGGGATGTGGTCTCCCGCAAAGTGATACGGGAGATTGCCGATGAATTTTCCCTGGCGCTGTGCAACCTGATCTGCATGGTGCATCCAAAACTGATCATTATCGGAGGCAAAGGAAAGGACCTGGGTCCTGTATTTTTACAGGAAATACAGGAATGTCTGCACACCACAGGTTTCCGCCGTATGGTAGATTCCGTCAGCGTGCGCTACAGCCTCTTAGATTCCAGCGCCCTGTACAACGGCGCCATGAAGTATTTTTTTGATATTCATTATAATTTCACGCAGGAGATGGACGGAAGCTTTTTCATCGGATAAAATGCTGATTCGATCCTCAACAGGTCTGCCGTCTTCTGATCATTCAACGGAGGTACAAAATGAAAAAACTCAGAGCTGCAATTATGGGCTGCGGAAGGATTTCCGTATGCTACGAAGACGCTTTTAACCGCCTGTCAGATCAGGTGGAGCTTGTATGCGCCATAGATATTGACCCGGAGAAAGCAAAGACTTTTGCAGAAAAATTCAACTGCCATTACTGCACAGATCTGGAGACTGCACTCCAGTATGATATTGATGTGATACACCTGTGTCTTCCCCATTATCTGCATCCTGTCATGGCGGTGAAAGCCATGGAAGCCGGTCTTCATGTTCTGACAGAAAAGCCGGTGGCCATTTCTCTTCAGGACGCAGACAAGATGATAGAGACACAGCAGCGCACAGGCAGAAAACTGGGCGTTATATTCCAGACCCGATATACGAAAAGTGTGGAAAAGCTCAAAGAGCTTATGGATGCCGGATATTTCGGACGGATCCTCTCCGCTCGTTCCTATCTTACCTGGAACCGCCCCCACACCTACTATGAAGGAAGCGACTGGAAAGGTACCTGGGACAGAGAAGGCGGCGGTGTGCTCATAGACCAGGCCATACACAGCATGGACCGGGTGCGTTATATGCTTGGAAGTGATATTGAATGGATCGAAGGAAGCGTGCATAACCACTGCCACGATACCGTGCGGGTGGAGGACGCCGCGGAAGCAGCCATTCAATTCAAAAACGGCTGCATTTATAATCTGTATGCCTGTGACTCCTACGCCTCAGATGCTCCTATCACCATTGAATTCCAGGGAGAAAAAGGCCGCTGCGGACTGATCCAGGATATGGGATTCTATGAAGCTGACGGATGCTACACGGAAATCAGAAACACCTACGAGACGACCAGCGTCGGACCGGATTACTGGGGAAGCAGCCATCATCTGCAGCTCAGGGATTTTTATGCGTCTATTCTTTGTGACCGCCCGGTGGCTATAGATGCCGCAGAGGGAAGAAAAACTCTTGAAATGGTAAAAGGAATCTATTTGTCTTCCCTGGAACGAAGACGCATTTATCTTCCTTTTGAAGATGTGTGCTATAAAGATTTGAATACGCCGAAATAAACGGATCACCGATCCGCGCACAGACACCGGGGATTTTGCATCCCCGGCGTTTTTATTGCAGGATTTCCTTTACCTTTTCCAGAGTCATACCGCAGATTTTTGCAATGTTTTCCTGCGTCTCGCCCTGTATATACAGCTTAAATACCTGACGCGTCTGTCTCTCACCCTCCTCTTTTCCTCTTCTTTCCGCACTGCTTATCTGTGAGTTATAATCTCTCAAAGCCTTATCCCTCGCTTCATATTCCATCCGTTTCTTTTCGTCCGCGCTCATGGTTCTCAGGGTGTGATATGCTTCATTGAGATATTCGTTCGCTTTTGCCACGCTTTCAAACTCCTCTCTGCTTTTCCCACTAAAGAACTTCATCCACAAAATGACATCTTCTCCTGTGCGCACTTCTTTTGGCAGTTTTTTAAGCTCCAGGATCTGTATCTCCATCTTATCCGAATATACATTACCCGTTTTATCATCCCGAAAATGAATGGTCCTGTAACACTGGACGTCATCCGGAAAATGCACAAAGTCCAGGATGCTCACATGAATGCACTTCTGAAGCTTTTCATATGGTTCGCCTTTTTTGATCTGACCTGCAAACATCCTCCCCATATAAAAAAGAACACGCTCGTCCCAGCATTCAAAGTATTTGACCTGCATTTCCATATTCATCCTGGTTCCATCTGCAAGTAGTACATGGACATCCAGAATTCCCAGCTTGTCATCCGGCCAGTTCCCGCCAAGTGCTGCCGGAAGCATCATTGTATCCTCAACCTCTTCCGGGCTGACCCCCAGCAGTGCTGCGATAAACCCTTTTCTCACCTTGTCATTCTTCATCAGCTCCGCAAAACAGAAGTCCACAGTGGGCAGCATTATGAAATTATCAGTTTCCATAGATTCTCCTTTCCCGAACAGAATATACCTGATACAGGAAGAAGAATTTCTCTGTGATCTGCCCTCATTATACCATATCTTATCAGGCGGTAAAAGGCGGTAAATCTGTTCTCTCAGTTTTAACTGTTATAACAATTGGAATCGCACGGCGAATTGCCGTTTAGAAAATGAAGAGCGAACGCTCTTTGATATCCTTACCCGGAAGTATAACACAGCCCATTTCATATAGCAATTGGACAATACGCTGAAAATTAAACAATAACAACAGAAGACGGCACAGCTCCAAAGCCGCGCCGCCCTCTTTTAATTTGTCATCGCTCTTTTAGTTTACATAATATATACTACTGCCTCATAAGGCCGCATGGTCCGTTCCTCCAGCGCTGCATCTTGCTCATAATTATCGATCAGGAGTACCGCCTTTTCAGCATCAAGTCCCTCCGGCATATGGAAAGGAACCTCATCCTCTGTGAAATTCAGGATCACAAACATTTTTTTGCCTTCATAGTTTCTTTCATATATATAAAGGCTCTCATTTTCAGGCTCATACTCCCTGAAATCCCCATAAACGGCAGCCTCATTTGCCTTCCGCATCCGGATCAGCCTCTTCATATAATAAAAGATTGAGTCCGGATCCTCCAGCGCTTCCTTTACATTGATCTCCTTATAATTGGGATTTACTTTAAGCCAGGGAGTTCCTGTGGTAAATCCGGCATTTTCACTGTCATCCCACTGCATAGGGGTTCTCGCATTATCACGGGAGCGAAAACGGATGGCATCCAGCAGGACATCAGGATCCGCGTCACCATGGATGACCCGCTCATTCCAGAGATTTTTCACCTCAATGTCATTATAATCCTCAATAGATGCAAAATGCACATTTGTCATCCCAATCTCTTCCCCCTGGTAGATATACGGGGTCCCCTGCATGGTCAGCAGCATGGTGTACAGCATTTTCTGGCTCTCTTTCCGGTACTGCTTGTCATTGCCCCTTCGGGACACAGTCCTCGGCTGGTCATGATTTGTCCAGTACAGGCTGTTCCAGGCCTTATCCTGGAGTACAGTCTGCCATTTGCTGAAGCATGCCTTTAACTCCGGCAGCGGCACTTTCCGGTAGCTGTACCGCTCAGGTCCGCAGTCCAGTCCGTTCTGTTCAAACTGGAAAACCATATTCAGCTCTGTGCCCTCATTATTGGCATAGCGCAGGGCATGCTCAAGGGGAACATCCGGGGTCTCCCCGACTGTCATGATATCATATTTTGACAGGACCTCCCGGTTCATCTCCTGGAGGAATTCATGGATCCTCGGTCCATCCTGGAAATACTCCGTTCCGGTTATCTCAGCCGGCTTTCCGTCCGGAAGTCCCGGTGTTTTAGAAAACAGACTCACAACATCCATACGGAAGCCGTCACAGCCCATATCCAGCCAGAATTTCATCATATCGTAAATCTCACCGCGCAGTTTGGGATTCTCCCAATTCAGATCCGGCTGTTTTTTTGAAAACAGATGCAGATAATACTGGTCTGTTGTCTCATCATACTCCCATGCAGGTCCATAGAAATAAGAAGTCCAATTATTCGGCTCCTTTCCGTTTTTGCCGTCTCTCCAGATATAATAATCCCTGTACGGATTATCTTTTGATTTTTTCGCTTCGACAAACCACTGATGTTCGTCTGAGGAATGATTTACCACCAGATCCATGACAAGCTTCATACCTCTGTCATGGATTCCGGATAGCATCTCCTGAAAGTCCTCCATATTTCCAAACTCATCCATGATATCCCTGTAATCGGAGATATCATATCCATTGTCATCATTGGGCGATTTATAACAGGGTGACATCCAGATAACATCAATACCCAGGTCTTTCAGGTAATCCAGCTTACTGATCACGCCCTGCAGGTCCCCGATTCCGTCTCCGTTGGAATCCATAAAACTTCTGGGATATATCTGGTAAACAACCGCCTCTTTCCACCATGCTTTTTTCATGCTGTTCTCCTCTCAGATTTTTTTATTCTTTTACTGCGCCATTTGAAATACCGGCAACGATCTGCTTCTGGAACAGAAGAACAATGAGAAGTGTCGGTATGACTACCACCACGGTTGCCGCGGCGATCTGGCTCCAGAACACTGTGAACTGATCCTTCAGATAACTCAGGCGCACAGGCACTGTCTGGATTTTTTCATCAATATTCAAAGTACAGGATAACAGATACTCATTCCATGCTGCAATAAAGCTCATGATGGCTGTTGTAAACACACCCGGTGCAGCAATGGGGAAAATGATCCGCCACAGCATTCCCCATGTGGAACAGCCGTCTATCTTGGCCGCTTCCTCCAGAGCCAGGGGAACCTGGTTAAAATGCGCGACCATGATCCATACAGCACTGGGGAGCGTGATGGTTGAGTATGCCAGGCATACCCAGTATGTATTCAAGATATCCATCTTATAGAACATGTTAAAAATAGGTCCTACCACGATCATCTGCGGGAACATGGCGACTGCCAGGATAAGTCCCATGAGCAGGTTTTTTCCCTTGAATTTAAATCTGGAGATGATGTACGCGGACATAGATGCCACAACCACCACATAGAAAGTGGTTGCCACTGACATAACAAAACTGTTTCCGATCGCCCGGAGCATTCCCTTCTCAACAATAACCGTCCGGTAATTGTCCAGAGTGGGATTCTCCGCTATAATACGATAGCAGTTGGCTCCGAAAATTTCCGATTCCGGCTTAAACGAACTGATCAATATCCAGAAGAAAGGAAATACTGTGATCAGCAGAAAAACTACCACACAAATCCAGCAGATAATATTAAATGTTTTATTCTTACTCATTTTCCTTCCTCCTTTCTAATCATTATTGATCACATCCGCGCCGAGCACCTTCACATAAATCACTGCAATGACCGCAACACAGACAGCCATACCCATTACCACCACCGAACCATACCCGTAATTACTCTGACCAAACATCAGCTTATAAGAGTATACAGAAAGGGATTCTGTGCCGTTACCCGGGCCGCCTCCTGTCAGAATGGCGATCAGGTCATACACACGGAAGGCATCCATAGTACGGAACAGAAGCGCCACCAGAAGACTTGGCTTGATAAGCGGAAGGGTGATCCTGAAAAATGTCTTGAACGGGCCTGCCCCGTCAATAGAAGCACTTTCATATAAGCCTCTGTCAATCACCTGCAGGCCAGCCAGAAGAAGGAGTGCCATATATGGTGCTGTTTTCCACACATCTGAGATAACAACAGATGTCATAGCTCCATTGGCTGTCAAAAGCATTGCAGACTGCTTAGGGATCAGTCCTATCATAGAGAAAATTTTGGAGATAACACCGTAACTTCCATCATACATATAACTCCAGATCATAGCCGACACCGCAGTTGGTATTGCCCACGGTATAAGAGCTATGGTACGGACAACGCCGATACCCCTGATCGCCTTATCCATGATCAGAGCCAGGATCATACCGATGACCAGCTCAATGGCTACGGAAATAACAGTAAACAGCAGGGTATGTCCCAATGCCTTGAAAAATCTGCTGTCGTGGAACAGCTTTGCAAATCCTTTCAATCCTGTAAAGTTGGATTCTACAATACACGTATCCATATCATCCAGGATCTGAGGCATACCATCCCTGTTATACATATCCAGATCCGCGTTCCTGTCATAAATAGCCGTCAGCCTTTCCCTGATGTCATCATTAAATGCTTTTATATCACTGATAGTCTCAGAAGAGACCTTGCTTACACCTTTAGAGTCTTTATACTGCTCATACATTTCATTTACTTCTGTCTGAATGGCCTGAAATTCAGCCACATCATCGCTGTCAAGGCCCTCTGTAGCCATATCCGTATCGATAAACCAACTCACATAATCCAAATCCTGTGCATACAGTTCCCCGTTTAGCTGCTGTGACATATAAAAGCTGTTGTGCTGCTGATCGTTTGTACGGTAATCAAACAGCGTATACATCAGAGATGTCACGATGGGATAAATGGAGAATATCCCTATAAATATAAGCAGCGGAAGAATAAACAGAAACTGCTTAAACGTCATTCTTTTAATCATAATCTTCCCTCTTTCCCAACTGCAAAAAAGAATCCGGCCGTTTTCTTTTCACTGTTATGAACAAAACAAGGGTGCCGTATTAAGCCATAGACATATATGTATATATGCAGTTACGCCTAACACGACACCCCTTCACTCATCTAAAATCCCCGCACCGGGCAAATACCCGGTTCTCTGTTACTGTTTCAGCAGTCCTTCCACTTCTGTTGTGGTTGCATCCAGATCAGATTCTCCTGATAAGAATTTGTGAATGGAAATCTGCAGTGAATCAGATAATTCCTCATATTTGTCAGAGGATGGTCTTGCGATTGTGTTCTCCAGAGCTTTCATGAATCCCTCTTTGCTGAGAAGCTGGTTTGCTGCCTTTACATCAGCATCCTCCAGTGCTTCGTTAAATCCGGGAACATATCCGCCCTTACTGCAGAAAATCCTCTGTCCTTCCATGGATGTGAAGTAATCCAGGAATGCCCATGCACCTTCTTTATGTTCGCTCTTGGCATTCATAGCCAGCAGCCAGCCGCCGATGCAGGAACCGCCCGGGATCGGAGCGATATCTGTCTGGTCCTGTGTTACCGCTGCGCCTTCTGCTCCCACCAGGCCCCATACGTATGGCCAGTTACGTGAAAATACAGTTTCGCCGTTTACATAACTATTAGCTGCTTCAGATTCCTGATAAACCAGAATATCATCCGGTGTTGCGTCAGAATCAACGATCTTCTTCATAACTTCCAGCCCGCCTTTTACATCCGTAAAGTTGGCTGTATATTCATTTGCATTGCAGACAAGGCCTTCATACTGGTTTGCCTGGAATGTAAATCCTGTCTTGGTACCACCCTGTCCCTTATATGTTTCAGCCATGGCAAGCAGGTCATCCCATGTGAAATCTCCGCTTCGTAATTTGGCTGCGTCCTCCTCAGAAACAATATCACTTCTGAAATAGATAACTCCAAAGTCAGGATACAGCGGCAGCGCATATGTCTTGGCATTATATGTACCGGCCTGGATGGAACCTTTGTTGTAATCTGCCGGGCTTCTCTTTGCATCCTTCATGTAGCTGTCCAGGGGTTCGATATAACCTGCTGCAGCCATGTCACCTGCCCAAACAGTATCAATAGATACCAGGTCATATTCAGAACTTCCCGCTGAGAACGCTGTATTTAACTGGCTTCTTGTCTGGTCCGTATCATTGGATGCTGTCACCCATTTTACTTTATATTTATCCTGGGATTTTTCAAAGCCATCGATCACTGCCTCCACAGCGCCGTTTCCGTCATCAGAACGGAACAGGGTAATCTCTTCACGGTCACCATCCGCTGTTGACTCCTTTGTCTCACTGTCTGCGGTGCTGCCGGAGTCATCCGCTTCGTCCGCATCGTCCTTGGTATCCGCAGCTTCCTGCTTATCTTCCCCGCCTGCCTCTGTGGAGGTCTCCTTGTCACTTCCACTGCCGCATGCCGCCAGACCGAACACCATAGCTGTACTCAGCATTACTGCTACAATTTTTCTTTTCATTCTTTTTTCCTCCTTTTGTTGGTGTTTTACGATACTTACATAAAATGTCACATCTTGACTGTTGGTGTTGTATAACACCTCTATTGATATAATCAACATTAGCACAATACCCATAATCTGTAAATAGGTTTTATGTAAAACCATCACGATATATAATTTAAATAGTATTTAATTATACGTTTTGCACATAATCACTCTTTGTACAGTCATCAAAATATACATTCCCCTTTTCTCTTTATCTGACAAATGGATGAACTTTCTGACAACCTCTTGCATTTTCCCTTGTTTCTGCTATTCTATAATATAGGTAAATTACGATACGTCACTTATGTCATATCCTGACAGAAACTTTTATACAACTGACGGCATAAGCCGTCCGCATTTGGGGGTAACCGGATGATTACAATAAAAGAAATAGCCAATATGATGAATGTCAGCCCCACCACGGTTGCCAACGTGATCCACGGCCGCACCAGCAAGGTGTCAAAAGAAAACGTGGAACGGATTCAGCAGGCCCTCAAGGACCACAATTATGTTCCCAAGATGGGACTTGAAGCTCTGACAAAAGGCAAAACCCGGCTGATCATTGTGGTGATCCACACAACAAAACGCTACACCCAGACAACCGTAGGCGACCCTTTCTACAGCCAGACCATAGGTGTCCTGGAGGAAGAGATACGCAGGGCCGGCTACTATATGATGCTCTATATAGACCGTAATCTTGACAATATCTTCAAGACGGCGCTTTCCTGGAATGTGGCAGGGATCATTGCCGTCACACTGTCCAAGACCAACTACGAAAAGCTCTGCTCTTTAGTGGATTGCCCGGTAGTGGGGATCGACACTTTTATGGAAGATACTGCTCCTCTGCCGGACAAGGGATATCACGTAACCCTGGATGACATCGGCGCAGGCAGGCAGATGACAAGCTATCTCATCAACGCGGGATTTTTCAATATCATGGTTATCTCCGATGCCAAGATAGGCTCCTCCGCGCTGAGAGCAGCCGGTGCAAAAACCGCGCTCAAAGAACACGGCATAAGCACAGAGAAACAGTGGCACATGGTCCTTGACACGCAGAAAAGGCGGAGAGACAGCCAGTACAATTCTCTTCTGGCACTGGCCGGCAGGAAATATGTGCTGTTCTGCACCGCAGATCAGCTCGCCTTTGAAGTGATCGGTTATCTGAATGAACACGGATGCCATGTGCCCAGTGACATTTCTGTGTGCGGGTTTGATGACAATCCCTATGCAGAGTTCTGCATCCCCAAACTGACAACCATGCATCAGGACATTGCCAGAAAGGGAGAATTAGCCTCAGAAATCCTGTTCCGGCTCCTGTCCGGAGAGAAAGTGGAGGAGAAAGCAATCCGCCTTCCGGTGGAGCTGGTCGTGAGAAAAAGTGTCCTTCCGCCGGATTGACAAATTTTTAACCATTACGAATGCGGTAAATCCAGGTATTTTCCTGTTTTACCGCATTTTTTATGCGTTTTTATCCTTCCTACACTTTGTAGGAAAACCCATAGAAATTCCCCCTTTTTTGCGGCTTGTACTTTCTGCACATTTTGGTACAATAGAGTTATAAATTTGTACAGGAGGTTTTGCAAATATGATAATTATTGGGGAAAAAATCAACGGCTCCATACCGGCAGTTGCAAAAGCCATCGCTGAGAGGGATGCGGAGTTCATCAAAGAGCGCGCCAGAAAGCAGGCCGCTGCCAATGCCACCTACATAGACTGCTGTGCTTCTGTTCCGGAAGAAGTTGAAGTTGAAACTTTAAAATGGATGATCGAATGTATCCAGGAAGTTACGGATCTTCCGATTTCCGTAGACAGCCCCAGCACCGATGTTTTAAAGGAAGCTTATAAGTTTTGTAATAAGCCCGGACTTTTCAACTCTGTATCAGGAGAAGGAAATAAGATCGACACCATTTTCCCGATCATGGCAATGGAGGAGAACAAAGGCTGGGAAGTTATCGCACTTCTGAGCGATGACACAGGAATTCCGAAGTCTGCTGCTGACCGTCTCCGCGTATTTGACAACATCATGGCCAAAGCAGAAGAGTATCACATCAGCCCCAGCCGTATCCACATTGATCCGCTGGTAGAAATGCTGTGTACCTCTGAAGACGGAATCGCCATGAACATTGAAGTTATTGAGACTGTGAGAAAGAGATATCCTAACATCCACATTACTGCTGCTATCAGCAATATCTCCTTTAATCTTCCTGTCCGCAAGCTGATCAATTACGGCTTCATGATCCTGGCTATGAACGCAGGACTTGACAGTGCTATTATGGACCCCACCAACCGCGATATGCTGGGACTTGTATACGCAACAGAAGCGCTGATGGGTGAAGATGATTTCTGTATGGAATACATTGGGGCTTACCGTGAAGGACTGATCGGACCTGCTCCTAAGAATTAAACATTTATGTGTACGTGTTGAGGAATGGAATCACAAAAAGAAAATAAAAACTATAAAATATATTTTTTAAGAAATGGGAGGAATTTATTATGAGTAAGATTCAGGCTGTTGCAGATGCTGTTGCTGCTGGAAAAGCAAAACTGGTTGGCGGATTGGTACAGGAAGCACTGGATGACGGATGCCAGGCTGTAGACGTATTGAACGCAATGATCGATGCTATGGGCGTTGTAGGTGAGCGTTTCAAAAACAACGAAATCTTCGTTCCTGAAATGTTAGTTGCAGCACGT
>OLQH01000690.1_pt1 | contig 34417 bp, 41 predicted proteins | sample 1672671 | NCBI WGS metagenome assembly OLQH01 (sample SAMEA3136712, study PRJEB25190) | human gut metagenome
TTTATGAGGAAGTATGGGGCGAAGAATATTTCTATGATGACAGTAACATTATGGCAATTATCAGCCGACTTCGTAAAAAATTAGAAGTCAATCCCTCAAGCCCGAAGTATATCCAAACAATCAAAGGGATTGGCTACCGCTTTAATAAGGAGGTATAGCTGGTATGGAAATCATCGTTTTCTTGTCCATCGTAGTTGCAGTTTTGGCTGTGCTAACCTCTTACTTTCTTATCTGGCGAGTAAAGAAACAAATAGCAGAAATAACAGATGCTTTAATTGATGTGAAAAATGGAAATGGCAATCGGCGTATTTTGTCTGCAGCAAATGAGATGGTTGCCCCTATTGCCTATGAAATCAATGAAATCGTTGTGTCCTATGAAAACAGACTCTCCCTTGTCCGGCAGACAGAAGAAACCAATCGTCAGCTTATGACGAGCCTTTCCCATGATGTTCGGACTCCACTTACCACTCTCATTGGGTATCTTGATGCTGCACACAAAGGGCTTGTTACAGGGAAAGACCGGGATGATTATATTGAAACGGCCCGCCGGAAAGCCCATGATTTGAAAGAATATATTGATGTACTCTTTGACTGGTTCAAGCTAAATTCCAACGAGTTTGCTTTGGAGATCCAGAGCGTTGAAGCCGCAGAGCTGACAAGAAATATTTTGATCGACTGGATACCCATATTTGAGGATAAGCAGGTCGATTATAACATTGATATTCCCGAACAGCCTGTCCGGGTAAGACTTGATACGGACAGCTATATGAGGATTTTAAATAATCTCATTCAAAATGTTATTTCTCATAGCCATGCAGACAAAATTGAAATTGTCCTCTCAAAGCATGGGAAAAACATGAAGCTACTGTTGGCGGATAATGGTGTGGGGATCGAGAAAGAGGATCTAAAACATATTTTTGAACGGCTTTATAAATGCGATAAAGGCCGGTCTGAAAAAGGCAGCGGCCTTGGTCTTTCTATTGTCCATCAGCTTGTAGAAAAGATGGGCGGAAACATAACAGTTGAAAGTGTACCGGGAAAAGGAACTGAATTTGCTTTGTTTTTTCTCTTGTATGATTGAGCGGGTTCCCGTCCTTGCGGCGGGAACCTTTGTCATTTTAGCCGTTTTCTAAATTGCAAGGTTAATGCAAGGTTGCGGCAAGGTTAATGCAAGGTTGGCGTGATAGAATACCTTACAGAACAGGAGGTTTTGAATATGGATACAAATTACATCATTGAAACAAAAAATCTGACGAAGCAATATGGCTCACAAAAGAGTGTGGCTGACTTAAATATCCATGTGAAGCGTGGGAGAATTTATGGTCTGCTGGGGAGAAACGGAGCCGGAAAAACCACAACCATGAAGATGCTGTTGGGCTTAACAAATCCGACTTCCGGGGAGGTCAAAATCTGGGGAAAGTCTTTGCAGGGGAATGAAAAGAAATTGCTGCCCCGTATCGGCAGCTTGATCGAGTCCCCCGGCTTTTATCCCAATCTGACCGGCACAGAGAACCTGCGTATCTTTGCTACTCTGCGGGGCGTACCAAACATTCATGCGATCAAAGATGCTCTGGATTTGGTAGGACTGCCCTACAAAGATAAAAAGCTCTTTTCGCAGTATTCCCTTGGTATGAAGCAGCGACTTGCGATTGCCCTTGCCGTTATGCACGATCCAGAGCTTTTGATTTTGGATGAACCGATTAACGGACTTGATCCCATCGGCATTGCAGAAGTGCGTTCCTTTATCCGGGAGCTTTGTGACGCAAAAGGGAAAACTATTTTGATCTCCAGTCACATTCTTTCGGAAATTTCTCTGCTGGCTGACGATATTGGAATTATCGACAACGGCGCATTGCTGGAAGAAGAAAGCCTTGCCGAGTTGGAGCGAAAAAGCAGTAAGCATATTCGTTTTACGCTTTCTGATACTGCACAGGCGGCAAGAATTTTGGAACGCAATTTCCATGAAAACCATTTCTCTATACAGGACGACCACAATCTGCGTCTGCACAATCTTGATCTGTCTGTCGGAAAAATTGTAGCCGCCTTTGTAGAAAACGGATTGGAGGTATCGGAGGCGCATACCTGTGAAGAAAGCCTTGAAGATTATTTCAGGCGTGTGACGGGGGGCGAGGGAATTGCTTAAACTGATAAAATGCGAATTTTTGAAATTGAAACGCAAGCCGCTGGTATTTATTTCACTGCTGCTTTCCGTTTTCATGCCATTGGCTTACGCTTTTTTTCTGGCAGATGTAAACACCGATGTGGATGCTGTAAACGGAGTAATGTCCAGTCTGTTTCAACTCAGTGCATATTTGCTTTTGATGCCACTTCTTGTGATACTGGCTTCCAATCTGCTGTTTGAAGAACTGGACAATGACACTCTGAAAAACCTTGTTACCATACCAGTGAACAGAACGAAGCTGGTGCTTTCCAAGATGCTGGTTTTACTGTTGTTTGCTATTGGCTTTATGGCGGTTGGAGGATTGGTAAACCTTGCGGTTTTGCTGCTCCAGGGATGGGAGCCTGTGGGGTTCTGGACATTGCTTGGCGTTGGGATTGAAGAAGGACTGATCATGTGGGTTGGCGCACTCCCCTGTATTCTGCTCGTTGTTCTTCTCAATAAAAACTATATCGTGTCTGTTGTGATTACCTTTTTCTATACTATTGCGAATTATATCCTTTCCATGAACGATATTTTTCTCACACAGCCTTTTGGCCTGAACATCGGAACCCTGTTTCCGGGACCGCTGGCTTTCCGCTGGACATTCCAATTTTATGACCAAAGCCAGACCAGTGCGGAACTGGCGGATTTGTTGGAACGGATCAGCCCGTATTTCCTAAATAGTGTCCAGGTGTTCGGCGTGATTGTTGTGGAAGCCATTGTATTTCTTGCGCTGATTGCGAAGGTTTATCAGCGTCAGGAAATTTAAGGGGGTGTGATTATGTGGAATCTATTAAAATCGGAATTACTGAAACTACGCCGATGTCAGATCCTCCTGGTGGGGCTGGTGGCACTTGCACTCTGTCCTTTGGTTCAATATGGAAGCCAGTTGATTATCGAAGCGGAATATCAAAATCCAAACTATAATTTTCAAACGCTTTTTGAGAATGTTGTCTGGGGCAACACCCAGATATTTCTCCCTATTTCACTGGTGATGATCGGTGGCTGGCTCATTGACAGAGAATCCACCCATGATACGCTGAAAAATATCATGACAATTCCTGTTTCTATGCCGAAAATGTTGGGGGCTAAGCTTCTTTTGGTCGGTATGCTTGCAGTTCTGTTGGGAATCTACAGTGTTGGCGTTACCCTAATCACTGGACTAACGGTTGGCTTGTCGGGACTGACTGCGGAGGTGCTTTTTCATAGCGGTACTCAGATTGTGTTGGCGGCTCAGACGACCTATCTGGTCTGTATGCCCCTAATCTTGATTTTTGGGCAGATTCGAGGGGCATATCTGGGCGGTTCCATCCTGGCGTTCTTCCTCGGATATAGCATGATGTTCTTCAAAGGCGGTATCCTTGCCAGTATCTATCCATTTTCTGCTGCGCTAATTTTAGTGGGATTTGACATGAGTGAATATGCCGGAACAACCACAGCTCCAAACCCTTTGCTGGCGGTCATTGGGGTTGGCATCATGGTTCTCTGGGCTGTGCTGTTGTTATTGATGTCCAGTAGGAAAAAAGAAATGAAACCTCATAAACAGACAAACACCAAGGGAAAAGGAAAGCGGACTGCACGCAGGAAAGGAAGGTGATACCTGTGAAGAAAATAGTTCTATCATTATTCCTGATTTTGTTGGGCGCTTCTATACTTTCCGGCTGGACGAAAGACGAGGTTCTCAATCAGTATAACAATATTGTTCAGTCTGCGGGTTCCATAGCACTTACTGGAAATTCATCCTTACAAGGCACGAAAGAAAAAGGAATTGACGATTATACAGGAAGCTATACAGCCGACTATGAGAGTTTTTCAGATACAGAGTATTTGTTTGGATTGAAACAACCGGAACATATAGCGATACAATCACACTTCCCGACGGTGGAAATTATATTGGTATTGAATGTGAGGATTTCACGGGAAGTATTGAATTGAATATTGAATAGCATTCTGCCGGACGACGGCAAAAGAAAAAAAGCCGTCGTACAGCAGACATATTTCCACGCGCCTATGAAGCGGCGGCTATAATTTTTAGAGTCTCCGCTTCTTTTTGCTTCAATTATCGGGTAGGAGGGTATTACCTCAGATGGACGGCCGATGTCTTTCCTGACATCCGGGTGAAGCTGGAAAAGTGCTATCAGGATATCATACCGGAAATGGAGGGAACTGCCCGTGAAACCGACTGATTTCTCCATGCACCTTACAGCATTCCTGTCTGATTACCTTCCTGTCCAGAAGAATGTCAGCAGGAACACGATAAAATCCTACAGAGATACTTTTAAGCTCCTCCTTCTTTTTTGTGAAAAAGAGGAAGCCATCCCAGCGGAAAAGATCACCATGAAGAACCTTTCCTCCGATCTGGTCGGGCGGTTCTTAAACTGGCTGGAAACAGAACGGAAAAGTTCAGTTTCCACGAGGAACCTGAGGCTGACAGCAATCCATTCCTTTTTTCGGTATGCCCAGTCGGAATCACCGGAATCCCTGTACCACTATCAGAAAATACTGGCTATCCCGGTAAAGAAGAAACGGCAGTCAGCAGTGGAGCACCTGTCCCCGGAAGGGATCAGGCTTCTGCTGGAGCAGCCGGATAAATATACGGCCCATGGACGGCGGGACCTTGCCCTGATGAGCCTGATGTATGACAGCGGCGCAAGGGTTCAGGAGATCATCGATCTTTCTGTCAGGGATTTCGTTCCAGGAAACAATCCTGTGCTGGGAGGTAAGAAATTATCTTGCCACCAGGCCAGAAGGGAGATTTATCTTTGTATTTACACCAACCCATGATTCCTGGCTGAACCTAATAGAGGGATTTTTTAGCAAGATGACCAAACAGATGCTTAAGGGAATCCGTGTTAATTCTAAAGAAGAACTGGAAGAACGGATTTATAAATACTTTGATGAGGTCAATCAGGAACCAGTTGTATATCATTGGACTTATAAGCTTGATGAAATATCCGCAGAAGAAGCAAACGCTTACTAATGTATCAGTTATTAATTATTCGATGTACTAGTCGTCCAAAATAAACTTCTAAAGCTTCTAAACAATAATCTTTGGGCCAATAGTTAGGCTTCAAAATCTTAGCTTCAACAAGCTTCTCAGCCTTACAATCTCAAAGAACGACTTCTTCAAAGCATAACTCCCGAAATTCACCGACAGCATCAAAACCAGGCAGGCCTCCGCCATACCCATGCCGCTACCGGACGCCGCCTCTTCGGCTTCCACGTCCTCCTCCGCAAACTCCTCCTCCAGCCCATACCGGCTCTTAAACCTCTCAAACGCCGCCTCCGGATCCGAGGGAAACTTCGGATCATCCTCCTTCGGATCAAGCACATCAAGAAGCCTTACGATAGCGTCCACCTCTTTATCGTCAAATTCCTCCTCGCTGGCCTCATAGGTGTACCAGTACAGCTTTTCATACAGTTCCTCAATTAACTTTTCATCACGTTTCCCTTTTCCCTGTGTCATAACTTGTCTCCTATGGAAGTAATCAGCTGAAATGTAAGATTGCAGACACTGAATAAAAACGGCAGAAGCATACTGCCGCGTATTTTCTGCTTCATTCTCAAAATCCTGACCTTAAAACAGTTCTCGGTAATCCCCAGCTTCTTCGCCATTTCCTGCGATGTATACCCATATTCATAATAGCACCGGAGAAGCTCCAGCTCTTCCTCCGACAGGATCTCACCGACAGTGGAATAGGCCTCCACCATCTTGAAATCATCCACCCTGCTCCCTTTTCCCAACGTAGCATTATCCAGAAGGAAATCAAAATCAAGACTGTACTTTCTCTGTTTTTCCTCCCACTTCATCACCTTGTTTTTGGCGGTGATGCGGAGCCAACCGCGGATATTCGGATGATTTACCAGTTCCTTCCGCTTTCTGTAGAATTCATAGAAGGTCTCCTGCGCAACATCCTCAACCGCGTTGCTGTCGGTAAGCATTCGGCGGACATACCTTACTATCTCATCGAACTCTTCATTATACAGTTCTTCGAAAAACTTTTTGCTATCCTCCATTGGCCCTCTATCCTCTTTCGTCATATTACCTTCTTTCAGGTCAAATGGTCTTCTTTCCTGAAGCGCCATACATATGGCCATCCCCCCGCCTCTGCCTGTCCCGTTTTTCCTGGAAGACACAGAACACCCTGTCCGCAGCCGCATGTAAGTGCCTGCACTATTTATACAATTTTGTCACATTTTCAAGAATCTGCTCCAGGACCTGTGTCTTATCCTTGGGACAATCCTTGAAAATCTCTACCACTGTTTTATCAGAAGTCAATTCTCCTGTTAAAAGGTACGTAGGATCCAGTCCCATTCTCTCATAAACCAGCAAAATTTTTTCTATGGAAAGCCTTTTATTTCCACGTTCAATCTCTCCATAAAAAGTCGTGGACATTTCCAGAAGCTCCGCTGTATCTTCCTGCGTCATCTTCAGTTTCTTTCTCTGCCTGCGCAAACGTTCTCCGATTTCAACCAATACAAGTGTTGCCGCCATTCCGATTCTCCATTTCCAGTTTTTTCCTAAGGTACGTTATTATGATACTGTGATTAAGAATGGCTTTTTAGTAACTATATATTTGTATTTGTCACGAAAAAACTACTATAAATTATGATTTCTCCTTTAATTGTATTAAAAAAAGAGAAGGGAGCGTTATCCTCTCCCTTCCCGAAAAACTCTGCCGCAGTCCGGATTGTCAGAAGTTCTTTAAATCCTCTATCAGCTCATCTACGTTTTCTTCCAAAGTAGCCCAACTGGTACAGAATCTTACCGCGCTGTGAGTTTCATCCACACGCTCCTGATAGCAATATCCATATTTTTCTCCCAGCTTTTCCAGAACCGCATCCGGAATTATGGGGAAAATCTGATTTGTCCTATTCTCCACCAGCATAGGATAGCCTTTTTCCAGAAACGCGCTGCGCAGCTTTTCGGCCAGGCGAATCGCATGCTTTGAAATTTCCATATAAAGATTATCCTCAAACAGCGTCTCAAACTGGATTCCCAGCAGACGGCCCTTTGCCAGCATTCCACCCTTCTGTTTGATAAAATAGCGGAAATCCTTTTTCAGTTCTTCATTGGCTATCACCACCGCTTCCCCGAACAGGGCGCCCACCTTGGTGCCTCCAATGTAAAAAACATCGCAATGCTGCGAAAGGAAGGGAAGATCTAGTTCATTGTCCGGCGCCGCCAGACCGTAGCCCAGCCTTGCTCCGTCCATAAACAGATACAGTCCGTATTTTCTGCAGACGCTGCTTAAATCCTCAATTTCCTTCCTGCTATAAAGTGTCCCATATTCCGTAGGATTAGATATGTAAACCATTTTCGGCTGCACCGTATGCTCAAAGGAATCATCATTGATATGGGCAAGATACAGCTGCTCCACCTGGCCGGCATCCAGCTTGCCGTCCTTGTGCGGGACAGAAAGCACCTTATGTCCCAGTGATTCCACCGCCCCGGTTTCATGTACATTGATATGTCCGCTCTGTGCGGAAACCACCCCCTGATGGGAGCGAAGAGCCGCATCTATAACCGTCATATTCGCCTGTGTGCCGCCTACCAGGAAATGTATCGCCAGAGTATCGTCACCGCAGGCCTTTCTGATCAGCTCCGCCGCATGCCGGCAATGGGCATCCTCACCGTAGCCGGGAGTCTGCTCCATATTGGTTTCCAGCATTTTTTCCATCACCTTCGGATGAGCGCCCTCATTGTAATCACATTGAAATAAAATCATTTGTATTGTAACTCCTTAATTGTCTTTTTTCTTCAGGACTGCCAGCACATAATCCCATACCCGTTTGGTGGAAGAAATGCTCAGCCGTTCCTCAGGCGTATGGATATCCTTCATATCCGGACCGATGGACACACAATCCAGGCCAGGCAGCTTGCCCGCCAGGATGCCGCATTCCAGGCCGGCATGAATGGCTTCGATTCTGGGCTTTTTCCCATACATCTCTTCATAGATTTCCACCATTTTATCACGAAGGGCGGAATCCTGACGGTATTCCCATGCCGGATAATCCCCGGAAATCTCATAGGTGCCGCCCTGAGATTCCAGAAGCAGGCATACCTTGTCTATAATCATCTGTTTTTCGCTCATGACGGAGCTGCGGACGGAATAATCCAGTTCCAGAACGCCATCCGCCATTTTCAGGATGCCCAGATTCAGCGAGGTCTGTACCAGCCCTTTAATATTCGCGCTCATAGCCTGGATTCCATTGGGCATCATGAAAAGGAGCATTTCTGCTTTTTCAGTGCTTTCCTTTGTAAAAGCCTCCCATTCGCCCTGTTCTTTTCCTTCTACAGTAATTGAAATACTGGGATCCGTAACGGAAAATTCCCTGCGCAGAATCGCTTCAAAGGACTTCAGGCTTTCCTCCAGTGCCGCACACTCCTCCTCACGGGCAAAAATCTGTGCATGGGAAGCGGAAGGGATCGCATTGTCCGCACTGCCGCCGGCCATGTCCATAAAACGGAAATCTCCGTTTTTCCTGCAAAAATGGATCAGCCTTCCCAGCATGGCATTGGCGTTAGCCCTTCCTTTGTCAATCTCCGCACCAGAATGGCCTCCCAGCAGGCCTTCCACGCCTACCTGGTACCGATAGCCCTGCAGCTTCTGTGTCTCCACTTTAACCCTGCCGTGAACCCTCGCGCCGCCTGCACAGCTGGTAAGCAGCACGCCTTCTTCTTCGTTGTCCAGGTTCAGCATCCTGCGGCCCCTGCACATGGAAAGATCAATTCCATTCGCCCCTTCCATGCCTGTTTCCTCGTCCACGGTTATGATAACCTCCAGACGGGGATGCTCGCAGCTGTCGGAATCCAGAATAGCCAGCGCATAAGCCACCGCGATTCCGTCGTCGCCTCCCAGCGTGGTGTCCCGCGCCAGAAGATAATCTCCGTCCACCTCCAGATCCAGCCCTTCCTTTGTCATATCCTTGGTACAGCCGGGCTTTTTCACCGCAACCATATCCATATGCCCCTGTAGAAGGAGCGGCTCCTGCGATTCATAGCCTGCCGAAGCTTCCTTAATGATGACCACATTTTTCAGTTCATCCTGTACATACTCAAGATTCCTTGCCTTCGCAAAATCCACAAGATAATCGCTTATTTGCTCCACATTTCCCGAACCGTGAGGTATCTGACAGATTTCCTCAAAAAAATGAAAGACTTCCTTTGGCTCAAGCTGACTAATTTTGCCCATACTCTCTTCACTCCTTTTATATGTTTCCTTGTGTAATACCTCAAACCTATAAAGCGGCCTGATAGAAGTCTATCAAACCGCTTACCAACTCCCCGAGTAGGGCTCGAACCTACAACAACTCGGTTAACAGCCGAGTGCTCTACCATTGAGCTATCGAGGACTATGAAATTAATCAGTGATTTCTCTCACTAGATATGATTATAGTTTCCAGTATTCCCCTTGTCAATAGCAGATATTCACTTTTTCTGTCAGTTTGCCAAGTTAATTATACTGTTTCCCCTGCGAATGCCCTGAAGATGCCGCTTCAGCGGCTCCGATGCCGTACATCACGTGTACGGCACGGCCTTGACATTAATCCGTTTATTTCCCTTCCAATCCTTTTTCCAGCCTGTCCAGAGGAAAAGGCGGCATCGCCAGCGGCTTCACCGCAATAGACATGAGCATAGCCGGATTATCATCAGCCGCTATTCTGTTGGAGCTCAGGGTGCCGCATAACCGGCACCTGTGTATAATAGCCCATTCCCCGTTTTTACGTACCCATACGCTCACCGGATCCATTATCCCCTTACACAGGGACGCCCTGTCTCCCGGCTCATTATCCACATGAACACTGCAAAGACATTTGGGACAATGGTTTCTGTGCATACTCCCTGCTCCGTCCGGCGCTGCCGGACTGCCGCACACCTGGCAGACAAAGCTTTCCATACATGGATTATGTCTGTAATCAATCCGTGTCCGCCTCATTTTAGCCGGCATCCCATCCGTCTCTTCCTTCATCATCTGATAAACATCAAACCGTTCCCGCCTTATACGTTTTTCCCGCAGCGCTTCCAATACCCTGCAGCCATCCTCATGTGTATGGGAACAATCCGCAAACCTGCATTGTTCCGCCAATTCTATGATTTCCGGAAAAACAGCCCCGAGCTCTTCTTCTGTCATATGAGACAGCGCCCAGTCCCGGAAGCCCGGCGTATCCGTCAGCAATGTCCCGTCTGTCCCCGCATACAGATGCGCGGCAGTCGTTCCGCCCGCAGGGCCTTCCATCCCTTCTATGCCATCTGACGCCTGCAGTATCCCCCGGATCAGCGTTGTCTTTCCGCAGCCTCTGTCACCTGCTATCACCACGCTTTTTCCCTTTACAGCATGAATCAGCTCCTCCTGTGGTTCCCGTGCGGATCCCACATATACAAAATCCCCCGTCTTTCTGTAAATATCCAGTTTCTCATATAAAAGCCCCTGCGCGCTCTCCTTCACCAGATCCCATTTGCTGATAAAAAAGCCTGCCTCCATACCGGCCCGTCTCGCCGCCGCAGCCGCCATTTCCAGATATCCGGCCTGATGAAGAAGATAATCCGCACTCACTACGGCAACAAGGCAATCTGCATTGACCGCAATCCTGATTTCATCTCTGCCTCCCTGCTGCTGTTTTCCTTCTCTTCTGTTCCCCTGCCTTCGGTTTCCGCGGTATAATTCCGTACTGCGGGGCAGGATTTCAATCAGACGATACTGCTGTGCCGATATCTGTTCTATAATCACCCGGTCACCCACTGCCGTTTCCAGGCCGTTATCACCGCCGGGGAGCATGCACACAATTTCCTTTCCTTCCAGCAGCACCAGAGCCTGTTTATTTCCGATCCATGCGACAAGCCCCTGCTGCCGCTCTTTTTGTCCCTCAAGGTTCCCCCATTCCGTTTCATTCTTTTTCCTTTTCATGAAAATACATCCTCTCTGCCGTCAAACCGTCACTATTATGAGTCTATTATAGGTACCGGCTTAACTCCTCCGCAACCGATTTGATATTTCTGAAAAGAAAAGGCGGCTCTCAGAGGGAGTATCCGGCAAATTTATAGCCGCCTTGAAAAATTTATAGTCCATCAGACAGGGGACAGCCAACAGAGCTGTCCCCTTATCTTCAATCATGCGGAACCCTCCCGACACCGGGCGATAATTTTCTGAATACTCTTCGGAGAAAGATAATAATCCTCAGACAAATGGGAAACCGGCACTCCTTCCCTGTATCTGCGGTATATTTCCCTGTTTCTCACCTGAGTCTCCTTTTTTCTGTCGGTGTTTTCCCCCCAGGCCTTCCGGTTCATTTCCTTCCGCGGAATATAAAGATATTCTCCGTCCACATAGTTCTGTATCAAATCTATTAATTCTTCCGGCAGTACATCTGCCGCTTTTTTATAGCTCATCATGCTCTCTCCTTTTTGTTTTGTCAGGAATGAGCAAAGGCTATACAAGTATCATTTTTATTCTTCTGAAAATGTTACACGACAGCCTTTGCTACGCATAACAAAACACACCGGAAAGACTTGATTTCTTCATGAAAATTTTCTCCTTTTTCTGTTTTTGACCTGAAATATTACGTTTTCTTAATTTTACCGGACAAAAAAGAAGCAGAAACCCCTGCCATTCGGAGTTTCTGCCTACTATAAGCGATAATCAAAAAGAAGCCCGCCGTTTTCCCAAACAGCGTCCTGAATTCATCCATCCGCAAAATAAGTACAACAAAAAGCCCTCATGACCTGAGAGTCTCTGATTTTATTGTCTCCCATTTTATCGAACAGACGACATCCACACACCTCCTTCTGAAACATGCATTCATTATAACAGATGATTTTCCGCCCATCAACCCTTTTTCCACCCCGCCGACTCTTTTTTCCGCTTTTTCCCACCGGTGCCTTTATCCCTGAAGAAAATTCCTGCACGAAGGAAACCAAAAGCATCAAAAGCTTTTTAGCACTATCTTAACCTCAAAAACCATCCTTTTTTTATAATAAGTGCTATAATTCAGGTATAAGAAAAAAGACGTAATAAAGAAAGAGGTGTTACTATGACAGCGGGGATTCTCATAGGAGCCATTATTGCAATTGTCTGCGGAAAATTTCTTTTAACCTTTATTACTATTTACAAAAATTCCTTTACAATCGGAAAGGACTCCTGAACAAGCAGCGGCGGCCAGGCTCTTCTGACCGTCATCGTCCAAGAAAAACAGGGCGGCCAGTATTGGCCGCCCTGTCACAGTTTCAAAATCAGTCTTCGTCATCCGCTTCACTTGCCGCAACGGCCGAAACAACGGAAGAAACCGCCGCAACAACTACTGCAACAATAATAATCAATAACATACCGCCCATCAAAAGCAATATTTCCATCTATCGACATCCTCCATATCCATTCAATTAGTACTGGCCTGCGGCATTTCGTGAATGCCTGTCCGCTTTTGTTATTATAGCACACAGCAGCCTATCCTACAAGCAAAAAGACTCCGGTTTACCCGGAGCCTTAATAACAAATCTGCAAAAATACGTTTTCTGTCTTATGCAATTTTGGATTTAGCCACTTCTGCAAGAGTTGTGAATCCTTCTGCATCATTAACAGCCATTTCTGCCAGCATCTTTCTGTTCATATCGATACCAGCCAGCTTCAGGCCATACATAAATTTGCTGTAAGATAAACCATTCATTCTTGCCGCTGCATTGATACGTGCGATCCAGAGCTGACGCATCTGACGTTTCTTCTGCTTACGTCCTGCATAGGAACTTGCGAGCGCTCTCATCACAGACTGTTTTGCCACTCTGTACTGTTTGGAACGTGCTCCTCTGTAACCCTTTGCCAGCTTTAATACTCTATTATGTTTCTTCTTTGCGTTCATTCCGCCTTTAATTCTTGCCATGTCTTACTCCTCCTTCTATTCTTCCAACTCTTATAAGTATGGTAATACTTTCTTCATGTTCTTTACATTTGTAGAATCAGTAATGATAGCCTTTCTAAGATTTCTTTTTCTCTTAGTAGACTTCTTCGTTAAGATATGGCTCTTGTAAGCTTTATTTCTCTTTAATTGTCCTGTTGCTGTTTTTTTAAAGCGCTTTGCAGCCGCTCTATTTGTTTTAATTTTTGGCATAATGATAATCCTCCTTAATATTGTAAAATTTATTTTTAACGTCTTTCAGTTAAAACCATGCTCATGCTTCTGCCTTCCATCTTGGCCGGCTTTTCTACTACCGCAATGTCCTTGAGATGCTCTGCAAAATCATCCAGAATATGTTTACTTTGCTGAACGTGGGCCATCTCACGTCCACGGAAACGAAGCGTCACCTTCACTTTGTTTCCTTTCTGGATAAACTTCTTTGCGTTGTTTACTTTCGTGTTCAAGTCATTCGTATCAATATTTGGAGATAATCGAACTTCCTTTACATCTACAGTCTTCTGCTTTTTCTTTGCCTCTTTTTCTTTCCTTGTCTGCTCATATTTGTATTTACCGTAATCGATAATCTTGCATACCGGCGGCTTTGCTGTAGGAGCAATCTTCACGAGATCAAGCTCGGCTTCCAGCGCAATCTTCTGCGCTTCTCTTGCAGACATAATTCCTAATTGTTCTCCATCCTGTCCGATCAGCCGCACTTCTCTGTCGCGGATCTGTTCGTTAATCATTAAATCGCTAATTGTAGTACACCTCCATGTTTTAATACTCATTCCTTGCCATAAAAAAATGGATAGTACAGACTATCCACATGATCTCTCTTTACAAATCCTCTCCTCTAATGTAAAAATACATAAGATTCGGCTGTAATTCAATATCAAACCATCAGTCACTCAATCGTGCTGCGGTGAGAGTGGATACTCTGCTTTCTTTTCACACAAGTCGTATATTAGCATATTTGTCACAGACTGTCAATGGATTTTTTACCTTTTTCCACCTTTTTATTTTCTTACATTGATTCTGCTCCTACTGGTATAAATTCTGGAAAGCCGGAAAGACTTTTCTATATCAAATATCAGATCACGGGAGGAAAAATATGAAGGTTTCCAGAATCGTACAGGAAAATATTGCTTACATGAACGAGCTGCTCCCCGTACAGGAAAGCTATGACATTGTAGAGAGAGACATTGTCATCGGAGGACGGGAAAGCTGCTTCTTTTTTATAGATGGATTTATGAAAGACGAGGTAATGTCCAAGCTGATGGACACATTTTTCAAGATTACCGAGGATCAGATGCCCGACACGGCCACAGAATTTTCCAGATCCTTTGTCTCTTATGTGGAGATTGATACATTTTCCGAATATGACAAAGTCATTAAAAATCTGCTCTCCGGTGCAGCCTGCCTTTTTGTGGAAGGGTACGATGCCTGCATTATCATTGACAGCCGGACGTATCCGGCCCGAAACGTCGGAGAGCCGGAACAGGACAAGTCGCTGCGTGGATCCAGAGATGGGTTTGTGGAGACCATCGTTTTCAACACTGCCCTCATCCGGCGTAGGATCCGGGATCCGCACCTGACTATGAAAATGATGGAAATCGGGAAATCTTCCCGGACAGACGTGGTGCTCTGTTATATGTCCGACCGCGTAAACACGGATCTTTTGGCTCTTCTAACCCGTAAGATTGAGGAAATGCAGGACGAGGATCTGAAGATGAACCAGCAAAGTCTGGCCGAACTTTTATTTAAGCGGAAATGGTACAATCCTTTCCCCAAATTCAAATACACGGAGCGCCCGGACACAGCCACAGCCTGTTTGTTGGAAGGAAAAATCGTGCTGATGGTAGACACCTCACCTTCAGCCATGATTCTTCCCACCTCCATCTTTGACATGATCGAGGAGGCAAATGACTACTATTTCCCGACTCTGACCGGGATCTACCTAAAGCTCTCCAGAAGCCTTATTACTATTATGACCATTTTCCTCACGCCTCTGTTTCTGCTCTTTATGCAGAATCCGAAATGGATTCCCGATATTTTCGAATTCGTTCTTGTGAGAGATACGGTCAATATTCCCTTGTATTTTCAGCTTCTTCTTCTGGAGCTTGCCATCGACGGTCTCCGGCTTGCCGCCTTAAACACTCCAAGTATGCTCAGTACTCCTTTAAGTGTGATCGCCGGTATTGTCATGGGAGAATTTTCCGTCAAATCCGGTTGGTTTAATTCCGAGGTCATGCTCTACATGGCGTTCGTGGCTGTGGCAAACTATACTCAGCCAAACTTTGAGCTGGGCTATGCACTGAAATTCATGCGTCTGCTGCTTCTTACCCTCACTGCCCTCTTTGACTGGGTTGGTTTTGCGGCAGGTTGCATCATTACCGTCTGCTCCATCTGTTTTAACCGCACGGTTTCCGGAGAAAGCTATCTGAAAATCAGCAAAAATTAATATAAAAATTCATTCTCTCTTCCAGTATAAATCTTTTGCGTCCTGCCATAAAAAATGGTATGATAAGAAAAAACAGGGCGAGGAGGTTACAGCAATGAGAGACTTTGTCATTACTACGGACAGTACCGTGGATCTTCCGAAAGAATGGCTGGAAGAACACAGGGTTCCGACGCTTAGATTAGCATATACAATTGACGGTGAGACCTATCCGGATATGGAGGGTCTGTCAAAGAAAGATTTTTTCGACCGGATCCGAAACGGATCTCTGCCGACGACTTCCCAGGTTACTCCTGGACAGGCAAGAGAACTATTTGAATCTATTATTAAAGAAGGGAAAGACATCATCCACATCGGGTTTTCTTCTGGACTGAGCGGAAGCTGCGGAAGCGAACAGATCGCCGCACAGCAGCTTTCGGAAGAATACCCGGACGCACGGATCACCGTTATCGATTCTCTCTGTGCTTGTCTGGGCGAGGGACTTCTTCTCTACTATGTCTTAAAGCTTCAGAAAGAGGGAAAGAGCTATGACGAGATCGTAACATGGGCGGAGAAGAATAAACTTCATGTTTGCCACAATGTCACGGTTGACGACTTGAACCACCTGCACCGTGGCGGTCGGATTTCCAAAGCCACTGCGATCCTCGGCACAATGGTAAAGATCAAGCCGATGATCCACGTGGACAATGAAGGAAAGCTCAGTGTCATTGGAAAAGAGCGTGGACGAAAAAAATCCCTCAACAGGATCGTGGATGTCATGGAAGAACAGATGAAAGGCTGGGACAATGAGATTGTCATGATTACTCACGGGGACTGCGAGGAGGACGCACAGTATGTCGCCGGACTCATCCGTGAAAAATACGGGATTGACAACATTCTGATTAACGATATCGGAACTGTCATCGGAACTCATACCGGTCCGGGCGTGATAGCCACTTTCTGTATGGGAAATCACAGATAAGAACTAATTGCGGGCAGATCCCCGATGGGATACGCTGCCCGCTTTTTTGTACTGGCAACGGTCCAAAGTCCGGGCTTGCCCGAGACCTTGGCGACCGTTTACAATCCCGGAATGTGCCTTCTGGCACTTCCGGTGATTCATTTCTCTTCTACTGATAAATCGGATATCTGCCGCAGATCTCCGTCACACTTCTTCGTATCTCATCTGCCCGATTCTCAAAATCTTCTGCCGCAAGCCGGATCAATCTTGCAATTTCCTTCATCTCCGTTTCCCTTAATCCCCGTGTCGTTACCGCCGGCGTTCCGATTCGAATACCGCTTGTAATTCCCGGTTTTTGTGGATCGTTCGGAATTCCGTTTTTATTCACTGTGATATAGACTTCATCCAGCCGGCTCTGCATCTCTTTTCCGGTAATGTTCTGTTTCCTTAAATCCACCAGAATCAGATGATTGTCCGTTCCGCCGCTTACCAGATCAAAGCCCTCTGCAAGCATAGCATCTGCAAGCGCTTTGGAATTCTTTACGATCTGCTCCTGATACGTTCTGAATTCCGGCTTCAATGCCTCCCCGAAACAAACTGCTTTCGCAGCAATCACATGCTCCAGCGGTCCTCCCTGGGTACCCGGAAAGACTGCCTTGTCAATCTGCTTTGCGTACATTTCTTTACAGAGAATCAAACCGCCCCTTGGTCCACGCAGGGTCTTATGGGTGGTGGTTGATACCACATCCGCATATGGCACCGGACTCTGATGGAGCCCTGCGGCTACCAGTCCCGCAATGTGAGCCATATCTACAAACAAATAAGCGCCGACCTCCTTCGCAATATCGGCAAACAGATCAAAACGGATCTCACGCGGATAAGCGGAAGCCCCTGCCACGATCAGTTTCGGCTTACATTCCCTCGCAATCGCCCGGATCTCGTCATAATCAAGAAATCCATTCTCATTGACATTATATGGTACAAAATGATATAGTTTTCCGGACTGATTGACCGGCGAACCATGGGTAAGGTGTCCTCCATGATTGAGATTCATACCCATCACAACATCCCCAGGCTGAATTAACGCCTGGTAAACCGCCATATTCGCCTGGGCTCCCGAGTGCGGCTGTACACAAGCGTGCTCCGCGCCGAACAGCTTTTTCGCCCGCTCGATAGCAAGTATTTCCAGCTCGTCCACATACTCGCATCCGCCATAATAGCGTCTGCCAGGATATCCTTCCGCATACTTGTTAGTCGGCACAGTCCCCATAGCAAGCATCACTGCCGGACTTACAATATTCTCCGACGCGATCAGCTCCAGATTCCTTCTCTGGCGTGCCAGTTCCAGTTCCAGTCCTTTCCCCACTTCCGGATCATATCCACTGATATAATCCATGACTTCCTGTACCAGATTCATTACACATCCTCCTTTTTCTTATATCGTAGTACTTCCAAAACCTCCGTTTCTGATGCCTTTCGCATCATCATCGAGGGTAATGCCATATTCTACAAAAATCCCCTGCATAAAGCCCTCTCCCGCTTTCAGACTGATCGTCTTCCCTTCATTTGTATCATTTGTCAATTTAGCAAAAATATGTCCTTCGTTGTCCGAGTAATAATAATCGCTGTCAATGATCCCCACGGTATTATTGAGCTGAAGCCGGTACTTAAATCCAAGACCACTTCTCGGATAACACTTGAGCACCCACTCCTCTTCCATCCAGACACGGATCCCGGTCGGGATCTTCACTGTCTCTCCTGGTGCGATGGTGATCGGATATGGAGTGAAAAAGTCATACCCTGCAGAGCCTTTGGTCGCGCGCTTTGGCAGCATCAGCTCTTCATACGCCTTTTCAGCATCCCGACTTATCAAAATCCCTTCTGTCCCTTCCAGGAACTGCTCTTTACTTACTTTCTGAAATCTTGCGATTCTCTTCATCATCGTTCTCCTTCTTCTGCCTTTTTCTACAAGTTTTTCATTAATTTCATCATACTATTCCGTCCGAGGAAAGTCAAATGATATTCCATAGAAAAAGGAAGCGCACACTCACGCTTCCCTTTTTCATAAAACATATTCCATTAATTTCCACACTCAATACTGATTTCATTGAAAAGATTCAGAATCATATCCACGGTCGTCTCTTCCTTTTCCTTACCTGCCCGGTCAAGAATACATTTCCCCTGATGCATCATCAACATCCGGTTGCCGTACTCGACCGCATAGCGCAGATTGTGTGTCACCATAATAGTGGTGAGCCTCTTTTCCTTTACAATACGGTCCGTCAGCTCCATAATGATCTCGGCTGTCTTCGGATCCAGAGCTGCCGTATGTTCATCCAGAATCAGGAAATCGATCGGCGTCATGGTGGACATCAAAAGCGCCATAGCCTGCCGCTGTCCGCCGGACAAAGTGCCGACTTTTACATCCATCTTATCTTCCAATCCAAGATTTAACTGACGCAGCAACTCGCGATAATGCTCCTTTCTTCCTTTATGAATCCCACGGCCAAGTCCATAGAATTTCCCTTTGTTGTCCGCCAGGGACATATTTTCCAGGATCGTCATGGATGGGCAGGTGCCAAGGGCAGTATTCTGATACACCCGTCCGATCCTGCGGTTTCTCATATATTCCTTCATTCTGGTGATATCTTCCCCATCCATCAAAATCCTGCCCGAATCCACCGGGATACTCCCACAGAGAATATTCAGCATGGACGTTTTGCCGGATCCATTGCTGCCTACGACAGAGACGAACTCGCCTTTCCGGACGGTCAGGTTGAAATCCTGAAACAGGCACATCTCATTTACCGTGCCCGGATTATAATATTTTGTAATTCCTCTTAATTCAAGCATTTCCCTTTACCTTCTTCTTTCTTTCCATTCCAACAATCAGTATGACCAGGAACAATACCGCCGTAATCAGCTTCATGTCCTGTGGCTCAAAGAATTTCAATGCTGCCGCAACGCAGGCTTTATAAATAATGGCACCGATCAGAACCGCCGTTGTCGCTTTCATAAAGGTCAGTCCCTTAAACAGACTCGTTCCGATGATGACACTTGCAAGCCCGATGACAATCGCTCCTGTACCACTGGAGATCTCAAAGACTCTCTGTTCCTGGCAGAAGATACATCCTGCCAGTGCTACCAGCCCATTTGCAATGGCAAGACCGAGAATCTTTATATTCCCCTGATCTTTTGCAAGAGACGTCACCAGATGTTCATTGTCTCCTACTGCCCGTAGAAGAAAGCCGGACTTGGTCTTCAGATACAGATCTAAAACTATCTTGGCAATCACTGCGATCACAAGGACGATCACACAGACTTTGTAGGAGGCTAGTGTTCCATGAAAGATCCCGTTCATATTGTCATTGTCAAAAATACTCTCCTCCCCAAAGATCGGAACATTCGCTGTCCCGGCAATCCGGAGATTGATCGTCCAAAGTGCTGTCATCATAATAATCCCGGAAAGCAGATCCCTTACCTTGCATTTCACATGGATCAGCCCCGTGCAGACCCCTGCAAGCACACCTGCCCCAAAGGAAATCAAAAGTGTCAGGTATGGATTGACTCCCCTGACAATCAGAGCCGCCGTCACAGCCGCTCCCAGCGGAAAGCTGCCATCCACCGTCAAATCCGGAAAATCCAGAATCTTGTATGTGATATACACTCCCAGCGCCAGGATTCCGTAAATCAATCCCTGCTCTACTGTTGTTACTATAAGGTTCATTTGTCTGCCTCCCGTTATTCCTTTATGATGCGGAAATCTCATCAAAGCTTTCTACAGCCTGACTTACCAGTGATTCATCAATGGTGATTCCAAGATTCTCCGCCGCTTTTGTATTCACATAGAGCCCCGGCTCTGAGATGGTCTCGTATTTTATCTCAGAAGCTTTCTTCTCGCCCTTTAATACCTGTGCTGCCATCTTTCCTGTCTGCTTACCAAGTTTAATATAGTCTAGACCCTCCGCTGCCAGACATCCAAGCTTCACCTGCTCAATCTCGCTTCCGAATACCGGAATCTTCTGCGCGTTTGCCTTGTCAAGGATCGTTGCCAAAGAATTGACTACGGTATTGTCCGTCAGGTTTGTCAGACAGTCTACCTCGCCTAACAACTCTTCTGCAGCAAGAGAGATATCTGCTGTCTGCGTCACACCTTTTTCTACGATTTCCAGATCGTAATCACCTGCAAGCTTCTTGTATGTTGAAAGCGCAGATACGGAATTTGCCTCGCTCGTCGTGTAGAGGATGCCGACCTTCTTTGCGTCCGGAAGAATTTCACGGATCATCTCCAACTGCTCCTTGATCGGAAGCTCATCACTCGTTCCTGTGATTTCTCCTACCGGGTTCCCCTCATCGTCCACAAGCTTCGCCTCCGCCGGATCTGTTACAGCCGTGTAGATTACCGGAATATCAGAATTCATTGCTGAGTTAAAAGCTGCCTGGGCGCTTGGCGTCGCAATCCCGCAGATCAGATCTACCTTGTCAGATACGAACGTATCACTGATTTGCTTGGCTGTTCCCTGATCCGCCGCCGCGTTTTTGTACTCGATTTTGAGATTTTCCCCTTCCTCGATACCTTCCTCTTTCAGCCCTTCTATAAAGCCTTCTCTACAGTTATCAAGGGAGCCGTGCTCTGCAAACTGTGAGATCCCAATCGTATACTCAGCATCTCCTGATTTACTGCCGCTGCTTTTGCAGCCCGTAAGAAGTCCCATTGTCATCATTGCGCTTACCAATACTGCTACCATTTTTTTGTTCATGTTTTTTCTCCTTTTCTACTAAAATATCGTTACGCCGGAAGTTATATGCCAAACATCCGGCTCTGTCAGTAAGAAAGGAAGCGGCGTCCCGACAGATAATAAAAAGGTTCCTGGCAACCCCGAACTTTGGCCTATCAGGATAAAAAAAATCCGCCCCAAGCTACTGCTTGAGACGGTAATAAACTCTTATTATCGCGGTACCACTCAAATTGGCATCTCTGCCCACTTTCTCATGTACTAACATACACTCCTGATTGATAACGGGTTCGGTTCCCGACAAACCGTACTCACCATTCGGCTTTCAGGCTGCCCTCGAAAGTCCATTCAACCGTCCGCTCCATACAGCAGTTCCACCATCTGCCGCTCTCTGTGATCTCGCCTGACGATCTACTCCTCTTTCTCATCGGTTTGAAATATAAATCTTGCATATACTTTATCACACTGCTTTACTGCTGTCAAGTAATTTTTTAATCTCAATTGCAATCTCATCTGCGCTTTTCTGATCCGTCACTACTTCCAGATCTGCTGCTTCCCGATAATATGGCTCTCGCTCCTTCAAAAGTTCTCCGATATGTTCCGGCGTTTTATTCTGTTCCAGAAGTGGTCTGTCATGGTTATCCTTCACTCGCTCATAGATTGTCTCCGGGCTAGCCGTCAAAAGTACAACGATACCGCACGCTCTCATTGTTTTCACATTTTCTCTGCGCAGAGGCACACCCCCGCCACAGGATACAATGGCTCCCTCTCTCTTTTTCAGTCCCTCCAGGAAACTGGTCTCACACTGCCTAAACCAGGTTTCTCCTTTCTGTACAAAGATCTCCGGGATCGACATTCTTTCCATTCGTTCAATCTCCCGATCCATATCGATCACATCGCATGAAAGTATTTCCCGCAATGCTTTGGAAATCGTAGTCTTTCCCGTCCCCATAAATCCGGTTAAAAAAATATGCTTCATTCTGTCCCTGCCTTCCCTGATCGATTGACATTCCTTTTTTCATTCTTTATAATCTTAGCATAATCAAAACCAGATAGAAAGAGGGAATCCCAATGTCATTACAAATCAGCGGGCACACCGGGCTGCTTGGCTTCTTCGCAGATCCTGCCGCCCACTCCAAATCACCTTTCATGTACAATACTGCCTTTCAAAAGCTTGGAATGGACTATGTCTATCTTGCCTTTCAGATCGATCAGACATCTCTTGCAGATGCGATCCGTTCCATGCGTACCTTGCAAATGCGTGGAGCCAACGTCTCCATGCCGAACAAGACGGCTGTCATACAATACCTGGACGACATTTCCACAGAAGCCAGACTGTGTAATGCAGTCAATACGATTGTCAATGAAAATGGCCGTCTGATCGGGTACAATACCGACGGAACCGGAGCAATGCTCGCTCTCTCCCATGCAGGCGTCTCCATCCAGGGAAAGCATCTTATCATCCTGGGCGCCGGAGGCGCCGGCACTGCTATTATCACTCAGGCTGCTCTGGATGGAGCGTCGAAAATTTCCGTGTTTGTACGAAAACAAAGTTTCTGGAAATCTGAAGACTTCCTGGAAAAGATCCGTAAGAAAACAGGGTGCCGGATTGCACTTCTGAATTTGGAAGATCCGGATCTTTTAAAGGCCGAACTTGTCCACGCAGATATCCTCATCAATGCGACCAGTATTGGAATGGAACCAAATCCGGACTCCTGTGCGGTGTCCGGTCCGAAAGATTTGGGTGACCATCTGTTTGTTATGGATATCATCTATTCCCCTGAGGAGACAACGCTTCTTCGGTATGCCAAAACAGCCGGCCTGAGCTGCTGTAACGGTCTCGGTATGCTCTTATATCAAGGAGCCGCTGCCTTTCGTCTCTATACCGGAGAAGAGCTCCCGGTAGAGGACGTCAGAAGAGCATGGGGCATCTCTACACTATAAAACTGAGGCTGCTAATACAAAAGCCGGAAAGCATGGTACTATCAACACTCATGATTTGCAATTGCGGAATTAGAAAAAGACTTGCAAGGTTTCTGACCTTACAAGTCCTCCGCCGCATCATAGTACCACTGACGGCCCTCTTCCGTTAATAATTCCCCCGCGGTATATGAGCTTTGCCTTGTTCCTTGCCCCACTAAGGGCTTGCAAACCGGAATTTTACTATAGTGTTTTACTATACAAAAAATATGTTAATGGAACTTTCCCTTTCGACATGTCCAGTACAATCTGTTTTTCCTCTCTTATGTAACTATCTATTTATCATTTGCCATACAAACTAGAAGTTGTTACTTTAATACGAAATATGAATCATATTCCATCCCATCATGTCCTATTAGTTTCTCCTCCGACTGTTTAAAGCCTAACGCTTTTAATGCTGAAATCCGTTCTGTTGCTAATGCGATAGCTTTTGTAGCAATTTTATCACAATGAAAAAGTGCATATGCAGGTTCGATTATCAATTTTAGTATTTTGACAATCTCACTGGCAATTTCATAATCACTCCGAATATCCAATCTAAGCAAGCCACAATTTGTAAAATAATCTTCAGCGTCTCTATGGAAAAGCTCTATCGTGCCGATTGCTTCTTTTGTTGCTTTTGAAACAATCGCCCAACGGACAAACCCTTGTCTATCATATTCCCAAAGCCAATATTCAATCGCCTGTGCCATTCGGTTTTCAGTTGTATAGTGAAAGTTATCTCCGCCACAATTATCACTATTAAAAAATGATACAGCTTTTTCATCAGAATATACCTTTAACAAATCCAATTTATCCGCCTTATCTACCATTCTCAATATATAATATTCATTTTCAAAACTAGGACAATTTTTATATACATCAACCACCATGCTAATTTCCCTCCAAAAATTCCGAATCGATGTCGCTATTTTAAAAATTTCATCACTTCTTCCATAGAACTTTTTCCTAATGTAAATTGTTCTAGTGTTATGTATCTTTTCTCAGCCATAGTATATTCTCTTTCATACAATTCCTTTACCATGTTCTCTTCATTATCTAAAGGCTCGACAATACTTGATTTGGTCTGATAAGCTTTAAAATATCTAATGCCAAACCTTCTTTGAGACTCTGCATTTATATGGATACCATCTGGATTAGGGTATAATTTTTCCCCTGTTACAAAATAACAATTCCTATTATTTTCTGCGTATTTAAGTAATTCCTGATTAATCAAATCATACTCTACACAACTTCTTCCAAAGCCAGACTTACCTAAACAATTTCCCAAACCGCCAACAATAAACGGAACTTCCAAATCTCCCAGCTCTTTTCTGAATGAATTAACTAAAATATTAAGTTTGTGGTAATAATTTTTGTATTTTTTGCTTCAACCATCGCTTTCTCCTTGATGCCACAAAATTGCAATCAATTCACTGTTTTCCATAGCGAATTTTGCTTCACTGACGGCATGGCGAAATAGAGTGCTTTCCTTACTCCATTCATCAATAGAACTTCCTCCTTCCGCACAAGGGATAAGCCCAATTTGTTCATTTTTATTTGCGTTACACCATGCCTGTGCAAATGACGCTGCAGGACCAACGCCAGCCACTGAGCGGTCAAAGTGGATTGGCTCAGTCATCATCTGCCATCTGCCGTTCCTAAGCATAAAAATATTTTCATTGTAAATTGGCGTAACCTCATGCAAATATCCACGTCCTGCCATATTTGATTGCCCTATAAGTAAAACTGATTTCATTTTTCTCCTATCGTTTAGTTGTTAAACTCTTTCTGTATTCTGCCTCTTTGTCCTGTAGACAAGAAGTATTCCTCGTTTTCAACCCGGTCAATTCCAATTTGCTAATGAAAGTCAGCCTCTAATACTTCTACTCGAAAAAGTAGCTATCTTGAAAACGTTCTTTACCAAAATTCCATTCAGACTACATATTTGAACTCCCATAACAGGAGTTCCTTTACTCCCATTGTACTCCCAAACTTACGATATTACCCGGTGTTTTCAATATTTTATGATAAGTCCGATTTACAAAATTACCGAGAACCCCGCATTAAAATGGTGTTCCTACCAAATCATACGGTGTGATCTGATATACGTAGTAATTCAGCCAGTTTGTATACAGATTGTTGGCATTGGACCGCCAAGTAAGAAGCGGCCGGTTTTCTGGATTATCATCCGGGTAATAGTTACAAGGAATCTCGATCGGAAGCCCTTTGGATTTGTCCCGTTTGTACTCTTCATCCAGCGTCATGCGATCGTACTCAGGATGCCCCATAACAAAGATCTGCCTGCCGTCCTTTGTCATAGCCAGAAAGACGCCCGCCTCGTCTGATTCTGCCAGAACCATGAGATCTTCACACGCTTTGATCTTCGCAGGATCAATCTGGGTATGCCGGGAATGCGGTGCATAGAATACATCGTCAAATCCGCGTACCAGTGGAATCCTCCGATTCATCACCCGGTGCCGAAAGACGCCAAACAGCTTTTTCTTCAGCGGATATTTGTCGATCCCAAAGTGATAATAGTAGGCTGCCTGTGCTCCCCAGCAAAGATAAATCGTAGAAGTAACGTGGGTCTTGGTCCACTCCATAATTTCCTTCATCTCTTCCCAGTAGTCAACTTCCTCGAATGGAATCTGTTCGATGGGTGCCCCAGTAATGATGAAACCATCAAAATTCTGGTCTTTCACGTCCTGGAACCGAACATAAAATTTATTTAGATGATTCGCGGATGTATTCTTTGACTGGTGATTGGACACCATCACGAAAGTCACATCCACCTGAAGCGGCGTATTGGAAAACGAGCGCAAAAGCTGAAGCTCTGTATCCTCTTTCAGCGGCATCAGATTTAAAAGCCCAATTTTCAGCGGACGGATGTCTTGATGGACAGCACGGTGTTCATCCATCACAAAGATATTTTCTCTCTCCAGAATCTCCTTTGCCGGAAGATCATTTTGTACTCGAATCGGCATCTTCTGTTCTCTCCTTTATATCGTCTTTTACATATTGGAATGTTCCATTGTCATCCAGATATTCTACCCTTCCATAAGCTTCCGTGTCTGCAGGCATCTTTTTCTTCTCCAATTTCTGCTCTACCACCATTTTCACGATATAGTAAATCACGGCAAACGTCGGTACTCCCGCAATCATGCCGACAAACCCAAAGAGTCCGCCGCCAAGCAGAATCGAAAATACGACCCAGAATGCGGAAAGCCCTGTAGAATCCCCGAGAATTTTCGGTCCAATCACATTCCCATCTAACTGCTGAAGTGCAAGAATAAAAATCAGAAAATAAATCCCCTTGATCGGATCAGCCAGTGCGATCAGAATCGCACTGGGGATCGCTCCGATATACGGTCCGAAAAACGGAATGACATTCGTTACCCCGACAATAACGCTCACCAGTAGGATATATGGCATATCCAGAAGTGTCAGTCCCAGGAAACACAGTACTCCGATAATTGCGGAATCAATGATCTTTCCGATGATAAACCCTCCAAAAATTTCATTACTCTTTCTCGTAATATGTAAAGTCATATTGGCGTGCTCAATGGACATCACTCCATAGAGAATCTTCTTCATCTGCGCCGCAAACAGCTCTTTACTGAAAAGCATGTACACAGAAACAATGCAGCCCACGAGAAAATTGAATACCTCACTCAGTACATTCATAGCCCCCGTAGTAATATTGGTCATCCAGATATTCATCTGCCGCAACAGATCCGTCTGAATCCAGTTCTGAAGCGTCTCAGAAGCATGATTCAGAATATTGCCCAGAAGCAATCCCATAGTAGACTGTTCTTTTTGCAAATCCTCAATAGCCTCTATACCACTGTTCAACTGTCCCGGCAATGTTTCCATGAGGTTCCGGATGCTGTGAAAAAGCTCCGGTATGAGCATATTTAGCAGGGCAAAAATCACAGCAAACAGAACCAGCAGGGCAAACAGGATCCCGGCCGCCCTGGAAAATTGCCGTGCCGTCTTTTCTTTTTTGATTTTTTTCCTTAAAACAGGCAACAGATACTTGTCTGTCTCTTTTACAATTGGATTTAAAAGATATGCGATAGCAAAACCATAAATAATCGGTTTTAAGATCTCAATGATCGTTCCTGCTACCGAAAAGAGGGTATCTGCTCTCAAAAATGCAAAATACAGGATAATACAGGCTGCGATCACAAGAAAAATAGTCAGTCCCCTCCCAAAAGACTGCCGAATCCTGGACGGCCCTTTTCCACCAAAGGCAGGTATCTTCCGGACTTCTTTGTCTTTTTTCCCGACTTCATTTTTGGTATTGATTTCTTTCATTTCCATCCTCCCGGTCTCCATACACATATACTTCATTATAGCGAAACCTCGGGAAAGCGTCAATCACTGGAAATGGCCAAATGGAACATTCCGAGATTGCAGCTGTGACAAACCTGGATTTTAGCTCCTCTCCGGAGCAACAAAAGAACAGGCGGAAAATCCGCCTGTCCCAATTTTTGCGTCTTAACGGCACTGGAAAGTAGCACACTCAGTGTCTTTGCAGGTACATGCCCCGCCGCCTTCCACACTGATTTTTCCGGCATTACATTTGCAGTTTTCGTTATAACAGCATTCCTGAGCTTTACAGTCGATCGTACTCAGCGGAGAAGCCTCCATAGACGCATTTGTAAACGTCCCGGATTTTCTCTCCTCAAAGCTGTCGCAACATGTGTCGGCAGCATTCTTTGCCTTGTCCCCACCAACCTGAATAGCATCGAGGTTACAGTAATAGTTCTGATTGTGCATACAATTCTGTACAGTACATCTTAATTCTGGCATCTTTTCATCCTCCTTCTAGTTTTCAGAAGGTAGTATGCCCGAATTTCAAGACTTTATTCTTAAGACTCCATGCTTCTTCTTACTTTTCCAGAAATTTCCTTTTTCAAATCACAGAGAAAGTCTTTCAGACATTTTTGCCCTTCATCTCCCGCAAATCTGCTTCTGACGGAAACTTTGCCTTCCTCTTCTTCTTTCGCTCCCACTACAAGCATATATGGGATCTTCTGCATCTGCGCCTCGCGGATCTTGTATCCGATCTTCTCTGCTCTTGTATCAATCTCCACACGAATTCCGGCGTCTTTTAAAGCGGCATAGACTTTCTCACCATACTCCAGATGCTTGTCGGAGATCGGCAGGACTTTTACCTGAACCGGTGCAAGCCAGGTCGGGAATGCTCCCGCAAAATGTTCAATCAGAATTCCGATGAAACGCTCAATAGAACCGAATGCCACGCGGTGTATCATAATCGGGCGGTGCTTCTCTCCGTCTGCTCCTGTATATTCCAGGTTAAAGCGCAGCGGAAGCTGGAAGTCGAGCTGGATGGTTCCGCACTGCCAGGTCCGTCCGATGGAGTCCTCCAGATGAAAGTCGATTTTCGGTCCGTAAAATGCTCCGTCTCCTTCATTGACTACATAGTCCATGCCAAGGGAATCCAGAGCGTCTCTGAGGGCATCTGTTGCCAGTTCCCAGTCCTCATCGCTTCCCATGCTGTCTTCCGGTCTTGTGGAGAGCTCTACATGGTACTTGAATCCGAACATCTTGTATACTTCATCAATCAGAGTCGCAACCCCTTTGATCTCGTCTTTTACCTGCTCCGGCGTCATAAAGATGTGGGCGTCATCTTGTGTAAAGCAACGCACCCGCATCAGGCCGTGCATCTGGCCGGATTTCTCATGACGGTGTACGATACCAAGCTCGCCCATACGAATCGGAAGATCCCTGTAGGAACGCGGCTCAGACTCATATACCAGGATTCCTCCCGGACAGTTCATCGGCTTCACAGCAAAATCCTGCTCGTCAATAACAGTTGTGTACATATTCTCCTTATAATGATCCCAGTGTCCACTTGTCTCCCACAAATGTCTGCTCAACATAATCGGAGTAGAAATTTCCACGTATCCGTTCTTTGTATGAATTTCACGCCAGTACTCCAGAAGAGCGTTTTTGAGCGCCATACCTTTAGGCAGGAAGAACGGGAATCCCGGTCCTTCTTCTCTGAGCATGAAAAGTCCCAGTTCTTTTCCAAGTTTTCTATGGTCACGCTTTTTCGCTTCTTCCAGCCTCTCCAGATATTCATCCAGATCGGCTTTTTTTGTGAAAGAAGTTCCGTAGATTCTTGTGAGCATCTTGTTCTTTTCATTTCCGCGCCAGTAAGCGCCCGCAAGGCTTGTCAGCTTAAACGCTTTGACCGTCTTTGTATTCATCAGATGCGGTCCCGCGCACAGGTCCGTGAATTCACCCTGCTTATAGAAGCTGATAATTGCGTCTTCCGGAAGATCTTCAATAAGTTCTACCTTATATGGCTCTTCTTTCTCCTCCATCAGAGCAATCGCTTCCTCTCTTGGAAGCGTAAAGCTCTCAACCGGAAGCGCTTCTTTCACGATCTTCTTCATTTCTTTTTCAATCTTTTCCAGATCTTCTGTTGTAAATGGAATATCTCTGTCCACATCATAGTAAAAGCCGTCCGCAATGGCTGGCCCAATAGCAAGCTTCGTCTCCGGATAGAGGCGCTTTACTGCCTGTGCCAAAATATGCGAGGATGTATGACGGAAGGTATCTTTCCCTCCTTCGTCCTGAAATGTCAGAATATTCAGCTCACAGTCCTCGGACACTACCGTTCTGAGATCCACTACTTCCCCGTTTACTTCTCCTGCCATTGCCACTCTGGCAAGTCCTTCGCTGATGTCAGATGCAATCTCATACACTGACATACTTTTGTCGTACTCTCTTACAGAGCCGTCTTTTAATGTGATTTTCATCTTGTTCTTCCCCTTTCTTTCCTAACATACTTTCACCCGATCCCGATCCGGGTGTTCTCCCGACCACCCTGCAGGAGGCATGGTATCTAGTTCAGACATCTCTAACCCGGTCAGTTCAAAGTCAAAGATGTCCTGGTTATTTTTCATTCTTTCCTCGGAAGAGGCTTTTGGAATCGGGACGATGCCCTTTTGCAGCGCATACCGAAGACAGATCTGTGCCGGCGTAACATGGTGCGCTTTTGCAAGCTCTTCCACCAGCTCATCATCCATCACACGCTTTCTTCCAAGCGGACTCCACGCCTGGACGAGAATCCCTCTCTCTTGACAGTAGCAGACGGCGGCCTCCTGGCTGTATCCGGGATGAAACTCCAGTTGATCCACCGCAGGCACGACCTCGCAGGAGGAAAGCAGGTTCTCCATGTGATGCGGAAGGAAATTACTCACTCCGATTGCACGAACCCTCTTTTCCCGGTAAAGCTTCTCCATGGCTTTCCATGTTTCCACATCCAACTGCTTCCACTCCTTCGTATCCGGCGAAGGCTTCGGCCAATGGATCAGATACAGATCCAGATAATCCGTACCCAGATTTTCAAGTGTCCGCTCAAAAGCCCGGAGCGTACCATCATAGCCCATCTCATCTTTCCATACCTTAGAGACAATGAAAAATTCCTCCCTCCTGATCCCACTTTCAGCAACTGCCTCTCCCACATAAGTTTCTGTCTCATAGAAGGATGCCGTGTCCAGATACCGGTATCCGCAGCGGATCGCCGTCTTGATGATCTCAGACGTACTTCCTTCCGCCGCCTTATACGTTCCAAATCCCAGGCAAGGGATTTGCACTCCATTGTTCAAGCTCCATGTTTCTTTCATACTTTTCATTTGAACCATCCTCCTTTCAGACTTTCCGCACTTTCTTTTGTCCGGCACTGTCACTTTTCCGGAAACAAATCACCGGAAGAGCCAAAGAGCTCATGTTGGGATTGTAATCGTTCAATAGGTTTCCCCGCAAACCCGGGCTTTGCTCGTCGCCGCCAATCAAAAAAAGCCCCTGCAGCTTTCCGGCTGCAGGGGACGAGCTTTCACCCGCGGTTCCACCCCGCTTATGTCCTCTCCATAATAAACAAGGAGAAAACATCTCTTGCTGATAATGATAACGGTATTAAACCGGACGGTTTTTCCGCCGCTCAGAGGTAGTCTTCAGATGCTCCGTGATAAGAGGCTTCCAGCCACGGCCTCTCTCTCTGAATCCGGTCTCACACCCTACTCGTCTCGTCAACACGTTTCCTACTCAAATATAGAGTCATTATAATCACTTCGTTATTATTTGTCAATGCCTGATTATGTATCTTTTAATCGGAAGCATCAAAACTGCCAGCGCTTCCCTCACTACATAATTGAAATACAACACCGGCTCTGACCCGGCAGGTACAGAAAAAAGTCTTTTGTAGCCCACCTGCTTCCCAAGCAGACACGCTCGGTAAATGTGAAAGCTGTTCGTCACCACTCCCACGCGCCTTGTGACTAATCCTGGGAGCATTTGTGCTGTGAAGCGCAGATTTTCCTCTGTCGTAGAGGACTGATCCTCCAAAAAAATCCGCTCTCGTTTCATCCCCCTTGAGACCAGATAATCCGCCATGGCTTTCGCCTCCGGGATGTCCTCGCCCCTTCCCTGGCCTCCGGATACTACAATTCTGACGCTGGGATTTGCGGTTGCATAAGTATATGCCCGGTCAAGACGGAGCTTTAGGGAACTCGTAATCCGGGTGCCATCGACTTTTGCCCCAAGGACGATGAGATACTCCAGATTTCCTGCCGCCTGTCGGTGTCCGAATACTGCCATGCGAATCCAGACGGCCAGAATGACTACCCAGAACAGAATCCAGGCGAAAGACAGTGCCTGAATCATCACCGTCGGGAACCATCCTCCCGCTATACCGTAACAGACGGAAACCAGTCCGCAACAGATCCAGAATCTGGAAAAGGTGGAATTCCATCTTCCTACATACCGGCAGATCATCAGGTAATATAACAGGCATACCGCCGCTGTCACAAAAGGCATTATTTATTCTTACCGCAGCAGTGTTTGTACTTCTTGCCGCTGCCGCACGGACATGGATCGTTTCTTCCGATCTTCTTTCCCTCTCTTACGAAAGTATGCATCTTTTTCGCTTCTTTATACAGTTCCTTCTGCCGTTCCTCAGAAAGAAGAATGTTCCACTGCGGAAGCTGGTAGAGCCAGTCTGCCTTCGCGTCTACCATGTTCTTGTAAAGTTTCTCTTTATCATAGATCAGAGTGACTTCGGTATCCTCCTCCATCGTCTCAATCGGATTCTCATTGATAAGGCTCTCGTTGATTCCGTCAAGAAATCCTACCATCGTCAGCACTTCCACGCCATATTTCTCCGCCAGTTCTTTGACTGTACCTTTCACCTTCTCATCCGGGTTGGAAAGTAATTTCTCATAAATCCCCTTTTCCGTCTGAAAATAAGCGCCCCAGAATGATTCAAGCTGCTGCTTTGTCATCTCTCTGGAATACGCCGTCTCTCTCCACTGCTCTAATAACGTACTCATATCAAATTCTCCTTTGATTACAAATTGTCTTCACAGAGTTCATTATATAACAGGATATTTTATATTGCAAGGGAAACCACCTGCCTACCATTCGCCGTATCATGTCTCCTGTGTTCTGCATTGCTTTATTCTCCCACATTCTATATAATTATCATAGAAGAATCCATGAGGAGGTTTTTACTATGAAACAAATACGGCAAATTCTGGCCATTCTTGGGATTGTTGTTCTGGTTGCCATGTACACAAGTACCCTTGTGTTTGCGTTTCTTGACCACTCCGCTTCCCTGGGACTTTTGAAAGCGTCCATCGCCTGTACGATCTTTGTGCCGGTACTGCTTTATGGTTTTACATTATTTTCCCGTCTGTTGCGGCACGATGATAAGGACAGCGATCATCCGGGCGGCCCATCCGACTGATCCATCCTTGGCGGACTTTGACTCATCGCCAATACAAAGCAAAACAGTGCATCCTACGGGGAGTTCCCGTGGATGCACTGTCTGTCTCTTTGCGCGGACTTTTGTCTCACACAATAGACTTATCTATTTTATTTCATGCCAGACTAAAGAAAAGGATCGGATCAGTGTCCGCCCCGCTCTCTTTGTCCTGATGGCTTTTTTCTTTTTCCTTTTTCTCTTTTCTTTTGTTTAGGTACTCTTCCATTGATATTGCTTCCATACACCCCGGTATACTCCTTTGCTGCATAAAATAACCTCCTTTTTCTGTTTCCCGGTATCACTATTATATGAAACGAAAAACTGCTTTATGACTCCCCCTTTACGGTTTTCACTTTATCATGTAAATATGTCTGATGTATGGCGGTGTTCTAAAATTTTTCTAATCACTTTCTTAAAATTCCATCCGCCTGCTCTTTTCTCCATGGCAACCATACTTCTGTCTGTCATTGCTTTATGTACTTCTCTTCGACGGCACTTTAACTCTTGACAATACGAAAGTTTTTATGTAAACTAGAAATAATTTTTTTAAAGGAGGACTCAAACATGGAACATTTAACGATACCAGAAGGTTACTGCCCGCCGCTTTCCATCCGTGAGACAGAAGTCGCCATCAAAGAGGTAAAGGATCACTTTGAAAGATCCCTTGCAAAGAATCTGCATCTGACGCGTGTATCTGCTCCTCTTTTTGTGCGTCCGGAGTCCGGACTGAATGACAACTTAAACGGCGTAGAACGCCCGGTAGCTTTTGGAATCAAGGAGCAGGATGATAGGGAGGTGGAGATCGTCCACTCACTTGCAAAATGGAAACGCTATGCATTGAAGCGCTACGGCTTTCACTCGGGCGAGGGACTTTACACTGATATGAGCGCGATCCGCCGGGACGAGGACACCGACAATCTTCACTCTATCTATGTGGATCAATGGGACTGGGAAAAAGTGATTTCCAAAGAAGAGCGTAATGATGAGACACTGGAATATACGGTCCGCAAAGTTTACGCAGCTTTGAAAGAGACGGAGCATTATATGGCACGCCGTTATAATTACATCGGAGAAGTCCTCCCAGACGACATTACTTTCATTACATCTCAGGAACTGGAAAACCTCTATCCGGACTGCACGCCAAAGGAGCGTGAATACCATTTCGCGAAACAGAAAAAGGCTATCTTCATCAAGCAAATCGGAAAGATACTTACGTCCGGGAAGCCGCACGACGGACGTGCGCCGGACTATGACGACTGGGAATTAAACGGTGACATCATCGTCTACTACCCAGTTTTGGATACAGCTCTTGAGCTCTCCTCTATGGGAATCCGTGTGGATGAAGATGCGTTGCGGCGCCAGCTTTCCCTTGCAGGCTGCGAGGATCGTGCCGAGCTTGATTTCCAGAAGTCTCTCCTAAACGGAGAACTTCCGTATACCGTAGGCGGTGGTATTGGTCAATCTCGTATCTGTATGT
>OLQH01000691.1_pt1 | contig 34386 bp, 25 predicted proteins | sample 1672671 | NCBI WGS metagenome assembly OLQH01 (sample SAMEA3136712, study PRJEB25190) | human gut metagenome
TTCCTTGTTTTGGTTCAAGGTTACGAACGAGCACCGCGAGTTTCGCAATTACCTACAGGAATTTTACAGATTGTAAAAAAATCTTTAGAAATCTTAGGATTTATCTTTCGTTAATTTTAAGAAACAGGGGGTACAATGCTGAATCGAAGGAATAAAATGGATAAGTATACGTTCTGAAACGGAAAGAGGAGTGAGAGTATGAACCTGATATCAGTGATTGTTCCCTGTTGGAACGAAGAAGAGACCATACCGATCTATTATGAACATATGTGTCCGGTGATGGATGCGATAGATGCGGACTGTGAACTGATCTTTGTAGATGACGGATCACAGGATGCGACACTTTCGGAGATGAAGAAACTGTCCAAGAAGGATGCGCGCTGCCAGTATCTTTCTTTTTCGAGAAATTTTGGAAAAGAAGCTGCGATCTACGCGGGGCTCTGTAAGGCAAAAGGAGATTATGTGGTGGTGATGGATGTGGATCTGCAGGATCCGCCGGAGCTTTTACCGAAGATGTATGAGATGGTCAAAAGCGGAATCTGTGACAGCGTCGCCACCAGACGCTCCGACCGAACCGGGGAGCCGGTGATCCGCTCGTTTTTATCGGAAAACTTCTATAAATTTATCAATAAAATCTCAAAAACACAGCTGGTGTACGGAGCGAGAGACTATCGGATCATGTGCCGGAAAATGGTGGATGCCGTGTTGCAGATGAGTGAGTATAACCGGTTTTCGAAAGGAATCTTCAGCTGGGTGGGGTTCAGGACCGAATGGCTGGAATATGAGAATGTGGAGCGGTCTGCGGGAGAGACCAAGTGGTCCCTGCGCCAGCTTTTTAAATATTCTCTGGAGGGAATTACCGGATTTTCTGTGGCTCCGCTGTCGGTGGCAGCAGTGCTCGGCGTGGTATTCTGCGGAGTTTCTTTTCTTATGATTCTGGTTCTGGTAGTACGGACACTGATCTGGGGAGATCCGGTGGCAGGATGGCCGTCCATGGTCTGTGTGATCCTGTTTATGGGTGGCATCCAGCTTCTTTGTATGGGAATTATGGGAGAATATCTGTCCAAGACGTATCTGGAATCGAAACACCGCCCGATCTACATTGTAAGGAGTTCCAGCTATGAAAAACAGTAGAAAACAGGGAGAAAGCCAGATCACATATCTACTTTCCTGTCTGCTTCTGGCAGGGATCACGGTGGCAGCCTGCTGGTTTTTTGCCGGCAGATATGGAGTCTTTGGAGCTAATATGGACTGGATCAGCCAGCACAGTGTCTTTCCGGAATATTTCCGGCAGCAGTTTTATCAGACCGGACAGTTCTTTCCGGAGTTTGCAGCGAATATCGGCGGCGGGCAGAATATTTACAATTTTTCCTATTATGGACTGTACAACCCGGTGGTACTGGTGGCGTACCTGCTTCCTTTTGTGAAGATGAGCGACTATCTGATGGCAGCCAGTGTGGTGTGCCTGGCAGCGTCTGTCTGTCTGATGGATGTCTGGCTGAAAAAACGGGGGTTTGGTACAGAGATCTGTATGGGAATTTCCTTTCTGTTTTTACTGGCGGGACCGATGATCTATCAGTCCTGTCACCAGATCATGTTTGTACAGTATATGCCATTTTTGATGCTTGCCCTGCTGGGAATAGACAGATACTGGGAAAAGGGAAAGACGGGCCTGTATACATTGGGCGTGTTTCTGATGATCCTTACCAGTTTTTACTTCAGTATCGCCGGAATGGCGGGACTTGTACTGTATGGCTGGTATCGGAGCCCGGAGAAATTATCGGTGGGAAAGGTGATACATTTCTTTGTGCCGATGGGAGTGGCGGTGCTCTCCGGCGGTGTCCTGCTGGTGCCGACGGCCTGTGCACTGCTTCAGAGAAGCGGCAGTTCCCGAAGCGAGAGCCTTACCGATCTGCTGATGCCGAACCTGTGTCTGGACAAGTCCCTGTATAACCCATACAGTGTGGGACTGACGATGCTTCTGGTAACGGCACTGCTGGCCGGGATCCTGTGCGGGAGGATCCGGGAGCGGCTCGTCAGTATGATTGGTGTGGCGCTTCTTGTATTTCCGGTATTTGCCTGGGGATTTAACGGCGCACTGTATGTCCGGTATAAGTCACTGATTCCGTTCCTTCCGTTGTTCTGTTATCTGATCGCGGTGTTTTTGCGACGGATGAAAGAAGGCGAGATCGGCCGGTGGAAAGGGATACTGGTCTTTGCTGCCACGGTGGGGGTCAGCGTGTTGGCCGGATATCTGAAAGAAATCGGAGAAAATGGAGACAAATACCAGTTGATCCTGCTGGAGAGCGTGGTGCTTTTCGGGTGCTGTATCCTGTTTCAGAAGTGGAAACGGCCACTGCTTTTGCTGGCACCTTCGCTGGTATGTCTGATCGTTGTCAACGCAGCGTTGAACGGGGAGACGGGCAATCTGGTACAGAAAGACGATTATCAGGAGATCACAGACGATGCATGGGGAGAAGAAATCGCAGGTCTCCTTCAGAAGGAAACCGGTCTGTACCGGACAGAACAAAGCGGTGTACCGAAGAAGAGAAAAGATAATGTAAACCGCGTCTGGGACACGCGTCAGTGGATCACATCGGTTTATTCATCGGCGTATCATCAGGAATTTCAGGACTTTCGTGAGAAGACGTTTCAGGTGGAACAGCCTTTCCGGAACAGTCTGATGCAGACAGCCTCTGCCAATCCGCTGTTTCAGAAATTCATGGGAGTCAAATATGTGATCGGTCGGAGCGAAGACGGGGAGAACTTTACTTCCGACATGCAGGAGCATGTGGCACCGGTGATCTATGGAACGAGCCGGCTGCTTTCGGAGAAAACATATCAGACCATGGAATTTCCTTACAACCAGACCATGCTGATGCAGTATGCCGTGACGGGAAGTGGACATTCGTCCGATGCAGGGGTTGAAAAAACGAAGGGTATCCAAAAAGAGAACGTGTCATTCACGGCGAAAAAAGGTATCACCGGGGAGGGTGATTCCTGGGAAGTTCAGACGAAAAAAGAACAGGAAGTAACGCTTCTGGCAGAGGGTGCAGACGAATCGTCCCAAACAGACAGAATCCTCTACCTGCAGTTTGATGTGGAAAACGCGCACCCGAACAAAGATGTGAGCATCACCATCGATGGCATCCGCAACAAACTGACGGCAAAAAATCATCTGTATTATAATGGGAATACAACCTTTACCTATGTGATGAAGCTTTCCGCAAAGCAAAAAAAGGTAAAAGTCACACTGGGAGCAGGTACATACCGGATCTGCAACCTGAAAAGCTACAGCAGTGATGCTTCGATCCTGGAAGATGATACGCTGTATCAGTCCACCTTCACGCCGGACTGGAAGGCCACCAAAGGAAACCAGATCGGTGGGAATATCGATATGAAGCAGAATGGTTATCTGATCACATCGATCCCTTACGACAGCCATCTGGAAGTAAGAGTTGACGGAAGAGAAGTTGTGACAGAAAAAGTCAATACCGCATTTCTGGGCTGCCGGATGTTAAGCGGGGAGCACTGGGTGACGCTCACCTATCACGCACCGGGACTTGCCGCCGGCAAATGGATCAGCCTGGCAGGACTGCTGGGATGGGGTGTGATGATTGTGGCGGAGAGGAAAAAGAGAGATAAGAGACAGCTTTAAGGCATATGCTTTAAGGCTGTTTCTTTTTTGGTGAAAAGTGTAACTTTGCTTATGATAAATTTTCATAGGCAGTTGCTATCTTGTATGATAGGATAATGACAAACATAATATTTCATCTCATGGAATGAAAAGCAAATCTGATCATCATATCTTAATCTAAAATTCCAACGCAGGAAATATCTCTATGTTTCATGAAAAATAGCAGAGATAAAGCATGTCTATAAAACCGTGTCGGGTTATTTCGAAAATCTTAGATAGAAAAAATACACAAAAGTGTAAACATGTGGATATCTTTGCAGACAAAAAAGGAGGAAAGATAAGACCACATGGGAACGACAGATGCAATAACAAAAAATTATATAAGACAAAATGATGTATTCGCAGATGCCTGCAATTATCTGATCTATGGAGGAAAAGCGGTCATCCATCCGGAAGAATTGAAAGAGATGGACACCGCAGAACTGGGAATTCTGTCTGAAAATGGAGTACCTAACAAGGGGCGGAAGAAACCGGAAAGTGTGCAAAAGTACCGGGATGTTCTGAAATCAGCGGTAGTCATGCAGGACGGCCAGGCGGCATACCTGATTATCGGAATTGAAAATCAGACAGATATTCACTATGCCATGCCGGTGAGAAATATGATCTATGATGCCCTGCAATATGGGAAACAGGTGAATGAGACATCCAGAAAGAATCAGAAACATCAGAAAGAGAACATGCGCGGAAGAGGGAAATTTTTGTCTGGATTTTATAAAAAAGACAAACTGATTCCGGTAATAACGTTTGTAATCCATTTTGGAGCAGAGGAATGGGATGGACCAATGTCTGTGAAAGAGATGATGGACTTACAGGATGAAGTGTTACAGAAATATATCCAGGACTACAAGATCCACCTGATCGATCCGGCAAAACTCACGGAAGAAGAACTTGGAAAATTCAAAAGCAGCCTGAAAGAAGTGCTGACATTTATAAAATATTCCAAAGATGAAGAAAAAATGAATACCTTCCTAAACACCAACGAAAACATGTCCCACATGGACAGAATGTCAGCAGAAGTCATGCGGTGCATAGGGAAAATACCAATGGAGATAGAAGAAAGGGGAGAGGTAGATATGTGTAAAGCAATCGATGATATGATGGAGAAAAGAGAACAAAAAGGAATTCAAGAAGGTAAAGAAGAAGGAAGAAAAGAAGGAAGAAAAGAAGGAAGAAAAGAAGGAAAACGGGAAATACTGATGGAACTGGTAAGAGATGGGGTGCTTTCTGCGAAAATTGCAGCGGATAAAGCATCGATGTCAGAAAACGATTTTGAGAGGGAATTGGAAAAAGTAATGTCGAAAGGATAAACGCACAGATCACAATCGCCACAGCCCCACGAAGCCGGGAACCGACGATGGCCGGCCGGGAGCGGTCGATGGTGGAGTGGTGGGCTATGTCAACCGAATGAGGGTAAAATATACCGTAAATTGTGACGCACATCTTGCAGAAAGCCCTTCAACGTATCACAGATTTGTGGCGATCAGTGAAATACCGGACAGGATCAGCAGTAGGATCACAATTTTCTTTACGATTTTATCGTCCAGTACGGAAGCACTTTTGATCCCACCATATAATCCCAGCAATGCAAAAGGAATCAAAATACAGACTCGTTTCAGAATATCTGCAGTAAACAGTCCCAGCAGACTGTAGGTAATCAGCCGGAACGTATTTTCCACAACAAATACAGCACTGATATTGGCTTTGAAGGTTCGGGTATCATCTGTGACACGGTTTACATAAGCTGCAAGCAGAGCTCCGACGCCAAACAGTCCGCAGAGCAGACCGGCGATGATGCCGATGAAGAACATAAGAACTTTCGAAGCAGGGGCTTTCGTCTGGCGATATTCACGGAGCAGCATCTCTCCGGCAACGACGATGACGGCCACACCGAAAACGATTTTCACAGCACCTGCATGGACATTTTTCAAAAGAAAAGCACCGGGAAGACTTCCTGCCAGAACCAGGATGGATAAGGGCAGATAAATTTTATGATCCAGCTTCCGGTGGTTTTCCCAGACCATGATCAGATTCGTGGGACAGCCAAGAATCAGATCCACCGGAGAAATATTGGCATTGGCGGAGCCAAAGGAAAGAATCGAGGTGAAAATCAGCGTGTTAGCAAAGCCGCAGAGCCCTTTGATAAAGAAGGCAATCAGCGTTGCGAGGATCCAGATGTACATAGCGAACTCCCTTTAGATGAAATAATAGCTGAAAATTAGTATATCATGAACTTTGTTCATGATAGACATTCGCCGCTCATTATATCATACTTTTAATAAGGGTGGAAAAATTTTGAAAAACGTATGATGTCACAGGAGAATCAGGAATGTGTACAAAAAGCTGCCGAATGTGGAAAAGAGATTCGGAGACGTCCGCAGATGTGGAAAAGTTTTTTGCGACGATGAAAACTCTCGGGACAAACGGTTGTAGAGGCATCGGGAAAGTGATAAGATAAAGTCTGCGGACTTCGGAAATATTTTACCGGAAAGTACGAAAGTCTGGTGAAAGAAATGAAAAAGAAATACACAAAAGAAAGAGGAATCACTTATGAAATACCATTCTGTCTTGGATTTACACACGCATACCATCGTCAGCGGTCATGCTTACTGTACCTTACGGGAGATGGCGAAGGCGGCGTCGGAAAAAGGGCTGGAACTGCTGGGAATCACAGAGCATGCACCGAAGATGCCTGGTACCTGCCACAAGTTCTATTTTGAGAATCTAAGAATCGTGCCGAGAGAAATGTACGGAATCGAATTACTGCTTGGATCGGAAGTAAATATCCTGGATGCGCAGGGAACAGTGGATCTGTCACAGAGAACCATGGAAAAACTGGACATCATCATCGCCAGTCTTCATACCCCGTGTATGACACCGGGCAGCCGTCAGGAAAATACAGATGCGTATCTGAACGCCATGAAAAATCCATGTATCAACATCATCGGTCATCCGGATGACGGAAGATATGAAGTGGACTATGAGGCACTGGTGCAGGGAGCAAAGGAATATGGGAAGATCCTGGAACTGAACAACCATTCCATGGATCCGGACTGCAGCCGGGAAAACGCGATTGAAAATGATACGGTGATGCTGAACTACTGTAAAAAATATCAGATTCCGATCGTAATGGACAGCGATGCACATTTTGATCTGCTGATCGGTGAATTTGATATGGCAAGAGAACTGCTCACCAAGCTGGACTTCCCGGAAGAACTGGTGCTGAACCGGTCGGCGGCTGAGGTGAAGAAGTATCTGGGACGATAAAAAGGATAATATGTCATCGTCCCTTGATAATTCCCCCATTCCATTTCTTTAAATACACAGATAAAATTTTACCTGCAGAACCTTTACAAAACCAGGCACATATGCTACCATAACCTATAGTTAAAAAAGAAAACACCGTGACGAAGAGAGTACATGCACGACTGTCATTACAGAGAATTCCCGGAAGCTGAGAGGGATGTGACAAGGTGAATGGAAGATGGCTTCTGAGAGGCGCACCGAGCCGGAAGGTTAGGCTGCGACAGGGTCCGCCTGTTATAGCGGCAGAGTATAGAAAAGTACTTGGTGAGGTTTCTTTCGTGAGGAAGAGACGAAAAGAAGTGGTAACACGGTTCATATCCGTCTTCTTACAGAAAATGTAAGAAGGCGGTTTTTTTGCATTGCATATCAATAATTGGTTCCGTGGACCAATTTGGATTACGCGAGCAACGAGCCAAAGTCCGTGCCTGCACGGGACCTTGGCGGCTGTCATGATAGAAAAAGGAGGAACAAACAATGGCAAAAGAAAAATTTTATATGACAACGGCGATTGCCTACACATCCGGCAAACCCCATATCGGTAATACCTACGAGATCGTACTGGCAGACAGTATCGCCCGCTTCAAAAGACAGCAGGGATACGATGTATTCTTCCAGACCGGTACGGATGAGCACGGTCAGAAGATCGAGCTGAAAGCCGAAGAAGCAGGCATCACACCGAAGGAATATGTAGATAACGTATCTACAGAGATCAAGAGAATCTGGGATCTGATGAACACTTCTTATGACAAGTTCATCCGTACCACAGATGATTATCATGAAAAACAGGTACAGAAGATTTTCAAAAAGCTGTACGATCAGGGAGATATCTACAAAGGACATTACGAAGGAATGTACTGTACCCCGTGCGAATCCTTCTTCACAGAGTCTCAGCTGGTAGACGGAAAATGTCCGGACTGCGGACGTCCGTGTACACCGGCAAAAGAAGAAGCATATTTCTTTAAAATGAGTAAATACGCTCCGCGCCTGATCAAATATATTAACGAACATCCGAAGTTCATCCAGCCGGTATCCAGAAAGAACGAGATGATGAACAACTTCCTGCTTCCGGGACTGCAGGATCTGTGTGTATCCCGTACTTCCTTCAGCTGGGGTATACCGGTAGACTTTGATCCGAAACATGTAACTTACGTATGGCTGGATGCGCTGACCAACTACATCACCGGTATCGGCTATGACTGCGACGGCAACAGCTCCGAACTGTTCAACAAAAACTGGCCGGCAGACCTGCATCTGATCGGTAAAGATATCATCCGTTTCCATACGATTTACTGGCCGATCTTCCTGATGGCTCTGGATCTGCCTCTGCCAAAACAGGTATTTGGTCATCCGTGGCTGCTGCAGGGCGATGGCAAGATGAGTAAATCCAAAGGAAATGTAATCTACGCGGATGATCTGGTAGATTTCTTCGGAGTAGATGCGGTTCGTTACTTTGTACTGCATGAGATGCCGTTTGAAAATGATGGCGTGATCACCTGGGAACTGATGGTAGAGAGACTGAACTCCGATCTGGCAAATACTCTGGGTAATCTGGTGAACCGTACTATTTCCATGTCCAACAAATATTTCGGTGGCGTGGTAACCAAAACAGGCGTAACAGAAGAAGTAGATGAAGATCTGAAGGCAGTAGTTACAGGAACCAAAGCAAAAGTAGCTGCCAAGATGGAAGATTTGCGTGTGGCAGACTCTATCACAGAAATCTTCAACCTGTTCAAACGCTGCAACAAATACATCGATGAGACCATGCCGTGGGCACTGGCAAAAGACGAAGAGAAGAAAGACCGTCTGGCAGAAGTTCTGTACAACCTGGTAGAAAGTATCACCATCGGTGCTTCTCTGCTGGAATCCTTCATGCCGGAAACCACAGAAAAGATCCTGGCTCAGTTAAACGGAGAAAAGAGATCTTATGAAGAACTGGATCAGTTCGGTCTGTATCCGTCAGGAAATAAAGTAACAGACAAACCGGAGATCCTGTTCCAGCGTCTGGATCTGAAAGAAATTCTGGAAAAAGTGGAAGCTATGAAAGCTGCACAGGCAAAAACGGAAGTACCGGAAGAGCCGGTAATTGATATCGATGCAAAAGAAGAGATTACCTTCGATGATTTAGGAAAAATGCAGTTCCAGGTTGGTGAGATCATCGCCTGCGAAGAAGTGAAAAAATCCAGAAAACTGCTGTGCTCTCAGGTGAAGATCGGCAGCCAGGTAAAACAGATCGTATCCGGTATCAAAGGACACTATACCGCAGAAGAGATGGTAGGAAAGAAAGTCATGGTCCTGGTGAACCTGAAACCTGCAAAACTGGCAGGCGTACTTTCCGAAGGTATGCTGTTATGTGCAGAAGATGCTGACGGCAACCTCTCTCTGATGGTTCCGGAAAAGAAGATGCCTGCAGGCGCAGAGATCTGCTAGAAAGAGTGAACCGACATGATATTTGAAAGTCATGCACATTATGATGATGAGGCTTTTGACGAAGACCGAAAAGAACTGCTGGATGCCCTGCCTGCGCAGGGCATCGGCAGAGTGATCAATGTATGCGCGGAAGTAGAAGGCTGGGATCGTACCGTGGATCTGATGGAGCGCTATCCGTATATTTACGGTGCGGTGGGTGTCCATCCCGATGATGTGGGTGCGCTCGATGAAGAGAAGATCCAGCGGATGCATCAGATCTGCCGGATGGAAAAAACGGTGGCAGTAGGAGAGATCGGTCTGGACTATTACTGGGATAAAGAAAACCACGAAAAACAGATCAGCTGGTTTGAGCGGCAGATGGAGGTAGCACGGGAAGAGAAACTTCCGTTTATCATCCACAGCCGTGATGCGGCAAAAGATACCCTGGATACGATGAAACGGCTTCACGCCGGGGATATCGGCGGTGTGGTACACTGCTTTTCCTACGGGAAAGAGATGGCACGGGAGTACCTGGATATGGGGCTTTCCCTTGGCATCGGCGGTGTACTGACTTTTAAAAATGCAAGAAAACTGGTGGAAGTCGTAGAATACGCACCGCTGGAATCTCTGCTTTTAGAAACAGACAGCCCGTATCTGGCGCCGGTTCCGAACCGCGGAAAGCGAAACTCTTCGCTGAATATTCCGTATGTGGTGGCGAAAATCGCTGAGATCAAGGGCGTATCCCGGGAAGAAGTAGAAGAAATCACCTGGAAGAACAGTTTCCGGGTCTTCGGAAAAGTGAAATAAATTGTTATACAAAAAACAGAAAACGGATACAGAATGGTGAAAAATCATTTCTGTATCCGTTTTTTGAACAAGATAAAGTGAGAAGGTGGCTGTTTCCAAAATGGAAATATCTACTCCATACGGTAGATGTGATTCTTTATGCGTTCGTATCGGCTGTCAGCGCTTTTTTCTTCCAGTTTCCTCTCTTATAGAAGAGGAATGTCAGCAGCGCACCCATACACCAGCATACCAGCAGGGAGATCCAGAGCACCTGATATCTTCCGTTTGGAAGTTCCGGGGTTCTGGTGAGGAAAGCAAGACCGTAAGCCAGAGGCACACGAATCACAACGGTGGTGATCATAGAGATCCACATGGGGGTCATGGTATCACCTGCTCCACGCATGACGCCGGAGAGGGACTGGGTGATGGCCATGGCAAGGTAGCCAACGGCGAGTATCTTCATCATGTTGGCACTGAGAGTTACCAGTTCCGAAGTATCGGTAAAGATTGCCATCAGGTTTTTACCGAAGACCAGGATCAGAAAAGTGATCACCGCGGAGGTTCCCAGTGCAATGGCGGTTCCCTGACGGGCTCCCTGCTCCACGCGGTCCATGCGATGTGCGCCTACATTCTGTCCGGCGTAGGTAGTCATGGCAGTTCCGAAAGAGAAGTTCGGCATCATTGCAAAACCATCCACACGCATGATGATCACGTTGGCTGCGATGACCATCTCACCGAAGCTGTTGGTCAGAGACTGCACGATAACCATGGCCATGGAAAAGATGGCCTGGGTGATACCGGAGGGAAGTCCCAGCCGGATGATCTCCAGTGTGTATTTCTTTTTCATCTTCAGATGGCGGAATTTGAAATCAAAGATATCGGTCATCCGCAGCAGTTTCCAGAAACAGAGGATAGCGGATACTGCCTGTGCGATGACGGTTGCATAGGCGACACCGGCGACACCCATCTGAAAGCGGGAAACGAAGACGATATCCAGAATGATATTCAGGACGGTTGCCACCAGAAGATAGAGCAGTGCCGAGATGGAATCGCCGAGTCCGCGAAGGATTCCGCAGAGGATATTATAATAGGCACTTCCCATGCAGCCAACCATCAGAATGACCAGATAAGAGGTACACCAGTCAATGATGGAATCAGGCGTATGGAGCATCTCCAGAAGCGGCCGCGAGAGGACGGCGCCCAGAAACATAATGATCAGGGAAGAAATTGCGGTAAGTGTGACGCAGTTACCGATCGTCATGGACAGCTCTTCCCGTTGTCTTGCACCAAAATACTGAGATACCATAACGCCGGCACCTACGGAGATTCCTACAAAAAGTACCAGAAGCAGGTTCAGGATCGGGCTGGCACTTCCTACTGCCGCCAGGGCGTTGTCGCCCACGTATTTTCCGATGACAATACTGTCCACGGTGTTGTAAAGCTGCTGAGCGATATTGCCGATCAGCATGGGGATCGTAAAAATTACAATCTTCTCCCAGGGTTTTCCCACCGTCATATCGGACGGCGCGAAAAGTTCTTTGATGGTCATAAGTGTTGTACTCCTTTTTGATGTAAAATTTTGGCAGATACCGGTATTGGGTAAAACTGGTTCTCTTCATACTCATAGTATAACGCATTATAAGGTGGATGACCATCCGTCTGTTTGATATATATGCAAAAAAATGAATATTGACAAAGAGACAGAGACTATTGTACAATCAAACCTAATAAAAAGGAGTAACCTATGTTTGGGAATCTGCGTTTGTAGTGTTGTCAGTAAGGTGGAGCCATCCGGTACTTCAGGAAAACGGTGAGACTTTTATTGTAGTATTTGATATGCAATAAGAGTTTTTTTATTTTACGGGAAATTGCTATTCTTTGTTTTGCGATTTTTGTAACTATCCGGAAAATTCCTAGAATAGATATAAAACAAAAGGAGGAGAAAAATATTGGATTTGAGTAATTTATCTATTAAAAAAATACGGGAGCTTATTGTGTTTACGGCACTTCTTGTTATTGCCCTGTGGAAGTTTGATGTGGTGCTTGATGTGTTGAAAACAATATGGCAGATTATATTTCCGTTTATACTTGGCGGAGCGATTGTGTTTGTGATCAATGTGCCAATGAGTTTTCTGGAAAAGAAAATTTTTGAAAATGTAAAAAAAGAAAATAAGGCAGTGAAAAAACTGGCAAGACCGGTCAGTCTGCTTCTCACGATCGTATTGGTGGTTGGCGTGATCGCACTGGTGATGATTGGTGTGATTCCTCAGCTTACGAAGACAATGGGAACTTTGATGATAAATATCACAGATTTTATTCCACAGATTAAAATCTGGATTCGCGATTTTTTTCACGATAACCGGGAAATTATGAAGCTGGTAGACCAGGTGCAGTTTAATCCGGATCAGGCAATCAGGTGGGGGATAAGCCTGCTTGGAAATGGTGCGGGAAATATGATGAATACAACAGTGTCAGCGGTGGGATCCGTAGTCAGCGGACTGGCAACCTTTTTCATTGCGTTCTCCTTTGCCTGTTATGTCCTTTTTCAGAAAGAAAAGCTGCATGTACAGATCAGGAAAGTGCTTTTTGCTTTTCTTCCAAAACAAAAAGCAGATGCATTTCTTAAAGTCTGTTCTCTGACGTACCGGACATTCGCAAACTTTCTTACAGGCCAGTGTCTGGAAGCTGTGATTCTCGGCTGCATGTTTGTTGTTACACTGAGCGTTTTGAGAATGCCGTATGCACTTTTGATCGGAGTTCTGATTGCATTTACAGCATTGATTCCTATTTTTGGTGCTTTTATCGGGTGTGCCGTAGGAAGTTTTTTAATCTTTATGGTAAGCCCGAAGCAGGCAATTATATTCATCATAGTATTTCTGGTGCTGCAGCAGATTGAGGGAAATCTGATATATCCTCATGTTGTCGGCGAATCTGTAGGGCTTCCGTCAATCTGGGTGCTGGCAGCGGTTACGATCGGCGGAAATCTTATGGGGATTGTAGGTATGCTTGTTTTTATTCCGCTGCTGTCAGTGGTCTATACTATTTTTCGGAAAGTTGTGTATCTGCGCCTGAAAAAACGACATATTAAACAGGTGACAGCGACAGACATAGAGGAATATACAGAAAAGGAAATTGCTAGTACGGAAAAAATATAAAGAATTAAATTTGGGTCTTTTTCAACAGAAAAATGGAAAGCAGAGGGAGATAATCACAGCGCCTGGCTATGATTATCTCCCTCTGTTTTTCGTAACCTGAAAGGATTCTACACCGTATCCGCCAGCTCCATGGTGCCTCTTGCTTATAAAGAGAGAAGGTGTTATTACCGGAATGAAATTTCCCTAGTCTCATGGTGCGATGATACAGGCGGGAGAAATCCGTCATGGACCTCTGGAGATTGTGGAATCCGGTGTTCCGTTTTTGTTTTTGGTTCCTACAGATTCCTCCAGAGTGATTACACAGAGAGCACTTAAGTTTGTTGAGAAGTGGAAGGGGACAGCAATTGTTTTGGATTATGCAGACTTTGCTATGGGGCTTCATGATGATCTGGCACCGTTCGTTATGTTTGTGCCGCTGGAATGGTTCTGCTATTATTTTTCGATAGTAAGAGATCATAATCCGGATGAACGCAGATATTATGGGGTTGTTGAATATTGATCAGGTAAATAAATTTACTAAAGACGAAAGAAAATGGACTGTTTTGTGATAAAACAGTCCATTTTCTTTATATAAATTTACTAAATAACAGGTATGATAAATTATACAAAAGTGATAAAAATATGTATTATTACAAAAAAACAGAAGAATATCCAATTATATTGTTGACAAATCCTATTATTTCAAGTAATGTGATGGTATAAGGAATGGAAATAAATTTACTAAATACAAGTAAAATTAACTAAAACACATCGAGGGTAAATGTACAGGCAGACGATGTGTGTGAGGTTCATTAAGAGGTGGGAATATGGCTACAATACGAGATGTCGCCCGGAGGGCCGGGGTATCTGCAGCATCTGTATCCAGAGTTCTGAAAAATGACACTACCTTTTCTGTATCTCAGAAGACAAGGGAAAGGATTCTGGAGGCGGCAGGCGAACTGGGATACAATAAATGTTTTGAATACTCAGCCATTCAAGGTACAAGAGGAACTATAGGAGTTATGCTTTTGTATGGCGGGGAAGAAGTGGAAGATAAATTTTATCAGATTATCCGCGTGAATATAAAGATGGAACTTGAAAAAAACGGGTTCAAAGTAAAAGAGGTATTTGAATCTATGCTAGATGCCAATGCATCGAAGATATCCGGTTATCAGGGTTTGATCTTTGTAGGATATTCCACACTCTGGTATCAAAAAAAGGTGTTCCGACAGGCCGTTTTGGATTCCGGATTACCGGTGGTCTGTGCGGACTTTCACCTGAAAGATGGATCGCTTACAGCTGATTGCGTGATAAACGATTTCAAACAGGCAGTAAAGAAAGTTATAAATATTTTCCTGAAAAAAGGATTTGATTCTATCGGATATATGGGGACATACGGGCTGGAAGCGAATGGTAAGATCCACAGAGATGAACGTTTTCTTTATTTCCGGCAGATTATGAAAAGTCTGGGAAGGTATGATGAGAAAAATATCTACCTGTGTCCATCCAATCACACACAGTTCGGATATGAGCTGGAAAAAGAAATTATCCGAAAAGAAAGGCTTCCACGAGCGGTATTTGTGGAAAACGATACCATGGCCATCGGTTTTCTGAAAGCTTTGAAAGAAGAGAAAATTTCTGTTCCTGGTGATGTGGCGATTGTCGGGTGTAACGATGATCAGGTGGCATCCTTTGTAACGCCTGGGCTTTCCACGGTAAAGTTACATAACGACCTGGTCGGAATGATGGCCGCAAAGACATTGATGGAATGTCTTTATACGAAAAGAGAACAAGGTTTAAAAATCATTGTACCAAATCAGTTGATTCTCAGGGAAAGTTGCCCTGAATAAAAGTAGAAAGGGGAAAGATATGGAATACGTATACAAACACATGGACTGGAGTAACGTAGAAGTGCTTGGAAGAAATCGTCTTCCGGTCAGACCGTTTTATTGTGGTTATCCGAATAAGGAATCGGCAAGACAGGGAAGAAGAGAAGAATGTTCCAATTACCGTCTGTTGAACGGACAGTGGAAATTTGCTTATTATGAGTCACCGTTTTATGTTCCTGACACATGTATGGAGAAGGAATATGACGATCGGGAGTTTGGCATGATGCCGGTTCCCGGACACTGGCAGCTGAATGGTTATGATTGTCCACATTATAATGATGCGATAGCATTGTTCCCGATTCTGGATGATCCGGGCATACAGGCAGACAATCCTACGGGTGTTTACCGGTACACATTTCAGGAGGAGAAACAAAAAGACAGGGAATATATCCTGAGGTTTGACGGAGTTGAGAGTGCTTATCACGTATGGCTCAATGGTACATTCATAGGATACAGCCAGGGATCTCGTAATACAGCTGAATTTGATGTGACAGAAGCATTACAGGATGGGGAAAATGTGCTGGCGGTGATCGTCTACAAATTCAGTGACGGCAGTTATCTGGAAAATCAGGATATGTGGTGGTTTGCCGGAATCATCAGAGATGTATCTCTGATCCGGAGACCGAAACAGCATATGCTGGACTGGCGTATCGTATCTGATCTGGTTACGGAACAGAATGAGGCGACCGGAAAGATTTGCCTGGAAGCAGTGTTTGAAAATCATACCGAGGATGAGACGGCGCTTACCGTTGAGATGGAAGTAATGGACGGTGAACAGGTCATCTTCAGTGAGAGCCGCGAGATAAGTGGTAAAAAAGGCGAGACAGAATATGTGACAGAGGTAATTCTGGAGAATATAAAACCCTGGTCAGCAGAGCACCCTGAGCTGTATCGGGTGATGATTACCTTGAAGAAACAGGGAGAAGTTCTGGAATCCTATGGTGAGTGGACAGGATTCAGAAATATTTGTGTAAAAGACGGATTATTCCTGGTAAATGGAAAGGCTATTAAATTAAAAGGAGTAAACCGACATGACTGGAATGAAAATACAGGACGATGCATTACAAAAGAGGATATGCTGGCTGATCTGTATCTGATGAAACAGAACAATATCAATGCGGTACGAACTTCTCATTACCCGCCACATCCTGATTTTCTGGATATGTGTGACCGTCTTGGACTTTATGTGATGGAGGAAGCTGATCTGGAGTGTAACCAGATGGCTTACACCAAAAACATGAACAAGATCAGTGATGACACGATCTGGGAAAAAAGCTATGTGGATCGTGCGGAACGTATGGTAAGAAGGGATAAGAACCATCCAAGTATTCTGTTCTGGTCGCTGGGAAACGAATCGGGATTCGGAAGCAGCTTTGTAGCCAGCGGAAGATTTATAAAAGAGTATGATCCAACCAGACTGGTTCATTACGAGGAAGACAGGGATGCTTCTATAGCTGATGTGTACAGTACCATGTATACCAGACATAAGGCATTGGAAAATCTGGGAAGAGACACTGCAAAGAAGAAACCTCATGTAGTATGCGAGTATGCGCATGCAATGGGAAATGGCCCGGGAGGATTAAAAGAATACTGGGAAATATTTGAACGATATCCAAGGCTGCAGGGCGGTTTTATCTGGGAGTGGGTGGATCACGGTATTAAAAAATATGACAGCAACGGCAAAGCCTACTATACATATGGCGGAGATTACGGGGATTATCCAAACAGTGGGGCATTTTGTTGTGATGGATTGATCCAGGCAGACAGAAGGCCGACGCCAGCCATTTTACAGGTGAAAAAAGTAATGGAGCCGGTAACATTTATCGATTTTGATAAAATTACAGGTGAAATTACAGTTTGCAATAAATATGATTTTACTGACCTGTCTCATCTTGAAGGTACATTTAAGGTTCATACACTGCAGGGAATTCTGCTGGAAGGTAAGGTGGACCTGAGTGAGACAGCACCACATGGATGCAAACGCATCACGGTATATGATCCTGCAGAGTCAGGAGCATGGTGTGATGAACAGGATATCTGGCTGACGATCACGGTATGTTACAAAGAAAAACAGATCTGGTCTGAGGAGGCTCATCATGAGGTTGCGTTCCATCAGGAATGTCTCAATAAAGCAGCTCAAAAGACAGTGAAAGAGCCGGCAGATAACGGAAGCTCCGGAGAACTGCATATGGTGGAAAAATCAGGAATTATTTATGTGGAAGGCCGGAATTTTACTGCCGAGTTTGACCGGGTTCATGGATATTTAAGTGGTTACACATTGAATGGTGAACGGTTGATCTGTAAAGGACTGGGACTCAACTTCTGGAGAGCACCTGTTGATAATGACAAGAATGTGGCTGAAATCTGGGAAAAAGCGATGTTGAAAGCCATGACAAACCTTGTTGAAAAGGTGACGGTAGAGGAGAAGGAACAGGAAGTGGTTATCTCCGTTTCACAGATCTATGCACCGATAACGGTTGACTGGAAAATCATTGTGAAGGCTGAATATCACATTCAGGCAGATGGTCTTATAACCATGAGTTATCACGGAGTGCCAACCGGTGTGCAGCTTCCGGAGAGTTTTCCGCGGATCGGTATGCGGTTTGTGCTGGATAAAGCCTGTGAACAGGCAGTCTGGTACGGAAGAGGACCTCTGGAAACATATCCGGACTGTAAAGAAGGCAACGCGATAGGCTGCTGGGAGAAGAACGTGGAAGATTTCTATTTCCCTTATGTACTGCCTCAGGAGACAGGAAATCATGAGGATACTCGCTGGGCTGCATTTGTGACAGAGGCGGGTAACGGAATCTGTATCGCATCGGATAAAGAATTCTCTTTTGGAGCATTACATTATACACAGGAAAACCTGACACAGGCGACACATACAAATGAACTTCACAGAACGGAAAATATCCAATTATCTGTTGATTATGCACAGCATGGTCTGGGAAGTGCAAGCTGGGGTGCCGAGTGTCTGGAAAAAGATAAACTGTATCCGGAACCGTTTACATTTACCTGGAAGATTTTCGGAACCGGGAAGGAATCGCTGGCAGAGCGGGCCGAGCAATACAGAAGAAAGTAAGAAAGGAAGGGAAAAGATGGAAGGAGGAAATGAAATCCAAATTTGGCAAATAGAAGCATGGTCATATTTATAAACAGAACGTAACTGTTCAGCACCTTCACAGTTACGAGCCAAAATGCATTTAAAATCACCTTCGGTGATGGCATTTTGGCTTGCATGTCTCGGGATTTTGGCATATTCATGCCAAAACGCCTCGCGGAATACTACCTACTGAATAGTTACTTTCGTTCTTCTATTCATACATTTTATCAATAACTGTGCCGGTACAGGGCAGTTATATTTTGACAAGAAACAGGCAGTATGATACACTTAAAAAGATTATGGATAACTATAAAAATAAGTAACTGTGAAAGTCTCAGACAGTTACAGATTTGATAGAAAAAGCAGAGGTGAGTACAGTGGATAAGACAGAATACCATTTGAAATTGGAGGAAATCAACAGACTTGTGGACGCACAGGATTATGAAGGGGCTCTTACGATTGCCGATTCCATCGATTGGCGCAGAGTAAAGAGTGTGCGGACATTGTGTATGGTAGCAGATATCTACGAAGTGAATGGTGAGCTGGAACAAAGCATGAAGATGCTGCAGCTGGCATACAAACGTTCATCCATCGGAAAGATGATTCTGTACCGTCAGGTGGAACTGGCTTTGAAGATGGGGTTAAATGATGATGCTGTAAAATATTATAATCAGTATCTGGAAACGGCATCCAACGATACCTCCAAATACATTCTGAAATACAAGATTTACAAAGCAAAGAAAGCACCTCTGGAAGATCAGATTGAGATCCTAGAGGAGTATAAAGAACGGGAATATACGGAACGCTGGGTATACGAACTGGCAAAGCTGTATAAGAAAGCAGGACAGGAAAAGAAATGTATCGAAACCTGTGACGATCTGGTTCTGTGGTTTGGCGAGGGTAAATATGTAACCAAGGCGATGGAACTGAAGATGACTTATACACCGCTGTCACCGTCCCAGAAAGAGAAATATGAGAAGGCGAAAGCGGCTGGAGAGACCAGTGCGAAACCGCAGCAGACGGAAGAAGTGAAAAATACGATTCTGCCGGGGGTATCTGCGGCAGCGATGGCAAATCTTCAGAAAGCGGAAGAAGTACGGGAACAGGCGCAGGAAGAAGCAGCGGCAACTGTGGAGGATGCACAGGGAACCACGGAAACGGTAACCGTTGTGGAGACAGAGCCTGTAAGACCGGAGCCGGAGATTCCTCATATTGATACCGAAAAGCTTCAGGAACGTCTTTCCAAGAGCTTCCAGGAGATTCTTTCCGGATTCAACCGTACCAAGGCGGTAGATGCTTTTGAGGCACTGGGAAGAGCCGCAGGAGCAGAGGTTCCACAGGAACCGCAGGAGGAAGAAAATATTGAAGATTATCATGTACAGGATCTCGAACCGGAGGCTGTAAACGAAGGCATTATCTCTGCGGATAGCGGGGTTGCCGGCGTGAGCAGAACCGAGATGGACGAACTGGAAATGATAGAAAAACCGAAGGTGGAAAAACCGGAGGATAAAGAAATTGTCAGTGTACAGGAAGTGGATCTGGATGCGTTGTTTGCAGAGACTTCTTCTTCCCTGGCAAAAGAAGCGGGCGGAGAAGTACCGGCAGAGGAATCTGCGGAAGAACCGACCGTGGAAGAGGTAACGACAGAAGAGATCATCGGGGAACCGGAAGATGTGGTCGCCGAGGAAACCGTGGATGCATCCGGTGCGGTTCTGGAAGAAGAAACTGTTGCAGAGCCGGAGGATGTAATCATTGAAGAACCGGCAGTGGAAGAGACAGAATCAGAACTGACAGATACGGCTGAAGAAGAACCGGAGACAGAAGCTATTGTGGAAGAAACGGAAGAGATTCCGGCAGAAACTGTAGAAGAGGAAAACGTCGAAGAAGACACGATTCAGGAGGTACCGGAAGAAAAATCAGCAGAAGATATCGCCGCAGATGAAGCTATGGCAGCTTTTGAAGCGAGTCTTTCCAATATTTCTCTGGACTTCGGAGAAGAAAACGGGGATTCGACGGAAGTGCCGGAAGCAGCGGACGCGGAACCGGAAGCGCCTGTGGAAGTAACGGAAGAACAGGCTGCTGAAGAAGAAACGGTCACAGAACCGGAAGAGTCAGAGGAAACGGAAGATCTGGATGCAACGAGAATCATTCTGGATATAACAGCACAGAGCGCAGAACAGGAGACGCCGGGAGAAACACAGGAATTTAATCTGGAAAAAGAACTGCGGGCAGCTCTTGGAAGCCTGGAAGTATTCCAGGAGCAGAAAGAGGAACAGCAGCCGGTAAGTCTGGAACTGGAACCGGAGACACCGTCTGTAGAAGAAGTTACTTTTGCGGATGAGAAAACAGAACCGTCGGCAGAAGAAAATATTGCAGAAGAATCACATACAGAAGCCGATGACACCGACGAAGAAGAGCCGGAGGAGACAGAGAACGATCATATCGAAAAGATGCTGGTAGAAGCAGAGCTGCAGCCGGATATCAGTGATATGACGGTAGAACGAGAGACACCGGAGGAAAAACGCCAGCGAATCCTGAACAATACCAGACCGGAACGTCTGACCGGAGAACAGAAACAGTTGTTTTCCTATTTTGCAAAAGTACCTGGTATGGATGAACAGATCCTGGATGCGATCCAAGGAGCGTATGAACACGCGAGTGAGAAGACCTCTCATCGTGGAAATATCGCGATCATGGGAAGCCACGGAACCGGAAAAACCCGTCTGAGCGAAGGACTTGTGAAAGCGATCTGTAAAGAACTGGGTCTGAAAGCAGTCAAATACGCAAACCTGGATGCGTCTGACATCAACAGAAAAGATCCGGCAACCATCATCAGCAAGATGGCAGGAGGATTTCTTCTGATCGAGCGTGCAAGCTTTATGACACCGGAGACCATCGAGAAACTTTCTCAGGCGATGGATTTCCGTACAGACAGTCTGATTCTTCTGATCGAGGATGACAAAGCGAACATGCGTAAGATGCTGGCAGATTATCCGGAATTTGCAGAGAAATTCGAAACGGTGATCTCGATCCCGGTATTTACTAACGATGAGCTGGTAACCTTTGCAAGAACGTATGCAAGAGAAAATGGTTTCCGGATGGATGAGATGGGTGTACTTGCCCTCTATACCATGATCGGTGACAACCAGAAAGAAGACGAACCGATCACCGTCGGAAAAGTAAAAGAGATGGTAGACGGAGCGATCCGAAAAGCAAGCGGCGTCAAACTGGGAAGAAAACTTTCCAAACGTCACACGGATGCAGAAGGACGGATTCTTCTTTACGAAAAGGATTTTGACTTATAAAAGAACACGTAACTGTTCAGTACCTTCACAGTTACAAGAACATGACAATATGGGGCATGGCGACAGAAAGCTATGCCCTGTTTTTACGCGAGCAACGAGAAAATAAAAGAGAAAGGAAAAACTATGAGTAAGAGAGAGCCTTACCTTGGCAATCCCCAGGCAACCATCGCCGTGCTGAATAAATACGGCTTTACATTTCAGAAAAAGTTCGGGCAGAACTTTCTGATCGATACCCATGTGCTGGATAAGATCATCCGTGCAGCGGAGATTACCGAAGATGATTTTGTCCTGGAGATCGGACCGGGAATCGGAACGATGACACAGTATCTGGCATATGCGGCGAGAGAAGTATGTGCGGTAGAGATCGACAAAAGCCTGATTCCGATTCTGGAGGATACGCTGAGTGATTATGATAATGTAACCGTGATCAATGAAGATATTCTGAAAGTGGATATCGCAAAACTGGCAGAAGAGAAAAATGGCGGCCGCCCGATCAAGGTGGTTGCAAACCTGCCGTATTATATCACAACACCGATCATCATGGGGCTGTTTGAGAGTCATGTGCCGGTGGAATCCATCACTGTCATGGTACAGAAAGAAGTAGCGGACCGGATGCAGGTAGGACCGGGAACGAAAGATTACGGGGCACTGTCGCTGGCAGTACAGTATTATGCAGAGCCGTATATCGTGGCAAATGTTCCGCCGAACTGTTTTATGCCAAGACCGAAGGTGGGAAGTGCGGTCATTCGTCTAACCCGCCATGCACAGACACCGGTGCAGGTGGAAAATGAGAAGCTGCTGTTTCAGATCATTCGTGCTTCGTTTAACCAGAGAAGAAAGACCCTGGCGAATGGGCTGAAGAATTATGAGGGATTGTCGTTTGAAAAAGAGACGATAGAGGCTGCGATCGCAGAATGTGGATTTTCTCCGTCGGTGAGAGGGGAAGCCCTTTCCCTGGAAGAATTTGCAAAACTTGCAAATGTGCTCGGACGTGCCAAATAAAAAAAGTAAAATAAAAACGTGTTGACCAGAACGAGGAAATTCCGGTCAACACGTTTTAATTTTATTTTTAAAGGAAGGAGTGTCGATTTTCATCGACATATGAAAAAGAAAAGTTATAAAATAATTTGTATTAATTATTTTATGGTTATAGTATATCCGGGAAATGTGAGAAAACCGTGTTGAAGTTGTGAAGATTTTATGAATGAATGGGAAAAGATTTATGAATATGTGTATCACAGAAAAAAAGTGTGTTATACTACGGAGTATCAGTCGGAGAGAGGACTGAAAGAACAATTCCGAGAGGATAAGAAGAAAAAAGAGAGGTAATAAAGATGAAGATAAAGAGAATCATGGCAGGAATGTTGGCGGCAATAACCGTACTGGGAAGTCTTACGGCGCCGATGAGTGTAAAGGCAGATCAGATTGATGCGCCGTATCTGGCACTGGGTGCGGATCTGAACGAGACAGAAAAATCTACGGTATTAAGTCTGCTGGAGATCAATGAAGCGGACCTGAGCCATTATCAGGTCATCACCGTGACAAATGCGGACGAACACAAATATCTGGATTCCTATCTGGATTCCAGCGTGATCGGAACCAGAGCACTTTCCTCCGTACTGATCGAAAAGAAGGACAAAGGAAACGGGATCAAAGTGACCACCAACAATATCACCTACTGTACGACCGGTATGTATCAGAATGCACTGGCAACCGCCGGCGTGACGGATGCAGATGTGCATGTGGCAGGACCGTTCAACATCTCCGGAACGGCAGCTCTGGTAGGTGCAATGGAAGCCTACAGCAATATGACCGGTGAGACGCTGAAAGCGGAAAATGCAGACGCAGCCACGGAGGAACTGGTAACGACCAGTGATCTGGGAGAGTCGATCGGAGATAAGGAACAGGCGGAAGAACTGGTCGGAGCGGTAAAAGAAGCAGTTGTCTCCAACGATCTGTCTGATCCGAAAGAGATCGAAGCGGTTGTAGATGACGCTGCAAAAGAAATGGACATTCAGCTGTCAGACGAGGATAAACAGAAGATCGTAAGCCTGATGCAGAAGATCAGCAGCCTGGATCTGGATGTGGATGCGTTAAAAGAGCAGGCAAAAGATCTGTACAATAAACTGGAGAGCCTGGATCTGAACATCAATCAGGAGCAGGTCAAAGGATTTTTTGATAAGATCGTAAGCTGGTGCAAGAACCTCTGGAGTTCTATCTTTGGATAATGTGTTGAAAAATTCCGAAAAATAAAAAGAAAATGACGGATGATTTGACGAATTAACAGGATGAAGTGAAAAAGCAAAAACAACAGAACAGTGTAAAGTGTCATAAAAACAAAGAAAAAAGAAAAATGAATTGTGCAAATTAACCATAAATTCATATTGCGTTCATAATTTGTTCATAAACTGTTGCTATGATAATAATAGTTCCGAAAGGAACATCTCAAAATTGTTTGTAATGGGTTCATTACACATAGAATTTTTTCATAATAATAGCCCGGGTACTGAGAGGTATCCGGGCACTCCTCATTTTATGGAGGATATTTGTCTTCACGAAGCCATCAAGGTTGACACAGGCATGGAATAGAAATTATGGGATGTAAATAAGGAGTAACTGTTTTAAACAGCTACTCCTCTTTCTTTTCCTCGGCTTCCTCTGATTTCTGAATCGCTTCTTTTTGAATCGCTTCGTTCAGAGAAAGCATCTTTTCATCCAGTTCGGCTACAAACTCTGCACAGGCGCGGAGATCCCGGCTGATATATTCCGGTGCACTGCCCTCGAATTTGTAATAGATCTTATGCTCCAGGCTTGCCCAAAAATCCTGGGCGATGGTGCGGATCTGTACTTCCACGGTGATATCCACGACACGGTCGGAAAGATGAACCGGGACGGCTACCAGCATATGGTAGCTGCGGTATCCGCTGACTTTTGGATGGGTAAGATAGTCGGTCAGCTCCACCACACGCAGATCGGACTGTTTTGCCAGCATATCGGCGATCCGGTAAATGTCCTGGGTAAATGAACAGATGATACGGATACCGGCGATATCTTTGATATATTTTAACATATTTTCCAGGGTGACTTCATGTCCCTGGCGCTTTAACTTCTTGACGATACTTTTCGGTTCCTTGATCCGGGACTTCACATGTTCGATCGGATTGTAATTATGAATATGGATAAATTCCTCATTCAGAATATCAATCTTTGTGGACATCTGGCGAAGTGCGGCATCGTAGAGAAACATCATGGTTTCCCAGGAGTCCGCATCGTCGAGAATCTGTGATACATATTTTAATGCGTCCATATATTTTCTCTATACTTTCTGATTTTATATATTTTTATTTTTCGATTCCCGGGCGGGCAGGAAGTCCCTGATCAAAAGGATGTTTGATCTTACGGATCTCGGAGACATAATCGGCAAGTTCCACCAGTTCATCACTTGGCTGCTGACCGGTCAGGATGACTTCGAGATGTTCCGGTTTTTCCTTTTTCAGATAATCCAGAAGAATCTGCTCATCGAAGAGTCCGGCGCGGATCGTATAGATCAGTTCATCGAAAAACAGAAGATCGTAGTCTTCTTCGGCAGCTTTTGCTGTAATTTTTCGGAACTGTTTTTCATAGTAGGTTTTCCGTTCCAGTTTCTCGGAAAGCGTCAGCTGAAAACTGAACTTTTCCTGCTCCAGTCCGTTGACAAAAGTAATGTTCGGAACCTGCTGCAGAACATTTCGCTCGCTGGTCTTATTATTTTTCATAAACTGATAGATCAGTACTTTATATCCATAACCTGCGGCACGGGTACAGAGTCCCATCGCAGTAGTAGTCTTTCCTTTTCCATCCCCGCAATATACATGTACATAACCTAAATTGTCTTTCATGATAAACACCTCCAAACAGTAATATGTCACGTTCATCGCTGTTAATATTCAGTATACAGGAAAACCGGCAAAGATGCCAGTGAAAGGAGCGCAGAAGAGGAAGGTTTAAGAAAATTTTTAGAAATCCGGTGATTCCCTGCTGTCAGCATAAAAAATAACCCCGGCTGCAAACTGTCAGCCGGGGTTGAGTTCCTTTTAAATCTTAACCGAAATATCTTTTCAGCAGACCTTCGAAAGCTTTTCCGTGTCTTGCTTCGTCTTTTGCCATTTCATGAACGGTGTCATGGATTGCATCCAGGTTTGCAGCTTTTGCACGTTTCGCCAGATCGAATTTTCCTTCGGTTGCGCCGTGCTCAGCATCTACACGCATTTCCAGGTTTTTCTTTGTGCTGTCGGTTACAACTTCACCTAACAGTTCAGCGAATTTTGCTGCATGTTCAGCTTCTTCGTAAGCAGCTTTTTCCCAGTACAGACCGATTTCCGGATATCCTTCTCTGTGAGCTACACGAGCCATAGCCAGGTACATACCGACTTCAGAGCATTCACCTTCGAAGTTTGCTCTCAGGTCAGCCAGGATGTCTTCCGGAACGCCCTGTGCAACACCTACTACATGTTCAGCAGCCCATGTTTTTTCTCCGCTCTGCTCTTTGAACTTGGAAGCTGGTGCTTTACAAACCGGACAGACTTCCGGTGCGGTTTCTCCTTCGTAAACATATCCACATACAGTACAAACAAATTTTTTCATGGTCATATTCTCCTTTTCTTTTTTGTAGTTTATCTTGAAAACGGATTCCCTATACGGTGAATCGCTTTCTTGAGTTCGAATTAATAATAGTAATTATTACTGATATTAGATTAACATATTGCTTCCTGTTTGTCAAGATGATTTTAAAACTCTTTTGTTCTTTTCGTTTTGTTCCTCTGACAATCCAGGAAGCGTTTACATCGTATCTTTTTTCAGACAGTCGGGACAGATTCCATAGAAGTTTGTCACATGTCCCAGAATCTTTCCTTCAAAATGTTGTGCGGCCAGATCCTCCGGTTCTTTCATGTATTCCAGATCCAGATCCATCACCTGATGGCAGCGGGTGCAGATTACATGATAATGAGGGGTGACCTGTCCGTCGAAGCGGTCAGCACCATCGCAGGTACAGATTTTCTGAATCTCTCCGATATCTGCCAGCAGCGCCAAGTTACGGTAGACGGTTCCGAGACTGATGTTCGGATAAATCTTGCGTAACTGATGATAGACGGTGTCAGCCGTAGGATGATCGGTACGTGTCATCAGAAATTCTTTGATGGATTCCCGTTGACGGCTGTATTTCAGAGTTGCCATTACGATCCTCCCTTCTCGATTAATAACAGTAATTGTTACTAATACTAATATAAAATAAAACGGAGAAAATGTCAAGCGTTTTCTCCGTTTTATTTAAAAAATTCTTATTCAAAATCGTTACGTTCGCAGAACAGATCAAACACGGCATTGATCAGGTCTTCGTCATCCAGACCTTCGAATTCCATTTCATCCAGATCGAGATTTTCGGAAGTGATCCGCAGGATATGAACCGGTTCATCGTCACCGCCATCGGCAGGATAGAGAACAGCAAATTCCTGATCTTCGTATTCCACAATATCGAGAAGTTCAAAACGAACAGATTCGCCGTACTGGTCTGTCAGAGTAATAATATTTGGTTCCATAAGGGCCTCCTTTGTAAACGGTATACATGTTATTTTATCTCGTTGATTATAGTACAGATTTGGAGTTTTGAAAAGCGTTCGGTATAAAAATGCAAGGTATAAAAGTGTCGAGCGAAAAACAGAGAAACAAGTAGTATTCAGGACATATTTCTGGTATATTAAAAGAAGAAACAGGGGAGGAGTTGGAGATTATTTTTAAGAAGAAAAAGCAGAATCCCGGAGGAAGCTATGTAGGAGCAATTGCGGTATTTATCCTGGCGATTATCATCGGTCTGGTTTTCTTTTTTGTGACAGCACAGAGAACGATCGAGAGCAGTTCGCAGGAGAGAATGAGAAATAATGTGGCGAGACAGAGCGAACATCTCCGAACCATTTTAAATATTCATTATTCGTATCTGGAAGGCATTGCAGAGAAGATGGGAGAGGGCGGAGACCTTCTCAGCGAGGAAAATATGCAGATGCTGACAACATTTCAGGAGAGTACCGCGCTGGATCGCACGGCGCTGATTCAGCCGAATGGTGATGCACACTACGATAATGGGCTGGTAAAAAATGTGGCACACCGGAGATACTTTAAGGAAGGGATCAGCGGCAGCCGTACGTTGAGTGATCCGCTTGAGAGCAGTGTGGATCAGGAGACGAAGGTAGTTCTTGGCGTTCCGGTTTTTCATGAGGAAACGGTCATTGGTGTTCTTGGCAGTTCCTATAATGTCGGTGAACTGAGCCGTATGTTGTTTGATGATTTGTTTTCGGGAAAAGGATACAGCCTGATCGTTACCAGAAATGGTGAGATCATTGCCCATGACGGCGATGCGACAGATTACAAGCTTTCTTATGGAGATAATATTTTTGAATTTTACAAATTCAAGAAAATAGGACAGGGACACAGCATCGAAGAGATTTCACAGGATTTCAACGAAGGAAAGGAAGGACTGATCCGGTTAAGAGGTTATGCGGACAGTTCCGACCGCTATCTGGCATATGCGCCGCTGGGAATCAATGACTGGATGATCTGCTATGTTGCACCGGTGACCGTTGCACAGCAGTCGTATGCGTTCGTGGAGCAGTATGAATTTATCTTTCTGGGATGCTTTGGCGTTCAGGTTTGTATCCTGATCTTCTACATCATACGGAAAAACCGTCAGAAAACAGAAGAAATCCTCCGTTCCGCCCGGACGGATGAACTGACGCAGGTATATAACAGAAAATACGCGGAATCGTATACGGAGCGGATTCTGAACGAAAATCATGGAGAGAGGCAAAGCGCATTCTTTATCATGGATGTAGATAAGTTTAAAGAGGTCAACGATGTATACGGACATACCGTGGGCGATGCGGTGCTGCATACGTTTGGCGAACTGCTGAACAGACAGTTCCGGGAAAACGACATTGTGGGCCGGATCGGCGGTGACGAGTTTACCGTCCTGATGTGAAACGTAAGCAGTCGTGAGGCAGTCCGAAGCAAAGCGGAAAAACTGCTGGAGGAGACGAAGAAGCTTGCATTTGCTGAGATGGATGGAAAAGGAATCACAATCAGCATCGGAATCGCTCTGTACCCGGAACACGGAAACACCTACATGGAACTGTACCGAATCGCGGATCAGGCACTTTATGAGACCAAGCGGGGTGGACGGAACGGATATACCATTTGCGGTGAATCTCGAAGAAATTTACCGCGGTAACGTAAAAAAGGGATTGCACACGGGGAAGAGAAGTGCTATGATATAAAAAAGCAGAACAAAGGGGTTCGGATGAATCCATTGTTCTGCTTTTTTCTTTATAGATAAGAGAAACTTATAAGCAGTCTGGAATGAGAGGAGAGGATTATTATGAAAAAATTCATGGAGAAATTCAGAGAGGCTGTAAGAAAATATGAGGAGCTGCTGGCGTATGCACAGGGAGAATTTATCGTTCCTTATCATTCAGGGGCGGGGATGATCGGGTATTATTATAGTCCGGTTCCGTTTGTGAAGTAGAGATTTTGTAAAAGGGGATGCCGGGAGACGCGGCATCCCCTTTTACAATTTTTCAATTACCAAAGCTCCGCCAGTTCATAAATCAGTTTCTCGGTTTTCTCCCAACCCAGGCAAGGATCCGTAATCGATTTTCCATAGCAGTGCTCACTCACCTTCTGAGCGCCGTCTTCGATATAACTCTCGATCATCAGTCCCTTCACCAGTTTGTGAACATCCTCCGAAACCTTGCAGCTGTGCATAACATCCTTACTGATACGGATCTGTTCTGCGAAGCGTTTGCCGGAGTTGGAGTGGTTGGTGTCTACGATGACAGCCGGGTTGACCAGTTTTGTCTGCGCGGACTCATTGACTTCCTGATAATGTTCCAGAAGATTTTGCAGATCTTCGTAATGATAGTTCGGCATATTTCTTCCGAATTTATCCACGTAACCACGCAGAATCGCATGTGCGTAAGGATTGCCGGGCGTTTTCACTTCCCATCCACGATACAGGAACATATGACCATGCTGTGCGGCGATGATAGAATTCATCATGACAGAGATATCTCCGCCGGTCGGGTTCTTCATACCTGCCGGAATGCCAACGCCGCTGGCAGTCAGACGGTGCTGCTGATCTTCGACAGAACGGGCACCGATGGCAACGTAAGATAACAGGTCAGAGAGATATCTGTGATTTTCCGGGTACAGCATCTCATCGGCACAGGTAAATCCTGTCTCATTGACTGCTCTGGTATGCAGGTCACGGATCGCGATGATACCCTTTAACATGTCTTCTTTCTTTTCCGGATCCGGCTGATGCAGCATACCCTTGTATCCCATACCGATGGTTCTCGGTTTGTTGGTATAAATTCGCGGAATCATAAAAATCTTATCTGCCACCTTATCCTGTACAGTGCGAAGACGGCTGATGTAATCGATCACCGCATCTTCATTGTCGGCGGAACAAGGTCCGATGATCAGCAGAAGCCGGTCATCTTTTCCCTCGAAGATTTCACGGATCTGTCTGTCGCGATCCTCTTTGATTGCTGCTATTTTTTCACTTACCGGAAACTGTTCTTTTAACTCCTTCGGGGTTGGTAGTTTCCGTAAGAATTCCATATCCATTTCCATAATTTCAAAAGCCTCCATAAAAAATAAAGAATTTTGCACTTCAACGCGTTGCAGTGCGAATCTGTTTATAATCATACTTGGTTACAGATGATTCGTCAACCCTTTTTTGAAATTTAATTACTCAATCTGCCATTTACAAATTTTGTAACTCTTCAGTACCCTCACAGTTACGAGCCAAAATGCATTTCTAATCACCTTCGGTGATGGCATTTTGACTTGTATGTCTCGGGATTTTGGAAAAAAACATGGCCACCGACTGAATTGTTACCTGTTTTCTTCAAAATCATGTTCATAAAAAATACCGGGAGCTTTTCAGATTTTACAGAGAAAAGCATCCGGTGGGACAAACATATTATGCTTTTTTCCCGGAGGGAAGCTGTGCCAGAATGATCGCTGCAAACATCAGCACACATCCTGATAACTCCCGGGCGGAAAGCTTCTGATTCAACAGGATCCAGCCTGCCAGTACCGAGATGCAGGATTCCAGACTTAAGATCAGAGAAGCCACAGTCGGGTTCATATCTTTCTGTCCGATGATCTGCAGGGTGTACGCAACACCGCAGGACATCACACCGGCATAAAGAATCGGTGCCCAGGCGGCAAAGATATCTGCCAATACGATAGGTTCCGTAAAGACAGCCGGGATCGCACATAAGAATCCGCAGACAAAAAACTGGATACAGGACATTTTCACACCGTCAACCTTGGGCGAAAAATAGTCGATTACCAGAATATGTAAGGAAAACAGCAGGGAACATACCATGACCAGCAGATCCCCTTTTCCAACGGAAAAACCGTCTGTGATGCAAAGCAGATACAGTCCTGCCAGTGCAAGTGCAACAGCGATCCAGATGGTGGCGCTGCATTTTTTCCTCAGAAAGAAATGGCCAAGAATCGGAACGATAACAATATAGCAGGCAGTGATAAATCCTGCACGTCCGACCGTTGTATACTGGATGCCCATCTGCTGAAAACTGCTGGCAAGTGCCAGAAGAATACCGCAGCAGACACCGCCGAGAATCAGTGTACCGGTCTGTTCTACCTGTTGTTGAGGCGATGGCAGTTCCTCTTTTTGGGTGGATTTTCTGTGATCCAGAAAGAAAATGCATGGAATCAGGACGATTCCTCCGATGATGCTTCGAACAGCGTTGAAAGTAAACGGACCCACGTGATCCATACCAACGCTCTGGGCTACGAAAGCCACACCCCAGATGGTGGCTGTCAGCAGCAGAAGCAGAGAATTTTTAAGCTGTGTCTTTTTCATAAAATCCCTTCCCTTCATAGTAATATCGGTAAAAGACAACTGTTCAACAGACACACAGATACCAAACAGCGTAACATATGCAATCATATCATGAGAAAAGAAAAAAAGGAAGCAAGAATAAGGAGGGTTCAGATACTTTTTGGAGATTTTTTGGGGTTTTCTATTGATAAATATTATCATTAAGGATAAAATCTACATAGTTGTCGGGAGGATTTTGAGATTCTGGAAACCTTCGGACGGATGACAGCAAGAAAATAAAGAAAAGAGGAATGCAGTCATGACATTAAGAGATTTACCGGTAGGAAAGACAGCAACGATTCGCTCGGTAGGCGGAGAAGGGGCGCTGCGTCAGCATTTTCTGGATATGGGACTGATCCCACAGGGAGAGGTAACAGTAGTAAAGTACGCTCCCATGGGAGATCCGGTGGAACTGCGGATTCACAGTTATGAACTGACACTGCGTCTTGCAGATGCGGAGAAAATCGAGATTGAAAATATACGGGATGCCGGACAGGTAAAACCGGAAAAAAAAGAACGAACAGTAATCCCCCATCCGGGACTTGGAGAGGGTGGTAAATATCATGAGAAGGAAACGGAACATCCTTTGCCGGATACAGAGGTGCTGACATTTGCACTTGCAGGGAATCAGAACTGTGGAAAAACCACACTGTTTAATCAGCTGACCGGATCCAGTCAGCATGTGGGTAACTTTCCGGGAGTAACGGTGGACCGAAAAGATGGAACTATCCGGGGAAAAGAAAACACACTGGTGACCGATCTTCCGGGAATCTATTCCATGTCCCCATATTCCAGTGAGGAGATCGTTACAAGAAATTTTGTGCTGAATGAACATCCGAAAGGAATCATCAACATTGTGGATGCTACCAATATTGAGCGGAATCTGTATCTGACCATGCAGCTGATGGAGCTGGATATTCCGATGGTGCTTGCCTTGAATATGATGGATGAGGTACGGGAAAACGGCGGATCGATTCTGGTCAACCAGATGGAAGAGATGCTGGGGATACCTGTGGTTCCTATTTCGGCGGCGAAGAATGAAGGTATTGATGAACTGGTAGCCCATGCTCTGCATGTGGCAAAATATCAGGAACGGCCAAAGGAGATAGATTACTGTGATGCCAATGAAGATGGTGGTGCGGTACATAGATGTCTGCATGCGATCATGCATCTGATCGAAGATCATGCAAAGGCAGCACAGATACCTGTCCGTTTTGCGGCGGCGAAGCTGGCAGAAGGGGATACGCTGATTCTCGAGGCATTGAAACTGGATCAGAATGAAAAAGAGATGCTGGAGCATATCGTGAAACAGATGGAAACAGAGCGTGGTCTTGACCGGGCGGCGGCAATTGCGCACATGCGATTTGATTTCATTGAAAATATCTGCGATGAGACAGTGGTCAAACCACGGGAGAGTAAAGAGCATCTGCGAAGTGTGAAGATCGATAAGATACTCACCGGAAAATACACGGCGATTCCGTGTTTTATCGGGATCATGGGGCTGGTATTTTTCCTGACTTTTGGAGTGATCGGTGCTTTTTTACAGAATATCCTGGAAGTAAGTATCGATGCGCTGGGAGGTCTGGTGGATCAGTGGATGGGGGCAGCGAATGTCAACAGTGTCCTTCGGTCTCTGGTAATGGATGGAATCTTTACCGGCGTGGGAAGTGTCCTGAGTTTCCTGCCGATCATCGTTACACTGTTTTTCTTTTTATCTATGCTGGAAGACAGCGGATATATGGCAAGGGTGGCTTTTGTGATGGATAAGCTGCTCAGAAAGATCGGACTTTCCGGAAGAAGTATCGTACCGATGCTGGTAGGTTTTGGATGTACAGTACCGGGAGTTATGGCGAGCAGAACGTTGCCTTCAGAACGTGACCGTAAGATGACGATTCTTCTGACACCGTTTATGAGTTGTTCGGCAAAGCTTCCCATCTATGCTTTTTTTGCGGCGGCATTTTTCCCGAAGCATAGCGCACTGGTGATGATCGCTTTGTATTTTGGCGGTATTCTGATGGGTATCCTGATGGCACTGGTATTCCGTGGGACTCTTTTTAAAGGCAATGCTGTACCGTTCGTGATGGAACTGCCCAATTACCGGATGCCGGGAGCCAAGAATGTGGGACACCTTCTGTGGGATAAGGCAAAAGACTTTCTGCAGCGTGCATTTACCGTGATTTTTATGGCGACACTGGTAATCTGGTTCTTACAGACCTTTGACAGTCACCTGAACATCGTCAGCGATTCGCAGGAGAGTATTCTGGCGACGGTGGCCAGTGTGATCGCGCCGGTATTTGCACCGATGGGATTTGGCGACTGGAGGATATCCACGGCGCTGATCACCGGATTTATGGCGAAGGAGAGTGTGGTATCTACGTTGTCCGTACTGTTTGGACAGACTGCAGCACTGCTTGGCTGTATCACACCGGTATCGGCGGCGAGCCTGCTGGTGTTCTGTCTTTTGTATACACCGTGTGTGGCGGCAATCGCATCCATCAAGAGGGAACTTGGAAGCAGATGGGCGGTCGGTGTTGTGATCGGGCAATGCGTGATCGCCTGGGTGGCTGCGTTTGTGGTGTATCTGGTGGGGAGTATTTTATAGGATAGGATTGTGAGAGTGCGGAACAATCCGGTATCAGAGAAAGAAGCTGTACTGACAGAGAAAGTTGGTGCGGCTTTTTCGATTTTGACATTATTTTTTTGAAACATGTATGGACACAGTTGACCGGATGACCATACAACAGGTAAAATTAAAATAATGAAAATGTAACTATTCAGTAGGTAGTATCCCGCGAGGTGTTTTGGCATGAATATGCCAAA
>OLQH01000693.1_pt1 | contig 34356 bp, 27 predicted proteins | sample 1672671 | NCBI WGS metagenome assembly OLQH01 (sample SAMEA3136712, study PRJEB25190) | human gut metagenome
GGAACAGAAAAATATCCCGTCCTTGATGCACTGTAAGAGGGAATTCCCATCCCCTGCAGCACCCGCCCGAAGGTTTCCCCCCAACCGGAAATGCTCCGCAGCAGGATCACACAGTCCCGATACCTGGCCGGACGGTAGGCTCCCAGCTCCTTATCCCAGACCGGTTTCTGGCCTACCAGCTGCCGGATCCTGTTTCCGATGGCTCTGGCTTCCAGCTCCACAGCCGTCGCTTCCTGATCTTCCCGAAGAAGTTCCCCATCCTTCTCAATAAGAAGTACCTCCGTCGTGTGATCCTCTTCTCCTCCCACAGGCGCAAACTCAGCTCCGGGATAAAGCGCCGCATCCGCATCATACTCCACCCCTCCCAGCTCTCTCACCATAAACTGAGAAAACAGATAATTCACACTCTCCAGTACTTCCTTCCGGCTCCGAAAATTCCGGTGCAGATCAATCCTCTGCTTCTCTCCGTTTTCCAGCGAATAAGTATCATACTTTTCCATAAAAAGTTCGGGCCGGGCCAGCCGGAAACGGTAAATACTCTGTTTTACATCCCCCACCATAAAGACATTGTACTCTCCCCGCCCGATCCGGGAAACGCTGGTAAGCAGCAGTTCCTGCACCAGATTGCTGTCCTGATATTCATCAATCAGAATCTCTGCAAACTGATCGGAAAACTCTTCCGCAGCAGCAGTCCGGATCATTTTCTCCCCTTCCTTTTTTACCAGAATGTCCAGGGCAAAATGCTCCATGTCTCCAAAGTCCAGCAGATTCTTCTGACGCTTTTTTTCCGTAAAAAGCTGTCCAAACCTCCTGGTCAGTTCCGTGAGAACACGCACCGGCTCCGCACAGTTTCGGATATGGGCAAGTGCCCTGTCCTCCGGTTCGTAAAAGAATTCTTCCGCCAGCATTTTCAAAATCTCTTTTACCCGTTCCCTGTTTCCCTTAACCTGTTCCTTCTTCCGCTCTGAAACAGAAGAATCTTTTTTTGCTGACAGGCGGGCATACTTCAGCGAAGCCAGACTTCTTACCCGCTCCCCGTAATCCTTCTGTCCCAGCAGTTCCCCGATCAGCTGCTGATCCTGCTTGAGCGCCTCTTCATACATCCAGGGACCGTCCGCCTCCCTGCTTATGGCCAGACTTTCTTCCGTGATTTCAAGAGCCTCCCCCAGCAGACGGCCGCTCTCCTCCAGCAGGCTTTTCATCCAGGAAGATCTGTCAGCCTCCTCCCAGCTCTCCGCCTCATAAGCCGCCCGGCAGGTGTCCAGCCACTCTTCGGGCCAGGGATAACTCATAGAAAATTCATGCAGTCTCAGGATCATCTCTTCCAGCACCAGATCATCCTTCCCCGTGGCATAGCACTCTGCGAAATGTTCAAATTCCGGTGTATTCTCCCGGTATGCTTCCTCCAGAACCTCCTGCACCACTTCCGCTTTGAGAAGCTTCAATTCGCCCTCATCCGCAGTCCGGTAAGAGGGATCCAGACCTATGGTATGGAAATAATTGCGGAGTACATGGGCACAGAATCCATCAATCGTAGTAATCTGTGCATGGTGGATCAGTGCACTCTGACGCTGGAGATGTTCATTTTCCGGTTCCGCAGCCAGACGCCCTTCCAGTGCCTTTAAAAGCCGCTCCCGCATCTCCCCGGCTGCCGCCCGGGTGAATGTCACGATCAGAAGCTGATCGATATCCAGCGGATTTTCTTTTCTTACGATTTTCTGCAGGATCCTCTCCACCAGAACGGCGGTTTTTCCCGATCCCGCGGCCGCACTGACCAGAATATTTCTCTCCTGCAGATCAATCACCTGCTGCTGCTCTTCTGTCCATGCTACGCTCATACTCCCACCTCCTCTTCCAGCGCTTTCCAGAGTTCTTCATCAGAAAAGGCCTTCAGCCTCCTCCTGGTAAACGCCGGGATCCGTTCATCAAAACCGCACACGCCTTTATAGGGACAAAAAGTACAGGCCTGCTGCTGGTTCAGCTGATACGGATTCATATCCGCCTCCCCTGCGAGGATTCGGCTTCCCAGTTCTCTGATCTTTTTATTCACATAATCCGAAATCTGTCCGAAACGCTCCAGGGAAAGGACAGAAGAGGTCCTGGAGAGGCTGCCGTCCTTATTGTAGGACACAGGGATCACAGAGGAATTCCCCTTTCCGGAAGCCAGGGCAGTATCCAGTCTTCCGATCACTTCCCCGCTGCTCTGAACCAGACCATTGACCCGCAATTCCCTTAAGATTCTCTGCCTGAGTGCCTCTTCCTCCTCCCCCTCTTTTTCTCCGGTGACAGGATCCTGGATCCTGTAATAAAAAATCCCTGCCGGCTCCGCCTTTTTACCGGGATGCTTTCTCTCTTCCATCTCAAGCGCCGCATTCAGGTAGACCACCAGCTGCAGCTGCAGGCCATGGTAGAGCGCTACCAGATCAAGGGATGTATTGCCTGACTTGTAGTCGATCACCTTCACCAGCACTTTATCCTTTTCCTCACAGATATCCAGACGATCGATCCGTCCGGTCAGTTTAAGCCGCTCTTCCGGAGTCAGTTCAAAATTCACCGCCCGGAGATCTTCTTCCATAGAAAAGGAAACCTCAAAGCCGTCCGGCTCAAACGCTCCCCGGCACAGCTGTTCCTGCAGTGCCCAGACCGTCCTCTTTAAGATCCGTTTGATCCGCCGGATCTGGTACTCTCTTCGGGCTGTGCTGTGAAGAACCGTATTTCCGTAATCGTGAATAATCTCCTCCACGCTCCGGTCTGCCAGCTCTTCCCTTTTTTCTTCATCCAGATCCTGCCATCGGATCCCTTCCCGGCGCAGATTCCCCGCAAAACACTCCAGTGCCTGATGCATCACATTTCCCATGTCTGCCGGCTTAAACTCATATACCGCCCGCTCAGAAAGCTGCAGGCCATACTGAAGAAAATGGGCAAAAGCGCAAGCCGCAAATTTCTCCAGCCTGGTCGCACTGTTGACCAGCGTTGTCCCATAGAGCGCATGCGCTGCCTGACGCCCCAGATGATCTTCGGGTCTGTCATAAAAAGCCGCCTTTTGCATCTGCTCCGTCACCGCCCGGTATTTTGGACTCCGAAGATACCAGGCAAACAGTTCCTTCCACCTTTCATCCGGCTCCTCACCGGCTGCCAGGCGCATTCCCCGGATCAGCAGCTCCATCCCCTGAGCAGGATATTCCGGCTGCCACTCCTTCTCCCCGGCCGTTTCCGGCTCCAGTCCGGGAAAAAGCTGCCGGATCGTTCCCACCAGATAAGCCGGCATCAGCGCCTCTCCCCCAGCCGTACTTCTGCTGTAAGAAAGGTAAAGTTCCTCCTCCGGTTTTGTGAGACTCAGATACAGATAAAACCTCTGGGTATACAGCTGTTCTCTGGCTGTGGGTGCCAGTTCCACCGGCCCGCTTTTCAGGAATTCCCGATCCCCCTCCGAAAGGATCCCTCCTCTTCCGCTCTGCCGGGGAATCAGTCCCTCATTCATCCCCGCAAAGAAAAGAACTCTGATTTTCCCAAGACGGCTCCGCTCCATATCCCCCACCATCACCTGATCGATCATAGGAGGGATGATTCCCACCTGCGCTTCCAGAAGTCCGGCCTCCAGAAGCTGCTGATACTCTGCAAGGGAAAGTTCTTCCTCTCCCAGAATATCGGCCAGCTTATCAAAAAGTCCAATCACCAGATCGTAAATCTGGGCATATTCTTTGGCCAGAGCTGCTTCCCCCTGTTCCTCAAAAACCCTGCCCCGCTCCGCGATCTGTTCACACAGATTTCCTTTTTCTATCAGCTCATAGAGGATCCTGGTATCCTCCTTCACCGTATTTCCTTTCTTCCGGATTTCCCGGACAAACTCTTCCACGCTGTCCAGAAACTTCAGCCGGATCCTGTTAATCTCCTCCGACTTTCCTTCCGGAAAACCTCTGTACCGGCGCACCCAGTGTTCCTTCCACTGTTTTATCCCCTGGATCCCCAGTGCGATCACATAATTTTCCAGCTCATCGATCTCCTCCTCCGCAAGCGGGGAAAGACCGGTCCGCAGGAAACGGAATACTGCCGGATAGCGAAAATTCTGCACCGCCAGATCGACAGCCGCCCGGATATATTCCACAAAAGGATTTAAAAGTACCGTATGCTTTTCATCCTGAAAAAACGGGATCTGCGCTTCTGTAAATGCTCTGTCTGCCCAGGTCCGGTAAGCCTCCGGATCCGCAGTGACCACAGCGATTTCTCTGTAGCGGTATCCCTTTGTCCTTACCAGATAGCGGATCTGTCCTGCAATTTCCCGCATTTCCGCCAGCGGATGCTCCGCCGCCCGCAGATGGATCTTCTCCGGGACTCCTTCCCATTTTTTTCTTCCGTACCGGAATAAATTCTGCTCCAGGAAAGCCAGCTCCGGCGCCCCTGCAAAGCGATCCTTCCCGGGATTTTTTACCCGGATCTCTTCCAGGATCTCCGTCCCCGCTTCCTTCGCCAGCACACATAACGTATGAACAGTCTGCTGAGTCAGGGCAAACAGCCGGTGGATCCCTCTGCAGTGATAGGGATCCTCTCTGTCATCCAGCGTAAGAAGCACCGTGACTTTGGGACACCGTTTCAGCAATTCCCGCAGGAGACGGTGCTGGACCGGTGTAAAACCGGTGAATCCATCCAGCACTACCCAGGTATCCGCAAGCTTTTCCGAAGCTCCCGCCCGGTCTGCCGCCGCATCCAGCATCTCCTCCCCCGTCAGAAACCGCTCAGAGAGAAACTCCTGATACCCTTCATACAAAATCTGAAGATCCTTTAATTTCCCGGCCAGCAACGGCTTTTTCTCTGCCAGCTCCCCCAGGATTTCCAGCTTCCAGGGTTCCACCTCATACTGCATCAGCTCGGAAATCAGCGATTTTACCTCATGGATATACCCCTGCTTCTTCATCTGCCCGCCCAGAAAGCCCAGCTTTTTCTTCTGTTCCTGAGCTACCCTCTGCACCACCAGGCTCTTTCCGGTCTCCTCCAGCAGCGGCTGCTCCGCGCCCCCTGTCTCCTGAAAAATCCGAAAAGCCAGTCTTTTAAAACTCAGTACATCCACATTCAAAAGCCCCCGGGCCGGATGCAGCTGCACCAGTTCCTTCTGCGTCTGCATCGTAGACTGCTCCGGTACCAGAACCAGATAATTTCTCCTGGGATAACGGATCGACTCCTCGATCAGATCCCGATAGATCCTGTGGGATTTTCCTGATCCCGCATTTCCAAATACCAGCTGTAACGCCATCTCTCTCTCCTGTCTCTTTCTTTTTCTAACTAACACCAAGATAATTTATTATACACCGGCCTGTCCGTTTCCTCAATAAATATCCCACCCCCCGGGCATATTTTTCTCCCTCCCCTAATATGCTATATAGAGAATGGAAAAAGGGGTGTGCGTATGAGTTCTAAAACTAAAATTGTGGTCTTACATATGAAGGAAGTGATCTATACCGCTGTCCTTCTGGTACTGGGTATTTTGCTGATTCTTCTTTTGTTCTTCATGTTCGGCCCGAAGAAGGCAAAAGAGACCGCCGGCATGGTCTCCGCTGAGCCTGCAAAGTATACAGCCGGAGTCTATACTTCCTCAATCCGGCTGCAGGATAATACCTTTGATGTACAGGTCACTGTAGATTCCGATCACATCAACTCCATCACTCTGGTAAATCTGAGCGAATCTGCTGCGGCTATGTACCCGCTGATGGAACCTGCGCTCCAGAATCTGGCCGATCAGATCTGCGCCTCCCAGTCCACCAGGGACGTCACTTACGAAAATGATAATAAATATACTTCTCAGCTTCTTCTTGATGCCATCGAGACAGCCCTTTCCAAGGCAGAACTTCCCCGGCCGGAATGACCTACCCAAAGAAGACGGAGGCAGCTTCCCGTTGAAACTGCCTCCGTCTTCTTTTATAGTTTTTTATTCTTTCATGCAAAGGTGAACCGAAGCCTTCTTAAAGGTCAGCGGAAGAGCCAGAATATTGGGTTTCTCTCCCACGTACTTCTTTTTCGCATCTTCCAGCGCTTCCTCAAAAGTAGCCCTGGTCTTCAATCCCATTCCTCTTGCAATTCCGGGTTCCTGTGCCCCTACGATATAGATCGCAGAAGTATTCATCTCCGCGATGTGACCACAGCTCATCATGGAAAAACCATGATAGGGATGGAAGGCTCCCGCATAGCGGTATTTACGTATATACTCCTCATTCGTCGCAAAATACTCTCCGTATTTGTCCATATCCGGAAGAATATTCATATGGTCATGCTGGAACAGCTCATAGAGTTCCCTCAGATACGGCCAGCGCTCATCGTGAAAATATCCATTACAGATGGAAGAACAGATGATCACGCAGCGATCACTCATCACACGTTTCAGGCGGATCACCTGAGCGGATAACGCCTGCATCATCTGAATCGGATTGGTTCCCATACCGTCTCCGTAATGAAAGTCCTGAGGCATGCCGAAAACCAGCACATCATACTTCTTCTCTGCCCAGTGCACAAAAGTTCGTTTATCCGCAGTCTTCCAGGAAACAGGCTGCATTTCCTTCGCATAACCGCTGTTGATCTCAATCTGACGGGAAGCCGAATCCAGAACGGCATCGCAGCAGAAGAACTTCTTGCCCATGCACTCTTCCATGTACATTCCAATTTCATCAAATTTGGTGCGCATCAGAGAATGGGTACTCACCGGAGTAAAGTCATCTCTGTGCATGACCTCCGGAACATGGTGGGTGGCAATGCTCCTCCAGTGCGTAATTCCTGTAGAACAGTGTTTGTATCCTCCAGAATATCCGCCATAGGGATTCCCCTGGGTATGTCCGATCAAGATCGCCACATCAGAATCATATACATATTTGTTCATCAGAACCCGGTCGCCTCTTCTGGTGCATCCCAGATCTACCAAATGGTCGTAATCCTCACTGTCGTGACTGGTAATCTGATGGGTCGGATAAAATTCATGGAACAGCTCCGGCCCCAGGATCTGAAGCATTTCCTTTTTGCTGGTTCTGGGATGAAGCCCGTTGGAGAAGATCAGAAGAATATCCTTTTTCTCTACCCCTGCCTTATAGAGTTCATCCACGATCAGGCGAATAGAAATTTTTCTGTGGGAAGTGGGCTGACAGCCGCCTTTTACAATATCCGGAATAATAATGGTCACCTTGCTCCCCTTCTTTGCCAGTTTGGAGAGCGGCTCCATTCCAATGGGATGCCGAATAGATTCCCTCGTCTTTTCCACCAGCTGATCTTCCGGAATATACGGCGGATCCGGAACCGTCTCCCCGGGAATAAACACATCTGTCAGTTCATCCGGCAGTTCTGCCGCCATAGTGCCATGGCCGTATTCAAAATTTAGTTTCATGACTTTTCTCCTCCCAAATATTCTCTTACGATAGCGTCAAATCCGTCGGGGTAAAATCCGATTTCACCGCTGAAACGCGTTAACCCGATCAGCCCTCCGTCAACCTCGGGAATGGAAGCCAGCATTCCTGCATTTTCCTCTTTCAATCCTCCGCCATAGATAACCGGAAGTCCTCCCGTCTTTTCTTTGATAAATTTTGCCACCTTCGTAATATATGCCTGATCTGGAACCGGCTTTCCGGGGCCGATCGCCCAGAGCGGCTCATAGGCAACCGCCACCTCTGCCTCTCCCGCCTCCTGCAGGGCAGTTTCCAGCTGTTCCCCGATCACTTCCTGCCACCGGGACTGCTCCTCTTCTTTTTCTCCCACACAGTACAGAATTTCCAGACCGGCTTTGGCCGCACACCGGATTTCTTTTCCCAGCAGCCGGTTTACTGCTCCCGGATCGCAGACTCCCGCCTCCGCCAGGACACCGCTTTTATCCATCCGCTCCTCGCAGTGACCGATCAGCACGTACTCGCCGCCTAAAGCCTTTACACTCCGGGCCGTTTTATTTGTTGTGAAAGCTCCGAAATTCCCGCCTTTTTGTGTGTCTTCCCGGTAAATCCCCTGTGCTCCGATCTTCCACCGGCTTCCCGGTTCTTTTGCCGCAGCCGCCTGGATCAGATACGCTTCCGGATAAAAAATGCCAAACTGTGCTTCCTCTTCAAACTCTTTCATGGTTTTCTGGATCTGTTCCGTCAGATACGTTCCCCATTCCGCTGCCGGCGCCAGGCGATTAATTCCGTCCAGCTCCACCGGAATGTCAAACCGTTTTAAATTTGCAAATATGTATTTCATCTGTCTTTCCCTACCACCATTTAATTTCATCCGTGATCTGTTTCCGAATCTCTACAAACTTTTCATCCGCCACATTTCTGGGTCTTGGCAGATCCACTGTCACCTCACTTTTAATCTTGGCAGGTTTATTGGAGAGAATCAAAATCTTCTCTGCCAGATATACCGCCTCCTCCAGATTGTGAGTAATAAAAAGCACCGTACTGTTGGTCGCCTTCCACAGTTTGATCACCTCATCCTCCAGAAAATAACGCATCTTAATATCCATCTGTCCGTAAGGTTCATCCATCAGAAGCAGATCCGGATTCATGGCAAATGCCCGGCCGATTACTACCCTCTGCTCCATGCTGACCGACATCTCATGGGGATAGGCATCCCGGAATTTCTCCAGCCCCAGCAGTCCGATAATCTTATCTGTCTGCTCTTTGATTTCTTTTTCCGGTCTCTTTTTTACCTTCAGCCCGTATTCGATATTCTGCTGTGCAGTCAGCCAGGGAAATGCGGAAGGTTCCTGGAATACAAAAGAAATATTGTGCTTCGTAGGATCCGCCGGTTCCCCATCAATATAAATCTCTCCGGAAGTCGGCTCGATCAATTTGGTCAGAAGCTTCAAAAAGGTCGTTTTTCCACATCCTGTAGGTCCTACAATACACACAAATTCACCCTTTTTGATATTAAAAGAAACTTCATCCAAAACCTTCAGATCCCCAAAGCATTTGGTCAGATTTTCTACCCTTACCTTTACTTCCTCGCTCATCTTTCTCCTCCTGCTTCTATAATGCCAGATCCATATTATCTTCTATCATTTCTCTTATTCTCAAAAATTCCGGATCTACATAGTCTCTCGGCCGCGGCAGCTGATCCAGGGAATAAATCTCCTTTACGGTAGCCGGACATTCACTCAGAAGAACAATCCGATCCCCCAGATAAACCGCCTCCTCAATATTATTCGTTACAAAGATGACCGTCCGCTTCTCCTTCTCCCAGATACGGAGTACCTCCTCCTCCATCTGGTAACGCGTCTGCGCATCCAGCGCTCCGAAGGGTTCATCCATCAGAAGAACGTCCGGATTACTGCAGTAGGCTCTCGCAATTCCCACTCTCTGTTTCATTCCACCGGAAAGCTGTCTCGGATAAGAATTTTCAAATCCCTTTAATCCCACCAGCTCAATCAGATACTGCGCCTGCTCCCGCCTTTTTTCCCTGCTCACACCCTGCAGTTCCTGGGCAAATTCTACATTTTCCATAACTGTTTTCCATGGAAAAACTGCTGTCTTCTGGAAAACAAATCCCACATTTGACTCGTTTCGGTCTGCAAATTCTACAGTTCCGGCTGTGGGCTTCTCCAAACCTGTTATCATATTTAAAAGAACACTTTTTCCGCACTGTCCCGGCCCCAGGATTACCAGAAATTCATTTTCGTAAACATCCAGAGACACATTGTTTACCGCCTCAAAAATTTCTTTCCGGGCATAGAAAGATTTTGATATGTTCTTTAATGTCAATTTCACCCGTTTTTCTTTTCCGTCCACGGACATAACCACCTTTCTGCCAATGTGAAGATCATGCTCAAAACTGCTCCTACGATTCCGATCAGAATCATACCCACAAGCACCAGAGCCACATCATAACTTTCATTTCCCCGGGTAATCAAAAATCCCAGCCCCGACTTGCTGGCAATCATTTCTGCCGCTACCACTACCATCCATCCGCTGCTCAGAGCGATTTTGATTCCGGCCATGATTGCGGGCATTGCCGCCGGAAATACCACATGCCGCAGCATCTGGAAGGTATTGGCCTTATAAATATGCCCCACATTCAGATACATGGGATCCACCATGCTCACTCCCGTAGCCGTATTCAATACAACCGGAAAGAAGGATCCGATAAACACCAGAAGGATCTTGGGAAATTCACCAACTCCGAACCAGAGGATGACCAGAGGGATCCACGCAATCGGCGGAATCGGACGCAGGGCTGTCAGAAGCGGATTAAGTACCGCATTAATTTTCTTATTCCATCCAATCACAAGGCCGATTCCAACTCCGGAGATCACAGCGATCACCAGCGCAATGAGAACTCGCTTCAGGCTGATCAGAACGTGACCGGCCACCGTTGTCTTGCTGATCGGCCTCTCAATCATTTTCATAAAACGCTCCCAGGTTGCCTGAGGCGTCGGAAAAAAATCCGGCCTGCTGTTAGACACCAGAACCCACAGGCCAATTAAAATCAATAACGAAACGCAGGTAAGGCCAATATCTTTTGCTTTTTTCTTATTCATTATCTAGCCCTCCATCGAATCACTTTATTTTCCATCCGGTTCAGAATTCCTGTAAGAACCGCCCCAATCACTCCTATCGTCAGCATTCCGACAATAATAATATCAGAACGTCCCAGGGCTCTTCCCTGCTGAATCATATAGCCCAGACCTGCTGTAGCGGAAAGCATCTCTGCCGCCACCAGCGTTGACCAGGCATTTCCCAGGGCAACACGCACTCCCGTAAAGGCCAGCGGCATGGCGGAAGGCGTGCATACAGTCCGGAAAATAGTCCATCTGCTGGCTCCACAGGTTTTTGCCACATCGATCAGCACCGGATTTGTCAGTTTAACCCCCGTATAAGAATTAATCACACAGGGAACGAAGGCTGCCAGAAAAATAATAAAACATTTTGCCGTGGTTCCAATTCCCAGCCAGATTACAGAAAGCGGAATCCAGGCGATAGGCGGAATTGGACGGATAATCTCAAAGATTGGCGTTACCAGCCTGTCAAAGGTACGATAATAACCCAGAAGCAGTCCCAGCGGCACTCCTACAATCACTGCTGCCACATAGCCGATCAGAGCCAGCTTCAGGCTCTCCAGAATATGAACCCCCAGCACTGCTCCATCCGGATCTGCATTGGTCAGCTTATCGACAAAAGCCAGAAACGCCTCCGAAGGCGAGCATACAAACTGTGGATCCAGCCATTCCATCCGCACAGCCAGTTCCCAAATCCCCAAAAATACGGCAACACTGACCGCCGAGATCAGAAATAACTCTCTCTTTTCTTTTTTCCGTTTTCTCTCTTCAATCTGGATGGAGCTCGTTGTCTTTTCCTTTTCTTCCATACTGTTCACTCCTCAAAATAAAAAAGGGACTGGCTGCACGTCCTTTTGGCACGCCAGTCCCCTTCTTATGTATCAAACTAGAAATTAATATTGGCAATAAAGCTTCCGTCAATCGCTCCGTTGTCGATCATTTCCTGCTTATCTGCTTCTGTCAGTTTTCCCTGCTCGATCATGAAATCTGCAAAGCCCACCAGAATCTCCAGTGCCTTGCTGTTTCCATTTTCATCAGTCTCGAATACCGCTTTATTTTCTTCCAGAGTCGGGAACTGGCGCACCTCTATGTCTCTCTCTGCTGCCTCCTCTGTCATGGTAATGCCTTCCTGCTCTTCAAAGTCATACAGTTTCTGCGCAGCTTCCGGATCCTCTCTCATCTCTTCTACTGCTTTTAAGTAAGCTTCCAGCCACTGCTGAACTGCTTCAGGACGGTTTTTCACCGCTTCTTCTGTAGCCACGATCAGGTTCGGCATTTCCAGTCCCAGACCTTCTGCGCCTGATATCTGTACCCATCCTTCGTCAGATTCTGCCTGATATCCGAAGGGAGACCAGAGGCATACCACATCTGCTTCTCCCGCTTTAAATGCGGCATAAGACTGTGCCACTGCAGTGTCAACAATCTCCACATCGTCTGCAGTCAGCCCCAGATGTTCCAGTGTGGCAACCAGCGTCATATGGCAGGTCGTACCGGTCTGGCAGAGGATTTTCTTGCCCTTCCAGTCTTCCGCAGTTCCTCTGACACCCTTCTCATCCGGATCTTTTTTCGCCAGATCACTGTCAGGTCTCACCCAGATACCAACTGCTGCGGTATCATCACATGCAAAACCGATTACCTTCATATTGTAAGTGGGACAGCCCAGAACAGCACCTCCGATTCCTGTCGTTCCAACTTCCCATGCACCGGAAGCAATCGCCTCATTCTGCACCGGTCCGCCGGCATACATGTCGATCGTATAATCAAACTTGTCATAGAGCCCGTTTTCCTCCGCATAGATACTGGGCAGCCCATGCAGATACGGATGGTGGCTGATCTTCAGCGGAATTTTCTCTTCCCCTGCGTCTTCCTCCTTTGCCGCATCTTTTCCGGAAGATTTGTCCTCACCGGACGAACCGCAGGCCATCATGCCAAACGCCATAACACCCGCCATCAAAAGTGCTGTCAACCTTCTCTTTTTCATTTCTTTTACCTCCTCGTTTTTTATATAACTTTTTCTCTTACCCTCACTCTATCCCACATTTTCCGTCCATTCAACGTCGGTTTGCACAAACGTTTTCATTTTTACTTTCTCTTTTTGTGTATATTGTATGTTCATCAAATGCAATTTTTACTCCTCATTCAGTATCATTGCACGCAGCATGTTTACATGCGGAAACTCTCTCTTTCCGAATCCAATCCCGATTTTTTCAATCGTGTAAGGCCCTTCCTCCTTTTCCCGGGTTTTCAGGGCAGCCGCCAGCGCTGCGCCTGTAGGTGTGATCATTTCCCCCTGAATATTAGTAAGGCGCACCGGAAGATTGCTGTTCTTCAGGATTTCTGCAGTAGCCGGAGCAGGAACCGGGATCCTTCCATGCTGACAGGGGATCATCCCGCAGCCATCCCAAAGTTCAGATACCATAACCTCATCCACACCCAGGTTCTGAACGCAAAACGCGGCTGAAACAATATCCACGATGGAATCCACTGCCCCGACTTCGTGAAACGCTACCTCATCCCGGTCAATTCCGTGAACACTGGCCTCCCCGCAGGCTGCCGCCTCAAAAACAGCCTGAGCCAGACGCTTTGTCTCAGGATCGATCCCGGATTCCTCCAGCATTTTCCGGATATCACAATAATGTCTGTGCATGTGGTGCGGAGGCTCTTCCTGGAGAAGAACCTCGAAATCACAGCCCCGAAAGCCCTTTTTTATTTTTTCTTCAATTTTAATCTCATATCCGTCCACCGGAAGTTTCTCCAGCGTTTCTCTAAGCAAAACCGGATCCGCTCCCAGATCCAGCAGTGCTCCCACCGTCATATCTCCGCTGATTCCTCCATATCCCTCTAAAAATAAAATCCGTTTCATTTTTTTCCTCCTTCCAGGATCATCCGGTTCATCTGCGCGGCCATATAGCCAGCACCAAAACCATTGTCAATATTTACCACAGCCAGTCCTTCTGCACAGGAATTCAACATGGTAAGAAGGGCAGAAAGACCATGAAAACTGCTTCCGTATCCCACTGATGTGGGAACTCCGATCACCGGGCAGCGCACCAGCCCTGCCACCACGCTGCCCAGAGCCCCTTCCATTCCCGCCACTGCTATAACACAGCCTGCTTTCTGGAGACGTTCCTCCTGCGCCAGCAGCCGATGGATGCCAGCCACCCCCACATCATAGATCCGATCCACTTCACATCCAAAGAATTCTGCAGTGACTGCAGCTTCTTCCGCCACCGGAATATCCGCAGTTCCTCCGGTACAGACCGCCACTCTCCCCCTCCCGCAAACCTTCTCTCTTTGCAGGATCAGAACAGAAGCTGTCTCCCTGTATTCCATCTCCGGAAATTCCTCTTTCAGATTTTCATACTGTTCTCTTGATGCCCGCGTACCCAAAACGTTGATTTTTTCATCCCAAAAAGCCCGGAAAATCCCTCGCAGCTGAGCAATCGTTTTTCCTTGACAAAAAATCGTCTCCGGATAACCGGTCCGTTTTCCTCTGTCAAAGTCTAATTTTGCATAGTCCAATTCTCCATATTTTTCCATTTTTCTTAATTCTCCATATTATTTTCTCATTTTTATCCTATCATTTTTGTAATTCTGCATAAATAATGATTCACTCAAACGTTTGCGTATTTTCTTCTGACATTTATTGCGTTTTTTTCATATAATACGAATAACATGCAGAAAATAAGATTACAGAGAAACGGAGGAGAGACTATGACATTAAAAGATATCGCAAAAGAAGCCGGCGTCTCCATCTCTACCGTTTCCCGTGTAATCAACGGAAATGAACACGGTGCAGCGAGCAAAGCAACACGGGACAGGATCTGGGCCGTTGTGCGGAAAAACGGATATACCCCCAATGTCTCTGCTCAGAATCTCAAACGGAAAACGCCGCTGCCCGACACTTCTGTAAAACCGCTGCGCTATATCGACTGTCTCCAGGCCCGGACCGCAAATCCCAGCACCGACCCTTTCTTCGCGGATCTGGAGCGTGCCCTGGAACAGGAAGCTTTCAACAACAATTATGTGGTCAAGCATACCTTTCGGCCAATTGATCTGAATTCTCCCGCCACTCCTCTGCGCCCCAGCGGAGATAATGTCTGCGGGCTTGTCATTTTCGGACGGTATCTCTTTACCAAACAGCAGCTGCAGCTTCTCACCAGAGCGTACAAAAATATTATCTATGTGGGGCTGAACACACTTCCCTTCAAATGCGATCAGGTTGTATGCGACGGCTACAAGGCCGGTCTGGATGCAATCTCGTATCTGTTGGAATTAGGGCATAAAAAAATCGCCTATATAGGCGAACAAAACAATGAATGTCGTTTTCGTGCATATAAAGATGCGCTGGCTTATCATAATCTCCCTTTTTCCATCCGCAATACCGCCAATGTCCTGCAGTCCACAGAGGGCGGACATAAGGGGGTACAGATGCTTCTGAAACAGAACAGCGATTTCTCTGCTGTCTTCTGCGCCAATGACCTGACTGCCATCGGCGCCATCAAAGCCTTTCATGAGGCCAAGCTTCATGTTCCCCGGGATGTCTCGGTGATCAGCGTGGATGATATTGATCTGTCTCAGTATATGAATCCCATGCTCACCACGGTTCATATCCCCATCGAAGAGCTGGGACGGCAGACCGCCCGTCTTCTGATCGACCGGATCAGCGGCGGACACAGCCTCCCCATGAAAGTAGAACTTCCTTTTTATATCGCGAAGCGGGACAGCTGTGCCAGATACCGGAAGAGCCGTTAAGCCTTATCCCGGCTTTTACACCGCTCCCATCATCATATAAATCAGTGTTCCCGCCACCCCGGAACCGAAGATAACAGGGATTGGCCCAACCTTAAAACGGCGCAGCAGAATCAGGCTTACGCAGAAGAGAAGCGCTTCTACCACACGAAAATCTGTGATCCGGATTTCAAACAGAGAAGCGTTAAAAACTGCCAGCAGAAACAAAGACAGTCCTGCCGAGGCGATCATCGCCACAATGGCCGGCCGGAGTCCATTTAAAATTCCCTGCATGGTGCGCAGTTTCCTGTATTTCATATAGAGCATAGACAGGATCAGGACAATAATAAAAGACGGAAGAATACAGCCCAGCGTACAGATTACCGCTCCCGGAAGCCCTGCCATCTGCTGTCCCACAAAGGTGGCGCTGTTTACGGCAATCGGTCCCGGCGTCATCTCTGCAATCGTAATAAGATCTGCAAACTGGCTCATTTCCATCCATTGATTTGTCTCCACGATCTGACTCTGAATCAGGGGTACCGCCGCATAACCTCCTCCGAAACTAAACAGCCCAATCTGAAAGAATGCCCAGAACAGACGAAGATAGATCATAACCTCTCCTCCTTTCTTTCCTCATGCTTAATTTGAAGAAGCCCTACAGTCCCGCAAATCAATATGATCACCACGGCACTCACATTAAAAAAGCAGGTGGCGGCAAAAGCCGCAGCCATCAGGCCGATCCAGAGTATACTCTTCGTCCTGAAAATATTTCCGGCCAGTCCCAGAACAACATCAAAGATAACGGCTGCCACTCCTGCCCGCATCACCTGCAGCGCCACGGCAATGTAAGCATTGTCCCTGAACTGATTATAAAATACTGAGATGATGGAAATGATGATCAGAGGCGGCAGAATCGCCCCCAGCGTACAGATTACCGCTCCCGCCGCTTTCTTCAGCCGGTATCCGACCACAATGGCAATATTCACTCCCAGTGCCCCGGGAGACGACTGTGCTACCGCAGTCATATCCAGCATCTCCTCTTCCTCCAGCCAGTGCAGTTCCTCCACAAATTTCTTTCGCATCATACTGATGATCACGAATCCGCCGCCGAAGGTGCAGGCACTCAGACTGAATGTTATTGTAAATAATTTCCAGTAAATCTGTCCCGGAGTCAGATTTTTCAAAGCGTTTGCTTCCGGTACTTTTTCCATAAAAATCTCCTTCCCTGTAGACTATTTTTCTGTTTCCTATTATACTTCTCTACAAAACATAAGTAAAATAGTCTTATTCTATCAGATACATAACAAATTCGTTATCTTTCAGGAGGAATTCGCCATGACTCTTCGCCATATGAAAATTTTTACCGCCGTTTTTCGACAGGGCGGGATCACCAAAGCTGCCCGGGAACTTCATCTGGCTCAGCCTTCTGTGAGCCTTGCCATCCGGGAACTGGAAGAATACTATGGGGTCCGGCTTTTCGAGAGACTGAACCGGCATATTTATCCCACAGAATGTGGACGCAGATTCTACGGTTATGCCCTTCACATTGTCTCCCTTTTTGATGAGATGGAACAAAACATTGCCGGATGGAATACCGCCGGAACTTTGAAACTGGGTGCCAGCATGACACTGGGCACCCACATTCTCCCGGGAATGATCAAAGGCTTCCAGAAACTTTATCCGGATCTTACAATAAATACCATGATCAATAAATCCGATGTAATTGAACAGCTTCTTCTCAATAATTCCGTTGACATCGGGCTGATCGAAGCTCCTCCTTCTCATCCGGATCTGATCTGTGAACCCTTTCTGCAGGACGAGCTGTGCGCCATTGTCCCCCCCGGCCACCCGCTCTGTGATCGTCCTGAAATCTCTCTTGCCCAGCTTCTTGCCTTCCCTCTTCTCATCCGGGAAAAGGGAAGCGCCGTCCGCAAGATTCTGGATACCCGTTTTTCCCTTTCCCAGCTCACCCCTCAGATCCGCTGGGAAAGCGCCAGCACTCAGGCAATCGTCCGGGGGGTGGCAGAAGGACTGGGTGTGGCCATCCTCCCCTATCTTCTGGTAAAAAACGATATTGAAACCTGTACCGTAATCCAGATTCCCCTGTCGCCTCCCATGAAACGGGATCTAAATCTGATTTATCACAAAAGCAAGTATCTGACCCCCTATATGCAGGATTTTCTGAAATTCTGCAAACATCCGGAAGTGGAGGAATCCTGAAAACAGAAAACGGAGGCACCGCCTCCGTTTTCTATAAAAGTTCCCGTATAATCCGCTCTCCGTTCCCAAAGGCAACTTTCTCAATCTGCCCCTGAGACAGGCCCCCTCTTCTTAATTCCTCCCAGACCCGATACAGCTTCGTGGGATCCGGCACCTCTGTCTCCCGGAAGAATCCATCCCAGTCGGAGCCCAGAACCAGTACCTCGCTGCCGCCCACGTCCAGAATATGCAGAATGTGATCGCAGATCCGTTCAACTGTCCCCTCCTCATGCTCCAGATCCCTGCCCAGGAATCCCGGGCAGAAGTTAAGTCCTGTGACACCTCCCCTCTCTCCCAGAAGACGGATCATCTCATCCGTAAGATTCCGCCTGGACGGCGTCAGGCTCCGGGCATTGGAATGACTGGCCATAAAGGGCTTCCTGGCCACATCCGCCACATCAAAAAACAGAGCATCCGATCCATGGGACACATCCACGATCATTCCCAGTTCTTCCATATGTTCCACCGTTTCTTTTCCAAAAGCTGTCAGACCAGTCTGCCGCTCCGGCACATCTTCAGGACTGTGACTTTTAAACTGCCCGGCCAGCGCCGCTGTTCCCAGGCAGTTATCAAAATTCCAGGTAAACGTGATCAGACGATACCCCAGCTCATAGAATCGATCCAGATTTTCCTGCCTTCCCTCGAGCATGCGCCCGTCTTCAAAGGTAAGAAAAGCACTCATTTTTCCCGCTCTTTTATTGTCTTCATACTCTCCGGCACTGCGCGCAAATCCGATCAGGCTGCTGTGCTTTTCTATCTCTCTTAGAAAACCCTGATACAGGTTCTCCCGGTACTTCTCATCCTCCGCCGGCTCCCCGTTTTTTCTCCGCCATTCCTCCGCCGGGAGAAACGTAGCAAAAAACTGAGCCAGACAGCCTGCCTCCCGCATTTTTGAAAAATCTACAGCCTTATCGTTCTGAAAAAGGCTTCCCTGATCTGCTCCCCTTCCAAACAGTTCCAGTGTATCACAGTGAAAATCTATATAATTCATGCACTTTTCCTCTACAGTCTTTCCAGCTGATCCATCCACACCCGCACGCAGGCATCGCTGGGCATCCGCCAGTCTCCTCTGGGCGAGAGCGCCACACTTCCCACCTTCGGGCCATCCGGCAGACAGGAACGCTTAAACTGCTGGGTAAAGAATCGTCTGTAAAATATCTTCAGCCATTTCAGAATCGTTTCTGCATCATATTCTCCCTCAAAAGCCACCCTGGCCATACGGAAGATTTTTTCAGGCGGACAGGTCCAGCGCAGCATATGATAAAGGAAAAAGTCATGAAGCTCATAGGGGCCTACAAGATCTTCTGTTTTCTGGGCGATCACTCCGTCTTCCGGCGGAAGAAGCTCCGGACTTACCGGAGTATCCAGAATATCAAGAAGGATACCTGACAATTTCTTATCCTCGCAGGTATCTGCACAGTATTTTACAAGATGGCGCACAAGAGTTTTGGGTACAGAGCTGTTCACCCCGTACATGGACATATGATCCCCGTTGTAGGTCGCCCAGCCGAGAGCCAGTTCTGACAGATCTCCTGTTCCGATCACGATTCCTCCTGACTGATTTGCAATATCCATAAGAATCTGGGTTCTCTCTCTTGCCTGTCCGTTTTCATAGGTTACATCATGTTTGTCCGGATCATGACCGATATCCCTGAAATGAAGACTGACTGCCTCTCTGATATTTACCTCTCGAAGCTCCGCACCAAGACAGCGGCTCAGTTCACAGGCATTGGAATAGGTTCTGTCTGTAGTTCCAAAGCACGGCATAGTCACTGCTGTGATTTTTTCTCTTGAAAGTCCCAGCATATCAAAAGCCCTGACTGTTACAAGAAGGGCAAGTGTGGAATCCAGACCTCCGGAAAGTCCTATCACAACATTCTGGCAGTGAATATGATCCAGACGTTTTTTCAGACCTGTTGCCTGAATGTTCAGGATTTCCTCGCAGCGGCGGGCTCTTTCTGTTTCAGAAGAAGGCACAAAAGGTCTGGAGTCAAATTTCTGTTCCAGCTTTGTCTCTGTTTTTTCCAGATAAAACAGCGCCTCTCTGAAGCCTTCTCTTTCTCTGTCTGAAGCAAATCCACAGGTAGTCATTCTCCTGCGTTCATTATTCAGTTTATGGATATCCATAATTCCATAAACAGCTCCGTTTTCAAAGCGTCTGCTTTCTGCAAGAATGGTTCCGTTTTCTGCGATCAGATCATGGCCTCCGTAAACCACATCCTGAGTGGACTCTCCCGGTCCGGCAGAAGCATAGATATATCCGCACACCAGTCTGGCTGACTGACTGCTTACCAGATTTCTCCGGTAAGTATCCTTTCCTGCCAGCTCATCACTGGCAGAAAGATTTACGATCATATTTGCTCCACGATATGCATGTAAATTGCTTGGCGGAGCTGCCACCCACAGGTCTTCGCAAATTTCTGCCGCAACCTTAAGCTCCGGAAACTCCGGACAGGTAAATATAAGGTTCGGAGAAACAGGCACTTCATATTCTTCCGGGTCATCCTCCAGATCATCTTCGTCTATATAGTCCGCATCATCCATGTCAAGCTCATCCAGGAAATCATCCTCTTCAAAATCAAGCCCATCCTCAGTATTTTCCCGGGCATCCACATCCTGCAGATCTTCTTCTCCGAAAAAATGTATCTCAATTTCAGGATCCTTTTCTGCATATGCACCGCAGTAGTCTTCCCCTTTCAGCAGAATCTTTCCATCCACATCTTTTCCCGGGGAAAAATAACGTCCCTCATAAAATTCATTATAATTGGGAATATTCACCTTTGGCACAAAACCCACAATTTTTCCACGATTCAGCGCTGCCGCAGCATTATAAAGTTTTCCCTGGTATTCCAGCGGCAGCCCCACAAAAATAAGTCCGTTTATATCCTCTGTCTCAGCTGCAATACGAAGAAGCTGAGACTTTGCTTCTTTCAGAAGTGTTTCCTGCCAGAAAAGATCCCCACAGGTATAACCTGTAATGCACAGCTCCGGGAACACCATGACCATTGCTCCCTTTTCTGCCATCTCATGTACCATACAGATAATCTCTCCGGCATTATATTCACAATCCGCTACCCGCACATCAGGTGTTCCTGCACTGACTTTAATAAATCCGTCTTTCATATTTTCCCCTTTCCTGTCCGCATACAACGGACGCCAGGCATCTCTTACCAGCCTGACAGCTTTGCTATCTGCACTTTCTGAGAATCTCTTTCAGCTCTTCAACACTGAACACATAATTTGTATTGCAGAAATGGCAGTTCAGTTCTACTTCCTTTCCCTCCTGGATCATTTCATTCAGATCCTTTCTGCCAATACTGATCAGCGCTTTTTCCACACGTTCTTTGCTGCAGTTGCAGTAAAATTCTGTTGGAACCTTGTCTGTAAATTCAATGTCAAATCCGTCCAGCACTGCCTCCAGAAGACTTTCTGCAGTATGTCCCTGCTCCAGAAGAGTGGTTACAGACTGGATCTTCTGTACATTTTCTTCCAGCTTTGCAATGGTTTCCTCTTCTGCAAAAGGCATAACCTGAATAATAAATCCTCCTGCCTGCTGCACAGTATTGTCCTTATTCATCAGAACTCCAAGTCCTACCGCAGAGGGAACCTGCTCGCTGGCTGCAAAATAATACGTAAGGTCTTCTGCAATCTCACTGGTCTGAAGGACTACCTGTCCGGAATAAGGCTCCTTCAGCCCCATATCCTTAATTACATTAAGAAGTCCGATCCCTACTGCGCCGGCAACATCCAGTTTGCCTTTGTCATTTGCCGGAATGATCACCTCAGGATTTCCCACGTAACCCTTCACTCTTCCCTGAGAATCCGCAGTTACAGTAATTCCTTCCAGAGGGCCGCTGGCCTGAATCTGAAGTGTGAGAATATCCTTATCACCCTTCATCATCACACCCATCATAGCCCCTGCAGTAAGCAGTCTTCCAAGAGCTGCCGTCGCCACAGGACTGGTATTATGAGCCTTCCTGGCTGTCTCCACTGTTTCTTTCGTCACTGCCGCAAAGGCGCGCACCTGACTGTTTGCCGCTGTTGCTCTTACAATATAATCACTCATTTTATTCCTCCTGAATCTGTATCTCTTAAATTTTGTCTTATAAAAATAATCCTTTATATTTATCCTTCAGGCTGTATGCTTGCCTTTTTCCTTTGCCACAAAAAACAGTCTTTCACTGTCTTTGGATGCCGGATTCATAGTATAGGCGTCATAAACAGCCACAAGCTCCATCCCTGCCTCAGCGATCAGAGCCTCTATTTCTGACTGCTCATATGCTTTCTGGCAGTGAAGCTCCTCACATTTTTCATAAAGCCCGTCTTCTCTCGGCAAAAAAACTGCCAGCTCATAGATATTTATACCATTTTCCGGATCATAGCTGTTTTCCCAGATAAAGCTTCCTTCATCCCGATTTTCTGCTATGGTTGTCTCTCCCAGAATATCCCGGTATTTGTGAACTGTATTCATATCAAACAGAAAAATACCGCCCGGATCCAGATAATTATTTACCAGTCTGAATACCTGAAGCAGCTCCTTCCTGTCTGTAATGTAATTCAGGCTGTCGCACACACTGATGATCGCCCGTACAGTTCCATACAGTTCAAATTCCTGCATATCCTGAAGAAGATAGAGAATATCCTGCCCGGTCTCCATTTTTTTCTTCATTGCTTCCGCAAGCATTTCCTCAGAATTGTCCACACCAATCATATCATATCCCTTTTGTGCAAGCAATCCCGTCATGGTGCCTGTGCCGCAGCCCAGTTCCAGAACCAGTCCGTCCTCAATTCCCCGGGCTTTCAGATGCTTTTCTACATAAGCTGCCCAGCTTTCATAATCAATATTGTCCATAAACAGGTCATACACCTGTGCAAATTTTCCGTATGCTTCCACTGCACTTCTCCTTTTTATGTAATAATACGCCCGGGAAATCTGCCCGGAACAGACTCTCTGAATGAGAGGAAAAGGCAGATGATCGCTCACCTGCCTTAAATATTCCGCTCTATGATCGCCTCTGCCTCTTATTTACTGAACCGGCATATAGTATACGTCAGCAGCCTCTCCATGCCAGTAATAGCTTGTGCCATCCTCTGTATACACATCCTGGTCATTTGCAAAGCTGTAGGTATTTCCGTCAAAATCAACCCAGTTTCCGTTTCCGTCCGGCTGAATTACCAGCGGCTTACCGTCAGAGTTTCTGTAAATAGTTCTTGTTTCATCTGTATTGGAAAGCTGTTCTTCTGTAAAGCCTGCAGAATTTGTTGTTCCTTCAGAAGAAGACTCTCCGCTTTCCTGGGAATCAGCGCCTGTATCAGCTGCTCCCGCATCTGTATTTCCTGTATCTGCTGCACCTGCATCAGTGTTTCCTGTATTTGCTGCCGCATCGTTTCCTGTTGCGTCTGCGCCTGCCGCGTCTTTATTTTCTGTATTTCCGGCCGGTGCTGCTGTTCCCGGAGCCGCCTCTTTCAGTGAAGAATTTCCAAGAATCTTAAAGGAATCCACTGCGCTCTTTACAGATGCCAGGGCTTCTTCTTTTTTTACAGAAGCTTCAATAGAATAGTATTCACTGGCATTTGCAAATACTTTATGAACCACATAAAGAGCTCCGTCACTCTTTTCTGTATTCAGCATTTTTGTCACATAGCTGTACACACCGATTCCGTTCACATCCTCAGCTTTATAGTCCTGGATCTCAAAATCAGTGCCCTGAACCTTATCTCCGTCTGCCTGATCCAGAGAAACAGCCATATCCTGTGTGCTTGGAATCACAGTAGCAGCCATTGTCTCTTCTCCCTGACCATGAAGAATAAGGATATTGCCATTGTCCGGGGACTCAAAGCTGATGGTATCTGTCTCGTCAGTTTTGTTTGCCCAGGTAGCATCCGGAAGATTAATGGAAACAGATTTATCTGCGGAGGTATAAGTGGTATCCTGTACATTGGGGGCAATGGTAGGTGTAGCTGTTGGAGCCTTTGTCACCTCCGGCGCCGGTGTTACGCTGACAACCTTCTGAGCTTCCGGCTCGTCCTCACCGAAACCGCAGCCTGCCATAAAGACAGATGCTGATATTGTAACCGCTAAAACAGCAAGTAATTTTTTGTTCTTCATAATATCCTCCTAAAAAAATTCTGAACTCTACTCAAACTCTTTGTTTCACATTTTACAATTTTATTACATACATGTCAATAAATTTTCCCCGGCATGATGTGAAATTCCTATGAAAAAAGTATAAATTTCTGTCATATCCTTAGTTGAAGTCCGGCTTTTCAGCCTCTGACTGTATACATAAACAGTTCATGAAGCGCTCTGGTTGCCGTAATATATTCTGCCTGAATTTTCAGCGGGCTTTTGTCTGAATCCATAAACACACCGTATACTCTGTCAAATTCCAGACCTTTTGCAAGATAAAACGTAGTGACTGTCAGGCCCTTACAAAACTTTCCGCTGTTCCGGTCAAGATAAGAAATCGTATCCCTCTGCTCCGGCGCTTCCGTTTCCAGCTTCTGCTTCAGATAAGCCCCTGCAGCTTCCGCTTCCTTTTCTGTCATAAAGATCACTGCCCCTGTCTCCAGGCGCTCCCTGTCTCTGAACCAGATTCTAAGAACTTCATTTAAAGCCTTTTCTGTACTTTCAAATGTTTCTTCCCGTACAGGCTCTCCATGCCGCTCAAACAGTTCCATACCGGTAATCCCCGCAAGCCGGTTTGCATACTCTGCGATCTCCACTGTATTCCTGTAGCTTCTGTTCATATAGATTTTTCTGATATTTCTGCCGAAAATTCCGGGCAGAAACTTCATAACATCCTGCTGCTTTTCCTCCATGGTCTGAGCCCTGTCGCCCAGTATGGTCATTCTGCATGGAAAAAGCTTCTTCAGGATCAGATACTGGATCCAGGAATAATCCTGCATTTCATCTACAACAAGGTGACGGATATCCCGATGCTCCCTGCACCGGGTCAAATGATATTTCAGATATAAAACAGGGTAAACATCCTCATACTTCAGCCTTCGTTTTTCCAGGGGACGTCTGGGCAGAGGACGAAACCCCTCTCTGTCCAGAAAACGGCTGTAAAGGACATAAAAGTCTCTTGTTCCATACATTCCCAGAAACTTTTCTGTTACCTCATCCTTTTCTTCCTCTGAAAGGTCTCTGTCCCTCAGTGTTTCCACCTGGTCGATAAAATATTCTGCAACAGCTTCCATTCTGGATAAAAGGGGAATGTCCTGAAACCTGAAATAAAACAGACGGATGATCTCAGATTCTTTTATGGAACAGCCTTTATACTCCACATCCCGGAAATTCATCAGTTCATCTTCAAGGCTCATCATAAATCCCTGCAGCCGTGAAACAAATTCCGGAGACTGTTTTTCTCTGTACTGTTTCCAGGTATCCGGATTTTTTACTGCCTTTTCAATCTGATCGTACTTGTCCTCACAGTCTGCTGCCACATCCTGCAGCTCTCTGTAAGCAAAAAGATCAAAACTCATTTCACGGATATTTTCTTCTCCCAGCTCCGGCAGGATATGTGAGATATAATCTGCAAACACACTGTTTGGAGAAAGGATCAGAATGTTGGAAGATTTCAGGTTTTTGCGGTCATGGTAAAGAAGATAAGCGATTCTGTGAAGAGCCACAGAGGTTTTTCCGCTTCCTGCTGTTCCCTGGATCACCATGATCCTGTCCTCTGTATTGCGGATAATGGCATTCTGCTCTTTCTGAATAGTACGGATAATGTTTTTAAGCTGAACCTCTCCGCTTCCTCCAAGCTCTGCTTTCAGAATATCATCATCAATTTTAATGTCGCTTTCAAATTCATAAACAAGCTTTCCCCGGCGGATCTTATACTGCCATTTAGAGCTTATCTCCCCTTCAAAAACTCCCTGAGGAGCTTCGTAGGAAGCCAGCCCTTTGTCATAATCATAAAAAAGGCCGCTGACAGGAGCACGCCAGTCATTTACAAGAGGACGGCTTCCTGCTCTTTCCGCCAGATTTCCGATCCCAATGTAAAACTGCTCCGGCTCCTCATCTCCCTGATAAATAAAATCCACCCTGCCAAAAAACGGGGAATCCTGCATATTGCGGAATCTTTTCCTCAGAAGAAGCTGCTCCTGATTGGCATTTACCTGGGCCAGAAGAGCCTGTCTGTTATCAAATTCCTCATATCCGTACTGGTCCATTTCTGTATAATTTTCCCAGTAATATTCATGCATGTCCTCAATTTCCCTGGCACCGGCCTCAATGGAAGCATTTACTTCTTCCAGCCTTTTTTCAAGACATGCAAGCACCTGTTCCAGATATTCCTGTCCGGATTTTTCTGTCTGCATACGCTCAGGCTACCACAACAGCAGTACCGCTGACAGTTACCATAAGCATTCCATTGTCAGATCCGAGAACCTCATAGTCCACATCCACGCCCACTATGGCATTTGCGCCCCTCTGTGCTGCCCTTTCTTCCATTTCTCTTAACGCCTCTTCTCTTGCGTGCATCAGCTCATCCTCATAGCTTGCGGATCTTCCGCCGAAAAAGTTTCTCATTCCTGCTGTGAAATCCTTCAGCACATTTACTCCGCTGACCACCTCGCCAAAAACAATTCCTTTATATTCTACGATTTTCTTTCCATCTACATTTGCAGTTGTTGTTACGATCATTTGATGTTCCTCCCTTCATCTTCCGGCTGATTTCTCTATACAGCTCTGATGTACGAAACTCATTCCATCTGTTTACGGTATATTCGTTACTGTTCGCTCTTTTCACAGCAATTTGCCCTGTGAACAGCTGCTGATATTATAATATATTTTGCGTAAACTGCTGTAATCCATACCTGCCTGAAAGAATTATTGTCTTTCACAGTAATAAAGAATTTTCTGTATTTTTCATTATATCCAAAAGAGCAGTGGCTGACAAGGATTTATTCCTCAGTCAGTCCACTGCCCTGGGTTATTGTTCTGCTGTCTGTACCTTTTGCCGCCCTGCCCGAAATCTGTTCTGCCTGTCTGCGGCAGTCAAAATTTTATTTTCTCAGGAGCACTGAGCCTTCTGCTCAAACTGGCTGTTATACAGTTCTGCATAAAAACCGCCCTTTTCCAGAAGTTCCTTATGATTTCCCTGCTCAATGATATCTCCGTCCTTCATTACAAGGATCAGATCCGCATCCTTGATGGTAGAAAGACGATGGGCGATCACAAAACTGGTTCTGCCTTTCATCAGGTTATTCATGGCCTTCTGAATCTGCATTTCTGTACGGGTATCCACAGATGAGGTTGCCTCATCCAGGATCAGGATTTTATTGTCTGCCAGAATTGCTCTTGCAATTGTCAGAAGCTGCTTCTGTCCCTGAGAAATATTGCTGGTCTCCTCATCAAGGACCATCTGATAGCCACCGGGCTGCTGCATGATAAAATTATGGATATGGGCTGCCTTTGCAGCGGCGATCACCTCTTCATCTGTGGCATCCAGCCGTCCGTACCGGATATTTTCCATGATGGTTCCGGAAAACAGCCAGGTGTCCTGAAGTACCATTCCAAACATTTCACGAAGCTCGCTTCTGTTAAAATCCCTGATATTATGTCCGTCAACCATGATCTCTCCGCTGTTTACATCATAAAAACGCATCAGAAGCTTCACCATGGTTGTTTTTCCTGCGCCTGTAGGTCCTACAATGGCAATCTTCTGTCCGTCTGTGACTTCTGCAGAAAAATCATGGATGATGATCTTTTCCGGATTGTAGCCAAAGGAAACATGCTCAAACTGCACATCCCCTGTAAGATTTTTTACAGAAACAGGATTCTCTGCAGTCTGCTCTTCCTCCGGCTCCTCCAGAAACTCAAATACACGCTCAGAAGCTGCCGCTGAGGACTGAAGCAGATTTACCACCTGGGCGATCTGCTGGATAGGCTGGGTAAAGTTACGGATATACTGGAAAAAGGACTGGATATCTCCCACCTCAATGCTTCCCTTAATAGTGAAGATTCCTCCCAGGAAAGCAACCATTACATATCCCAGGTTTCCTACAAACTGCATGACCGGCATCATCATTCCTGAGAAAAACTGTGATTTCCATGCAGATTCATAAAGCTTTTTGTTGTCCTTTTCAAATTCAGCAACAACATCCTGCTCTTTGTTAAATACCTTTACCACATTATGTCCGCCGTAGTTTTCCTCAATCTGTCCGTTGACCTTTCCAAGATAGCTCTGCTGATCACGGAAGTATTTCTGAGAATGTTTCATGACAAAATTAATGATCACCATGGAAACCGGCAGGATCAGAAGCGCTGCCAGCGTCATCCAGACGTTAATGGACAGCATCATAAACAGTACGCCGATAATGGTAGTAACTGAGGTGATCAGCTGTGTCATACTCTGGTTCAGGCTCATCTGTAAGGTGTCTACATCATTGGTCACTCTGGAAAGAATCTCACCGTTTGTCCTGCTCTCAAAATAATTCAGCGGAAGACGGTTGATCTTTTTTGAAATATCTTTCCTCAGATTATAGGTAACATCATTGGAAATTCCTGTCATCACAAAGCCCTGGATAAAGGAAAAACCGGAACTTGCCAGATAAAGAATCATAACTCCCAGAAGGATCATTGCGATCTTTTCAAAATTGATCCCTCCTGTTCCGTTTACCTTGGCTACCAGTCCGGAAAACAGCTCTGTGGTAGCTTTTCCCAGAATCTTCGGTCCCCATATGTTAAAAATCGTACCTGCCACTGCAAAAACAAACATCAGTATAAACCGGAATTTATACCGTTCCATATACCGGAACAGCTTTGCCATGGAGCCTTTAAAATCCTTTGCCTTTTCCCCTCCATGCATTCCTCTTCCATGGCCCATGGGGCCTCTTCTATTTTCACTCATTTGCCAGTTCCTCCTCTGATAACTGTGACATGGCGATCTGACGATAAACCTCACAGTTTTCCATCAGTTCTCTGTGAGTTCCCAGTCCCGCCATCTTTCCGTCATCCAGTACAAGAATCTGATCTGCGTTCAGAATCGTACTGATACGCTGGGCAACGATAATGGTCGTCGCATTTTTTGTATGCTCCTTTAAAGCTTTTCGAAGGGCCTTGTCTGTTTTAAAGTCCAGAGCAGAAAAGCTGTCGTCAAAAATAAAGATCTCCGGATCCTTTGCCACTGCCCTTGCAATGGAAAGCCTCTGCTTCTGTCCGCCTGAAACATTGGTTCCTCCCTGAGCGACCGGAGACTCATATCCATGAGGTTTTTCTTCAATAAAATCCTGCGCCTGGGCAACCATGGCAGCCTTCTTTACCTGTTCCTCTGAAATATCTGTTTTTCCATAACGGATATTGGAATCAATGGTTCCGGAAAAAAGGACTCCCTTCTGCGGAACATATCCAAGGCGATCACGAAGCTCTTTCTGGGACATGCTTCTTACATCCACTCCGTCAACCTTTACGCATCCCTGTGTCACATCATAAAATCTGGGGATCAGATTGATGAGAGAGCTCTTTCCGCTTCCGGTACTTCCGATCACTGCCAGTGTCTGGCCTTTTTCCAGCTTAAATATGATATCAGTAAGAACATTTTCTCCGGCATCCGGATAGGCAAAGGATACATGGTCAAACTCTACGGTTCCTTTTATTTCCTGTGACGGATGAACCGGAGCTTCCGGCTCCTTCAGGCTGTTTTCTGTTTCCAGAATTTCCACGATTCGCATTGCTGCAACATTTGCTCTTGGAAGCATAATGGACATGGCAGTGATCATCAGAAAGGCCATGATGATCTGCATGGCATACTGGATAAACGCCATCATATCTCCAACCTGCATGTTTCCTGCATCCACTGCATAGGAGCCATTATATACGATCAGAACTGAAATTCCGTTCATGATCAGCATCATGGAAGGCATCATAAAGGTCATGCAGCGGTTTACAAACAGGTTTGTTTTTGTCAGTACCTTATTTGCATCTTCAAATCTGTCTTCTTCATGTTTTTCTCTGCTGAAGGCGCGGATCACAGGAATACCGGTCAGTATTTCTCTTGTAACAAGATTCAGCCTGTCGATCAGTGTCTGAAGCTTTGTAAATCTGGGCATAGCAATGGAAAACAGAAGTCCGATGATAACAAGGATCAGTACAACGCCCACACCCAGGATCCAGGTCATGGAAGAATCTGTTTCCAGCACTCGAAGCACTCCTCCGATTCCAATGATCGGAGCATACAGAACAATACGGAACATCATTGCCATGGTCATCTGTACCTGCTGCACGTCATTGGTGCTTCTGGTGATCAGAGATGCCGTGGAAAATTTATTGTACTCATTGCTGGAAAATCCGATCACCTTCCTGTAAATATCCCCTCTGATATCATGGCCCAGACTTGCAGCCACCTTTGCCGAAAGGAAAACTACGGAAATGGAAGCTGCCATGATAAGAAGCGCCATCAGGATCATTTTAAGCCCTGCTTTTCCGATGTATTTCATCTGAAGTCCGTCCACATCCTCGCCAAGAGCCTCATACTCAGCCTGAACATAGGAAACAGCTGCCTGGGTTATCATGGAATCCGGCATATCCCGGAATTTTTCGCCCATGCTCTCTGTCATCTGCGCTCTCGCATCCTCCGGCATCTGTGCAATAGCCTCCACCGGATCTGCTCCTTCCGGTATTCCCATCTGTGCCAGCATTTCCCCGGATGCTTCAGTTTCCATGGTCAGTCCGCCCAGCATCAGCATGGGTTTTCCAAGTATTTCATTGAGGGAAGACCGTGTGTCTTTATCAATATCCTTCAGTACATAAAGCTCTCCGTCTTCTGTGTAAGCGGTTTCCAGCTCAGAAATATCCTCCTGGCTCATAAAAAGCTCCAGAGCGTCCATGGAGGTCTTTCTTATTTTTTGCGGAACGCCGTCTTCAATTCCTTTTTGCTGGATACCTATGTTGACAATTTTTGATGTATAGTCCGGAAGGGACAGATCACAATATGCCTGCAAAAACAAAAGGGCAATGATCAGCGCCACATATCCGGCTGATTTTTTCAGATATTTCATTAATTTAATCACTTGTCAGCCTCTCCTTTTCCTGTAGATTCTCTGTTTTTTCCTCCGGAATACACGAAATATTTGCAACGATCTGTTCCATAAAACGTCGGAACAGGCATTTTTCAGCATCACTGAATCCCATAAAGGCATAACGTTCATTCAGCTCTATCTGTTCTGCTACCTTCTTCTTCATTTCATATCCCTGATCCGTAAGAAAAATCCTTGTGATTCTCTGATCCTTTTCATCATGTCTGCGGCCGATCAGACCTGCCTTTTCCATACGCTGTACCATAACATTCACTGTCGGAGGCTTTACACACAGTTCCTCCGCGATCTCCCTCTGGCTCATCTCCACACGTTTTGCCAGAAGAAGCAGAATGGGGATCTGTCCCGGGTGTATGCCAAGCTCAGTCATCTGGCTGAAGCATTTTGCAGCATAAGCTCTGTTCAGCTGCATAAACAGGTGCTGAAAACCTGTTTTTTCCTGCGTCTGCGTATCTTCCACGATCTCACCTCGTATTCATTATATATAATTAGTCGGCTAATTATATATAATACTCATTTGCACAAAAAAGGCAAGCTATTTTTGTGCACTTTATACTTATTTCACCGTTTAAGCACACTTTTTTCACAAAATAATCATTAGTTCAACAAATGTTTTTCTGGTTTCCAAAAGAAATACAGAACAGTAATTCAGACCTACAATGCAAAATTCATTTTTTCAATAAATTAACAACACGAATATTTCTCAAAAAGAAAAACCGGAGAAAGACCTCCTTTATCAGGAAATCTTCTCCGGCTCTCCATCATATAAACTGGTTTGTATTTTCGTCATACTCATAATCAATGGTTCTGAGTTTTTCTACCAGTTCCTGTTTTTTCAGACCTCTGCAGGTACAGAGTGCTTCCAGGGAATCATAATAATCCCGAAGCTGCGTGTTCACATAACTCAGTAAAATTACCGGGTCCTTGGGTATCATCTGTTTCCGTCCTTTACATTGATAATAAACTGGCCGTCCCTTACATCCAACTCCAGCGTATCTCCTGCATGAACATCGCCGGAAAGAATCTTTTTCGCAGCAAGTGTTTCCACATAATTCTGAAGATAGCGCTTCAGAGGACGGGCTCCATACACAGGATCATAGCCGTTTTCCACAACCTGCGCTTTTGCCGCCTCTGTCAGAGTCAGGGAAAGCTCCTGGTCAGACAGACGCCTGTCAAGCTCTGCCACCATCAGGTCTACTATGTTACCAATATTATTTTTTGTCAAGGGTTTAAACAAAATTATTTCATCCAGACGATTCAGGAACTCCGGTCGGAAATGACCTCTCAAATCATTCATGACCATATCCTGAGCTTCCTGTTTTATATCTCCCTTTTCATCAATACCGTCCAGAAGATAGGGTGAACCTATATTGGAGGTCATGATCAGAATGGTGTTCTTGAAATCCACAGTCCTTCCCTGAGAATCTGTGATACGTCCGTCATCCAACACCTGAAGAAGTACATTAAACACGTCCGGATGAGCCTTTTCAATCTCATCAAACAGCACAACGCTGTACGGCTTTCTTCTGACAGCCTCTGTCAGCTGACCGCCTTCCTCATAGCCCACATATCCCGGAGGCGCTCCGATCAGACGGGATACAGAATATTTCTCCATATATTCACTCATGTCAATGCGGACCATATTCTGTTCATCATCAAAAAGCGTTGCTGCCAGTGTTTTTGCCAGCTCCGTTTTACCTACGCCGGTAGGTCCCAGGAACAGGAAAGAACCAATAGGCTTGGTTGGGTCCTTGATTCCGGCCTTTGACCGCAGAATGGCATCTGTCACAAGGCGCACACCCTCATCCTGACCGATCACCCGTTTATGAAGCTCATCTTCAAGGCTCAGAAGTTTTGTCCTCTCGCCCTCAGTCAGACGGGTAACAGGGATTCCTGTCCATCTGGAAATGATCTTTGCGATCTCATCATCTGTCACAGCCTCATGCACAAGTCGGTTGTCACTTTCCTTTGTATTGCGTTCCTCGATCTCAAGCTGCTGCTGAAGTCTTGGAAGCTCTCCGTACTGAAGCTCTGCAGCCTTTTCCAGGTCATAGCTCTGCTTTGCCTTCTGTATCTGCTTATTCACATCCTCGATCTGCTCACGAAGCTTCTGAAGTTTTTCTACAGAATGCTTTTCATTGTCCCACTGAGCCTTCTGAGTATTAAATTCATCCCGAAGATCAGCAAGCTCCTTCTGAAGGTCAGCAAGACGCTCCTTACTTAAATTATCTGTTTCTTTTTTAAGGGCAGACTCTTCAATCTCCATCTGCATGATCTTACGTCTCTGTTCGTCAAGCTCGGTAGGCATGGAATCCAGCTCCGTCTTGATCAGCGCGCAGGCCTCATCCACAAGGTCAATGGCCTTGTCCGGAAGAAAGCGGTCTGTAATATATCTGTGCGAAAGTGTTGCTGCCGCCACAAGAGCGCTGTCTGTGATCTTTACTCCGTGAAATACCTCATAACGCTCCTTCAGTCCACGAAGAATGGAAATAGTATCCTCCACAGTAGGCTCGTCAACCATAACCGGCTGGAAACGACGTTCCAGAGCGGCGTCCTTTTCAATATACTGACGATACTCATCCAGAGTGGTTGCTCCGATACAGTGAAGTTCTCCTCTTGCAAGCATCGGCTTCAGCATATTTCCCGCATCCATGGCTCCGTCTGTTTTTCCTGCGCCTACGATCAGGTGAAGCTCATCAATAAAGAGAATAATATTTCCCTCGCTTTTTTTCACTTCCTCCAGAACCGCCTTCAGACGTTCCTCAAACTCGCCTCTGTACTTGGCTCCTGCTACAAGGGCGCCCATGTCCAGGGCAAAAATCTTTTTGTTTTTCAGTCCCTCAGGAACGTCTCCGGCAACGATTCGCTGCGCCAGTCCTTCAATGGCAGCGGTTTTACCTACGCCCGGTTCACCGATCAGAACCGGATTGTTCTTTGTCTTACGGGAAAGAATCCTGACAATATTTCGGATCTCCGCATCACGGCCAATTACCGGATCCAGCTTCTGGTTGCGGGCTTTTTCCACCAGGTCCTCTCCGTACTTATTGAGAGTATCATAGGTTGCTTCCGGATTGTCGCTGACGACTCTCTGATTTCCCCTTACTGTAGAAAGCGCCTGAAGAAAACGTTCTCTGGTAATTCCAAATTCGTCAAAAATCTTTTTCATACTGGGACTTGGCTGTTTCAGAAGAGACAGAAACAGATGCTCTACGGAAACGTACTCATCTCCCATAGCTCTGGCTTCGTCTTCTGCACTGACAAGGGATTTATTCAGATACTGTCCGAACCTGAGATCTCCGCCGCTTACCTTTACCCTGGCATCCAGGGCTTTTTTTACTGTATTAACAAAATATTCCTTATTGATCTCCATCTTCTCAATAAGCTTGAGAATCAGGCTGTCCTCCTGACTGAGAAGAGCATACAGAAGATGCTCCTGCTCCACTTCCTGATTGCCGTATTCATAGGCAATCTTTTCCAGATCCTGAACAGCCTGTATGGATTTCTGCGTAAATTTACTGATATTCATAGGCTCTCCTCCTCTATCTGCAAATAAAAATATAACTGGTTACTTCTGATCCTTTGGACCGTAACATTGTTGTCTTGTTCTAGTTCTTGTATAACATATCACATTTTGTTAGCAATGTAAAGAGGTGAGTGCTAATTATTTTGTGAAGAATTTGTGAAGCCTTGATTTTACGGGCTTCACATGGATTTTTCACTTGCTTTCGCACTCGATTTTCTTGATTTGACCACATTTTTACGACAAATCTTTTGGAAAATATATTCGTCTGATTTTCTTACCACATTTTACGACAACGACTTATGGTTTA